>Ga0272443_10002246_pt1 | contig 25217 bp, 24 predicted proteins | sample SSMAcet12_FD_193581 | JGI IMG/M metagenome (GOLD analysis project Ga0272443, IMG submission 193581) | Marine sediment archaeal communities from Little Sippewissett salt marsh, Falmouth, MA, United States - SSM-Acet-12 | ecosystem: Environmental > Aquatic > Marine > Wetlands > Sediment ...
TTTGTTGTCGGGCACTTGAAGTACAAAAGTACGTCTGCGCGCCCGACGCCTTGCATCTGCGGCACCCTGTAAACGCTTACAATTAGGTGGTTTGAAGCGCATCGGACTTTGCAACCCTGTGAACGGTTACGTTTAAGGTGATCCCCCAGTCCACTTTAAATCGCGCCTGTCGTTAGTGAAGATTTTTTATGAACATCGGCAGGTTGGTAAAGCTTCAGAAAAGAAATGACCACCTGTGGAACCGCAAAATAATAAAGCAATTAAATCAAACAGAAAAACCATATTATGAAATTTTGGCCAATAATATTATCTAAGACAACTATCAGTAAGATAGCCGAAAAGACCAATTTGATAGCTACTGTTAACCCGTCGCATCGTGTTAATATCGAAGGCAGGCGAGATCTTGCGAGTCTTGAACAGGCCATAAACAAATTAGCTGATCGATATGAGAAACTCAGTAAGAATATTCAGCAAAAGTTACAACTGGCAAGCGCGAAAACTGAAGATGAAAGAAACATCTTGGCAGATTCTATATCTGAGCTTTCTGAAGGTGTATTGGTTTGTAATGCAGAAGGAAAGATTCTTTTCTTAAACAGGCGAGCCATGCAACATCTTGCTATAAACAATAACAACAAAATTAACACTGGAGATGAATCAAACCGATTTTTTGAGTTGGGACATTCTATTTCCAACGTGATCGATAAGAACCTTGTTGAACACGCACTTGATGAGATAAATGAAAGATTAAAGCGGAATGTCTTAAATGCAGTTTCCAATTTCTTGATCGAGGGGAAAGGGAACCATGTTTTACGTGCCCAGGTCACGCCTATCTTGAACCGTCTGGGGCAGTTTACAGGGTTTACCCTTATTCTCAAAGATATCACAGAGCAGCGCGACGCAGATAACCGTGTGGACTCACTTTTGCAATCGATTACGAAGAGCGCTCGTTCTCCGCTTGCAAGTATCCGGGCATCCATTGAAGCGATGCTTGAATATCCTGATATGGACAGTATGCGGCTGCAACAATTCAAAGAGATTATATATAAAGAATCAATAAGTTTAAGCAATATCCTGAACCAAATTGCCAGCGATTATTCCAGCCTGGTTAAAAGCCAGCAGTCTCTTGTTCCCATATTTGGAGCAGACCTGATTGAAACAATCAGAAGAAGAGCTAAGGACCGGCTGGGTATTTTGGTCAATGTTTCCAAGCCAATTGAAAAGATACGGCTTAGAGTTGACAGCTATTCAATAATTATTGCCATTCTCTATGTATTGAACCAGTTGAAAGATGAATTAGGCAATTGGGAATTTAGCTGTCAGCTCGAAAAGGACAAAAAGTTTGTAAATCTTGATTTAATTTGGCAGGGCAATCCTGTCAGATCTGAAACCTTGCGAAAATGGGAAGAGCAGTTCCTCGTTATTCAAGAAGAAAAGAGCCCGTTAACATTAAATGAGGTTTTAGGGCATCATGAAGCTGCGATATTGTCTTGTGCCTGTGCAAGCTATCAAAATCTGTCGTGTGTTCGCTTTATTCTGCCTGCTGAGGATAATTTATCTCCTGATATAATTACACCCATAACAATCATGCCTGAAAGTCGGGTTGAATTAAGCAATATTGAACGATTTAACCAGCCGGGCCAGAATCCAGAACTGGACAACCGCTTGTTAACCGAACTTACCTATAACGTACTTATACGTGAAATCTCTGAAGCAGCCAGCACTGAGGAAATTATTGATAAACACAGCCAGTTGCCCCGATTGTTACATAGTATGATCACCAGCGGCGCAACGATTAGAAATGTGACTTGGCTTATCACGACATTTTCCGACGCGATTCTAAAAAGATTGATTGAATTCGCGATCAAAGAATTTGGTCCGCCACCGGTAAGGTTTGCGTTTATCATTTTGGGCAGCGAGGGGAGAAAAGAGCAGACACTTAAAACAGATCAGGATAACGCTATCATATTTGAAGATGTGGGAGAAATATCAGTAAAATCGAAAGAGGATGTTAAAACTTATTTCTTAAAGCTCGGGGAAAAGGTTTGCACCTGGCTGGATCAGGCAGGGTATAATTTCTGCACTGGTGGTGTCATGGCCAAAAACCCAAAATGGTGTCAGCCGCTGTCAAACTGGAAAATATATTTTTCAACATGGATTCATGCGGCAGAGCCTGAAGATTTACTTCATTCCACTATTTTTTTTGACTTTCGTTTGGCCTATGGGGATCCGGATCTTGTTGATGACCTGAGCAACCATCTGTTTGCCTCCCTGGTAGGCTGGACCGGTTTTTTCCGGCACATGACCGAAAACGCCGTGTACTTTAAACCTCCGATCGGTTTTTTTGGAAATTTTCTTGTTGAGTCAGAAGGAAAATATCGCCACTGTTTAAACATAAAAAATGCCATGATGCCGATTGTCGATTTCGCCAGAATATATGCGCTCAAAAACAATATCAAAGAAACCAATACGCAGGAAAGACTTTATCAGCTCTACTTAAAAAAGATTCTGTCCCGCGATGAGTATAATGAGATTGAACAGGCCTATAGTTTTATAATGCAAATAAGGTTCATGCGGCAGATTTATTCGATTATTGATAAAGGAATAAAACCTGTGAATTATATTAATCCCAAAAAACTCTCCATTATAGAACAGAAAATGTTGAAGGCGGTATTTAAAAGGATAGAAAGAATTCAGACAAAAATAAGCTTTGAATTTACGGGTGAATCCGATTCACATAAAAGATAGAGGGTGCATAATTCGTCACAGAACCGCTCTTGGGTTTTCGTTAAATTTTAATCCCCCTGGCTGAAGTTGCAATACCTCAGCCGTAAATTTATAGGCCCCATGCCAGACAGGGTCCCCTTTAGGGTTGGAAATCGGCTTGACCGAGTGGCTTAGATTTTTTTCTTGACAATTTTAGGGGAACCCCCTAAAAGTATGTCATAGCTATATTGTAATTAATTTATAGCTAAATGAATGCCGCCTCCGACCATCGGCCGGGACGGATCATCAGTAAAATTATAAACAAATTCAATTGCCTTACAGAACCACTCGCCCGCCATCGGGAATTCGATCGGTGCCAACCTGACACACCGGTGGATGCGGGACGAAGGGGAAATAAACGTGTTTCGCCAAATAGGGGAGGATATGGTCGTCCTGAAAAGAGAATTGGGCTTGAAAGAGACCAGCGGGAAACCGGAAGATCCCGGCAAGTCCCCTAAGGCCAAGCTCACAGTCTTCGGGGAGGAGGTCATCGAAAAGGAGGTTAAGCCGGGAGGAAATGCCGGCCGGGTCTACCTGCCTTTGGGTTGGGTGGGCAAGCACGTCAAAATCATTCGCACCGATTGATGGAGAGCGGGATGGCCTTGAAATCGATAAAGATACGGATTCAGGTAAGGGTCACGGTAAGAAATAATTCCACACGATTGCGCCGGATTATGGTTTGTCTACAAGGCACATCCACCTGCGCATATCGGGATACGTGTGGGTGGATGTAACGCAGCAGGCGGGCCATAAGACAAGCAAGAGGTGGAATTATTTTTTGCCGGGGCCCTAGTATAGAAGGGGAAAAAAATGAGGTACGCAGAGACAGGGTACAACCTAGAAATTGATCTAACTCGGGGAAATATTGAACGAGTTGCAACGGACCCCAAAGAGACTGAGCTTTATCTAGGGGGGTTAGGCACAAACGCCAAGATAATTTGGGACAGAGTTCCCCCAGAAGTTGACCCTTTTTCTCCTGATAATCTACTCATATTTGCTGCCGGGCTTTTATGCGGCACGCCTGCCACGGGCTGTAATCGCACCATTGTCTCAACCATCTCCCCCCAGACAAGATTAATGGCCTTTTCGATGATGGGAGGGTTTTGGGCACCGGAATTGAAATATGCCGGTTACGATAAAGTGATCCTTCGCGGCAAGTCCCCCGATCTGGTTTATTTGTGGATCAAGGACGACAAGGTAGAAATACGCGATGCCGCTCATCTTAAGGGTAAAGGCGCGATTGAAACGGCAACGCTCATCTGCCAGGAGTTGAAGGAGCCCAAAGCCCAGGTGGCGGCGATCGGCCTGGCCGGCGAAAACCGGGTTTATTATGCCTCCATCGAGCAGGGCCGCTCCAGTGCCAGCCGGGGGGGCATCGGTGCCGTGATGGGCGACAAAGGGGTAAAGGCGCTCGCCGTTCGTGGAAGCAGGGATCTCAATATCGCCCGCCCGGCAGAATTCATGGCGCTGTGCAACGAGGTGCTCGACTATATAAAGTTCCGCAATGACAATCCGATTCCGGGGGTCATGCCCATCTTGGCCGGACTGGGCTCACCGCAGGAGATGAAGGTCCATGACGAGAAGTGGCACACCGAGAACTTCATGTGGGGCAATTCACGCGTGCGCAGAAAAGATTTTTGGAACGATGAGATCGCCACAGCGTGGATGGAGACGTTGGACAGTATGCGCACGCGGCTGATCAGCTGCTATAACTGCCCGATGACCTGCGGGGCAACCATATCGCCTCCGGGCAAGCCGACATACATGATGAAATGCTTCTCGAAGCTGACCTATACCATGGCGGCCTTTTCGGACCTGGAGTTCGGGTTGGGTATCGCTCAAAGTGCCACGGAATATGGTGTTGACGGATTCTCAACCCCGCAGGTGATGGCTTTTGCGCTCGAGCTGTACGAAAACGGTATACTGACTGACGATGATTTTCCTGGAATGCCCGCCGATAATGAGGGCCGATTTTACTGGTTGCTTGACCGCATTGTGCGGCGGGAAGGAATTGGTGATGTTCTGGCCAATGGGACCTATTGGGCGGCCAAAGAGATCGGCAAGGGTGCAGAAGCATATGCGCATAATACGATTAAAAAACATGAGCAGCTGCCGCTCAAACTGTCCATGCTCAATCCCATTTATTTTTTGATGTATGCCACTGGCGAGAAGATGAACATTACCCAGATCGAAGGGCAGTTCCCCCAGGCGCCGTTTCCCGAAATGGAGCAAAGGGAAGCGTTTGTAAAGGATTGGATCCAGGTCCCCGATGAAAAGTTCAAACAATATTTTCTGGATTGGGAACTGCGTGGGGAAAAATCCATACCCTATTACCCGACGCCTGAGATGTGCTGTGACATCGTCGACTGGCAAGAGCGGATGCACTACATCGATGACGCTCTCGGCATGTGCTCCGGGCTGTCTTCATTTCCTTTGAAGCCACCGTATCATATCCACAATTACCCCAAATTTATCGCAGCCGGTGCCGGTATCGATATGGATGAAGACAAATTGACGCAGGCGGCCAAGCGCTATCGGACGTTGGTCAGAGCCAATAACATAAGACGAGGCATGCGCAGAAAAGACGATAAGCCTCCCAAGAACCATTGGAAGAAACGATTTCCCGAGCTTGAAAAGGAGCTTTTAGATACCTATTACCAATTCAAGGGCTGGAACGACCAGGGAATTCCTACCAAGGAATCTTTAGATGAGCTGGGATTGGATTACGTGTCCAAAGACTTTGAAAAGAGAGGGATCTATTCAGACGATGGAGATACACCTTCCAAAGAAACTTCGGCCGAGAAAGAGAATGGGGTGTAGCCGTGGCTGGTGAGAAGAAAAAGAAAATCATTAAGACCATAAAAATTGATGCCGACAAATGCAATGGCTGCCGAGCCTGTGAGATGATCTGTTCCGCCTTTCACGCCCTGCCCAAATACAGCAGCAACAACCCGGCGCGAGCCCGTATCCGGGTTGTTCGCCACCCGCTGGAAGACATCTATGTCCCGGTTTACGCGGGTGAGGCAGCAGGCGCCGAATGTGCCGGCAGAGACAAGTATGTGATTGACGGCAAGCAATACGACGAATGTGCCTTCTGCAGGGCGCCCTGTCCGTCCAGGGACGATTTCAAGGAGCCAGATTCCGGTCTGCCCTTAAAATGCGATATGTGTGAAGGCGAAGATGAGCCCTTGTGTGTTAAGTGGTGCATCACCGATGCGCTGGTCCTCGAAGAACGTGAAGAGGAGATCGAGGAAGAGGACACGCAGGAGGAACTGGCGATCGGATTGGAGTCATTGGCCGACAAGCATGGATTGCAGAAAATCATCGATGCCGTTGCCAGGATGTCAAAGGCAAAAAAGGGTTGAAACCCCATCTATAGGCTTTACGATAAAAGTTTTGGACTGCGTTATCGGTCGTCGGCGTATTACAATACAGCCTCCTCCCTCTGGCCTTGCCCAAATCTTTATCTTAAAGCCTATATATCATACCAGCTGAAACAAGAGGGACGGTAAATACAGTGGAGATGGTAGCCGACTACAAAGAGATCGTCGATGAAATCAAGGCCAACGGTGGCGAGGCCTTCAACCGCTGCTATCAATGCGGGCTATGCGATGCGGTTTGCCCGTGGAATCGGTTGATAAACTTCAGTATGCGCAAGATCGTGCGGCAGGCGACCTTCGGCTTGACCGATATCGAAAGTGAAGACATCTGGCGCTGTACGACCTGCGGCAGTTGCCCCCAGCAGTGTCCCCGGGATGTGAGACAGATCGAATCCGGGATTTCCCTGCGCAGGCTGGCCACGGAATACGGAATTTTCCCCAAGGCGGTCAAAGCGCTGCGTAGCGTAAGCGCCAACCTGGTGGGTTCCGGCAATCCAATGGGTGAAGACCGGCAAGCCCGGGCTGACTGGGCCAAGGACCTTTCCGTGAAACCGTTTGCCGAGGGGATGGAGATTTTATATTTCCCCGGCTGCTACCTCAGCTACGATCCGCGCTTGAAGAAAGTGGCCAAGGCCACGGCCAGTATCCTTAACCATGCCGGAATCGACTATGGAATCCTGGGAACCAAAGAGAACTGCTGCGGCGAAAGCATCCGCAAGACGGGCAATGAGGAACTGTTCAAACGCCTTGCACGGGAGAACATCAAAACCTTTATCGAAAACGGCGTGAAAAAAATCCTGGTTTCTTCTCCCCACTGCTACCACACTTTTAAAAACGAATACTCCGAATTCATGGTCAACTTCGAGGTCATTCACATCTCTGAATTTATTTTGGAGCTGATTGATGCGGGCCGGCTTGAACTCACGAAGGAATATAACCGGCAGGTCACCTATCATGACCCGTGCTATTTAGGGCGCCATAATAGCATATACGACGAGCCCCGGCAGGTGCTGAATAACATACCGGGTTTAAAGCTGGTCGAGATGCCCGACTCGCGCAAAAAGAGTCTTTGCTGCGGCGGTGGCGGCGGCCGGATTTGGATGGAAACGGTGAAGGGTGAACGCTTTTCCGACCTCAGAGTAGAACAAGCCGTCGGGGTCGGGGCTGAGGTGCTGGTGACGGCTTGCCCGTATTGCATCACCCATTTTGAAGACAGCCGGTTGATTCTGGAAGATAGTGAGTCCCTGGAAGTCAAGGACATTACAGAGGTTATTCAGGAAGCAATTTGAAGTAAGCGTTCACAGCGCACCGCACCTGCTTTGTTGTCGGGCACTTGAAGTACAAAAGTACGTCTGCGTACCCGACGCCTTGCATCTGCAGTACCCTGTAAACGCTTACAATGAGATGGTTTGAAGCACATCGGGCTTTGCAATCCTGTACGGTTACAATTTGAAAGAATCCGATAAGGAACGAGAAACATGGAAAAACAACAGATCGAACAGCTGTGTCAGGGATTGAGGGGAGGCAATTTTGGAGACGTCATGGTAGTCGGCGGCGGGATCAGCGGCATTCAAGCCTCGCTTGATCTGGCAACGGCCGGTTTCAAGGTCTACCTAGTCGAAAAATCCCCTGCCATAGGCGGCCATATGGCCCAGCTGGACAAGACCTATCCGACCAATGACTGTTCCATGTGAATTCTTTCACCCAAACTGGTCGAGGTCGGCCGGCATCCAAACATAGAGGTCTTAACCTATTCCGAAGTCGACGGTGTAGAAGGGGAATCAGGAGACTTTACGGTTACCTTAACCAAAAAGCCCCGCTACATTATCGAAGACAAATGCACGGGGTGCACGACGTGTGTGGAGTACTGTCCGGTCGAATACCCTGATCGATTCAACCAGGATATATCCAGCAACAAGGCCGTGCATATATATTTTGCGCAAGCCATTCCACTGATCGCCTATATTGATGAAAGCTGTCTTTACCTTAAAGAGAAAAAATGCCGTATTTGTGAGGGCGTGTGTAAGAACGACGCCATCGACCTTCACCAATCCCCTGAGAAGATACGAGTCAATGTTGCCGCCATCGTTTTGTGTCCGGGCTATGATGTTTATGATCCCAAGGTAAAGGGCGAGTATGGCTACGGAACGATTCCGAATGTGGTGACCAGTATGGACTACGAGCGGCTGCTGTGCGCCACCGGGCCGCACGAAGGCGAGATACTGCGCGCTTCCGACCAGCAGCATCCCCATAACATTGCCTGGATTCAATGTGTGGGGTCCAGGCGGGTCACCGAGGGCGATAACAGCTATTGTTCGGCCACCTGCTGCACCTATACCCAAAAACAGGTGATCTTGACCAAAGATCATGACGCCGATGCGGCGTGCACCATCTTCCACAACGATATCCGTTCCTACGGCAAGGGTTTTGAGGTTTTCTTTCAAAGAGCTGAAAATCTTCCCGGGACTCGATTTATCAGAAGCTTCGCATCGATCGTGGGCGAGGATCCGGAAAGCGGAAATGTCCTTGTCAAATACGCAACAGCCGATGAGGGTGTCAAAGAGGAGGCCTTCGATATGGTGGTGTTGTCCGTTGGCCTGAATCCACCGTCTGATTATAATGAGTTGGCAGACACTTTCGGCATCGAGGTCAACGCATACGGATTTTGCAAATCCGAGTCTTCCAATCCCATGCAGACGAGCCGGGCGGGCATATTTGTCAGCGGTGCCTTCCAGGGTCCCATGGATATCCCCGAGTCGGTATTTACCGCCAGCGCTGCCGGGTCCCAATGCGGCCAACGCCTTAATTACCGACGAGGTAAGCTGACCACGGCCAAAATCTATCCGTCGGAAAAAGATGTCTCTTCCGAGGAGCCGCGCATCGGCGTATTTGTGTGTCATTGCGGCACGAATATCGGACGGGTGGTGGATGTCCCTTCCACCGTAGAATACGCGCTGACTTTGCCCAATGTGGTCCACGCTCAGGAACAGCTGTTTTCGTGCGCGACCAATTCCATCAAAGAGATCACCGACACCATTGTGGAAAAAGGGCTCAATCGAGTGGTTGTGTCTGCCTGTAGCCCCAGAACCCTCGAACCGCTATTTCGGGACACCCTTCGCGAGGCGGGCATCAATCAATATTTTTACGACATGGCCAATATCCGCGAGCATTGCTCCTGGTGCCACGCCAAGGAAAAGGAAGCCGCCACCCAAAAGGCCAAGGACATCACACGAATGTCGGTGGTCCGGTCTGCCGTTTTGGAACCTTTGCAGGAATTTGACCTGCCGGTTAACAAGGCGGCCCTTGTGGTCGGGGCAGGGCTGTCCGGCATGACCTGTGCGCTCTCCATCGCCGAGCAGGGCCACGAAGTCTTCCTGCTGGAAAAGAATGCCGAGTTGGGCGGAACGGCAAGAAGAATTTACTCCACCCTTGACGGGCAGGATGTCCAGGCCGATCTGCGCGATCTGGTGCGAAAGATTTACCAGCACCCGTTGATCCATGTCTATACGGATGCCGTCATCACCGAGGCGACCGGCTACGTCGGTAATTTCGTGACACGGGTGACCTCCGAAAGAGGGCACACCGAGATCAAACATGGCGCCGTCGTCATCGCGGTTGGCGCCGAGGAATATAAACCCACCGAGTACCTGTATGGGGAAGATGAGCGGGTCGTGACCCACCTCGAACTGGGAGAGAAAATTGCCCAGAGTGACGAGACGGTTATTAACGCCAAAAGTGTGGTGATGATCCAATGCGTCGGCTGCCGGAACGAAGAACGCAATTACTGCAGCCGTGTATGCTGCGGCCATAGCGTAAAGAATGCCTTAAAGCTGAAAGCGATCAACCCCGAGATGGATGTCACCATTGCCTTCCGGGATATGCGAACGTACGGGTTCAACGAAGACTATTACCGGCAGGCGTCGAATCAGGATGTCAAATTTATCCGCTGGACACCGGAGGACAGGCCCCGGGTGGAAGCGATTAATGCCGGCGGTCAGTCTGTGTTAAGGGTTGTTCTGACCGATTCCATTTTAGGTCAAAAGCTGGCGATAGACGCCGATCTTCTGGCCCTGGCCGCTGCGGTCGTTCCTTCGGCCAAAGCCCAGGAAATATCGCGCTTCTTCAAAGTGCCGTTGGGCCCGGATGGTTTCTTCCAGGAAGCTCATGTCAAATTAAGACCGGTCGAGTTCGCTGCCGATGGTGTTTATCTTTGCGGCATGGCCCACTATCCCAAGCATATCCCCGAGGCCATCAACCAGGCCTATGGCGCTGCCGGTCGTGTCTTGACCCTGCTTTCCCATGATATCGTCACCGTCTCGGGTTCGGTTTGCGAGGTGACTGAGAAAAAATGTATGGGCTGCGGGGCCTGTCTTGCGGTGTGCACCTATGGGGCCATCGAGTTTCGTGAAACGCGCCAGGGCAAAAAGGCGCTCGTCAATCCGGTGATCTGCAAAGGCGATGGTCTTTGCAACGCGGTGTGTCCCACCGGGGCTATTGTTTTAAAGCATTTTACCGACCAAGAGATCTTGTGTCAGATCGATGCGATGGTTCCGGAGTCTACCAACGCCGAATGACAATTGTACCCGAATGACTGGGTGTCTGGATGGGCACCCAGTAGAGGAGATGAGTACAAATGAGTGCAGGACATATGTTCAAACCGAGAATTATCGGTTTTGTATGTCATTGGTGAGCTTACGGCGCTGCTGACCTGGCTGGAGTTTCCAGACTACAATATGCACCGGATATCAGGCTGGTTCGCGTTATGTGTTCCGGCAGAGTCGACCTGGAATTTTTACTTCGTGCCTTCTCCAATGGACTGGATGGGGTATTTATTGGTGGTTGCCGTCTGAATGAGTGCAATTACATTACCCACGGCAATTACCATGCACTGAACCTGGTGCTTCTATGCAAAAGAATAATGGAACATATCGGGCTGAACCCCGAACGCTTAAGGGTCGAATTCATGTCTGCCGGCGACGGCATCCTTTTTACCGAAGGGGTTGAAGATTTTGTCAAGACGGTGAAAGAGTTAGGACCTTTGGGCGAAGCCGAAAGAATGAACAAGATTGAACTGGCCTCCAAACTTGCGGAAGTCACCCGGCTGGTGCCCTACATCAAGATCGTGAAACAAGAGAAGCTATCCGCGCGCCTTGAAAATGAAGAAGCATATGAGGGCCATTTTTCAAGTGCCGAGATAGACCGGTTGTTCAGCGGTGTCGTCTCATACTATATCGACCCGCAAAAGTGTCAGGCCTGTATGATTTGCCTTCGGAAATGCCCGGTAGAGGCGATTGTCGGAGCCAAAAACCAGATCCATGTCATTGACCAAGAGAAATGCATAAAATGCGAAACGTGTTTTGACGCTTGCCCTTCTCGCTTTGGTGCGGTGAAGAAAATGACCGGCGAGCCTGTGCCGCCGCCTATCCCCGAAGAAGAAAGAATCATTGTTAGAAAGAGTATGAAAAAACGGTAAGCGTTCACATGGCACCGCATCTGCTTTGTTGTCGGGCACTTGAAGTACAAAAGTACGTCTGCGCGCCCGACGCCTCGCATCTGCGGCACCCTGTAAACGCTTACAATCAGGTGGTTTGAAGCGCATCGGACTTTGCAACCCTGTGAACGGTTAAAAAAAACGAAAGAAATTTTAATCGTTTAAAACCTGACGACATCTTGACATCATGCTTATCGAAGAGCAGGAACAATTGAATGGTACAGGAAAGATTACGGAATCTTATCAAGTCATTTCGTGCGAAAAAGGGGTTTGCCGGACTCGTTTTCACGAATTCATCGGAGAAGAACCGCTTTTGATACGTATAGACGAGAAACCCTATTCGGTGGTGATGAGAACACCCGGGGAAGAGGTATTTCACGCCGCAGGGTTCTGCCTCGGAGAAGGGATTGTGGACTCGCCGGATGATTTCATGACAATAGGATATTGTAAAGATCTGGATCCGAATGTTATTGACATCAGGCTCCAACCCGAACGGCGTGGAAAGGTTCGTAATCTTCTTGAGAGAAGGGGCTTCGTCAGCCAGACCAGTTGCGGCATTTGCGGCAAGGAAATGATCAAGGACCTTTATCAGGTATTAACTCCGGCAGAAAATGGCCTCAAGATTGAAATCAACAGCATTTTTGATTGCATCAACAAGCTTCCCGAAAATCAAAAGTACTATAAGAAAACCAGGGGTTCGCACGCTGCCATGATATTTGACAATCAGCTTGAGATAATTTCATTTGCAGAAGACGTGGGGCGGCATAACGCGCTCGATAAGGCCATAGGAAAAGGCTTTATCAACAGGAAGCTGCACGAAGCCGCCATCCTGATTCTTTCTTCAAGAATAAGTTATGAATTGGTTCAAAAAGCTGCCAGGGCACATCTGCCGATTATGATCAGCAAGTCAAGGCCGACAGCCCTTGCCGCCGAAATGGGAAAGGCCCTCAACATGACTCTTGCCTGTGCGGGCAAGAATTCCGAATTCATATTGGTTTGCGGCGAAAACCGCATTGTTTTCTGATTCATAACACATCATAAAAATGCTTCAACACCTGGTAAATCAACGGGATGAATATCGCCGGAAGAATGTTGCCAACTTTTATTTTCTTGATTTCCAGCAGGCCGATTCCAATGGCCAGAATGAGCAGACCCCCGATAGCGGACATTTGAGAAACAACATCGGGCACCAAAAATTGTCCTAAAAAAGATGCGGTCAGGGTAATGAGGCCCTGATATACAAAAACCGAAGCTGCGGAAAAAATGACGCCTATTCCGAGAGTCGATGCAAAAAAAACGGAACTGATCCCATCGAGGATCGATTTTGCGAAAAGCGTCTGGTGGTCCCCCGAAAGACCGCTTTCCATCGAACCCACAATTGCCATCGCCCCGACACAAAAAAGCAAGCTGGCGCTCACAAATCCGTTTGCAATTCCTTTGCTGTCCTTGGACAAACGGTTCCCAATCCAATTTCCCAATTGTTCCAGCCTATCTTCGATTCGAAGCAGCTCTCCTAAAATACCTCCGATAGCGAGGCTGAGGATAACAATCAAAAGTGCATCGGTTTTCAGAGCTGTCTTGACACCGATCAGCACGACCGCAAGTCCAATGGCATGCATCATGGTACGGTTGTATTTTTCGGAGATACCACCTCTGAAAAGTAAACCGATTAGACTGCCTGCAATAATGGACATGGTATTGACGATAGTACCAAACAATTTTATCTCCCTTCAGCGCAATCAAATCCAGACAAACCATATTGCCGCTAAAAGATTCATTCGCTTCCTCGCCTTCTTCTCTGCCCGGACGATACGGCTCGGCCAAAAACGCGCAAAAACCTGCCGTGGGATTAATCGATCGGAAGATGCTTTCAATCCCACCATTTTCAAAATCTTGCAATGATAAGTCGTCGATAACATCCGGGACTAAGGGCGTCAACACACAAGTAATAAATAACCTTTGACCCCGGCAAGGGAAAAGTGGCCGGCTGGTTCACGGATGACTCTCGAGACCATCCGGCACTTGGACAAAACTTTACGTAAGCGTTCACAGGGCACCGCATCTGCTTTGTTGTCGGGCACTTGAAGTACAAAAGGTCGTCTGCGCGCCTGACGCCTTACATCTGCGGCACCCTGTAAACGCTTACAATCAGGTGGTTTGAAGCGCATCGGACTTTGCAACCCTGTCGAACGGTTACAACTTCACAGTCTCAGTAGAGGCAATCGGCGGGATGAGAAATGGACAAGATTGGCGCTGTACCGAATCCGGACAGTGCGATGCGTCGAGGCCCGTACCGGTTCTTCATGCAGGACAAGCGGCAGGCCGCTGTCGAGAGGATGGAGAAGGACTTTCAGGTTGAAAGGGTGATGCTGAAGGGTAAATTCGGTTGGGCGACGTGGGGGGTGCCTGAATTTCAGGTCGGCACAGACCACGCAAGCCATCTTCAAGTTCTAAATTTTGACGATTCCTGTTAGTTTGACACCGATTCCGGATGACGTGGCACGGGCGACCTCCGCTCTGAGCATGATCCCCTTGTCGAACCTGGTTCCGGGGACAGCAATTTTAATCTCGTTGCCCACACCCAAATCGGTTTCGGTCTCAATGAACAGACCGCTCTTGCTGACGTTGGTGATGGTGCCTTTACAGAATTGATCGGCCGATGTAAAAATGATTGATTTATCAGCCGGTTTACGCGGATATTTTCGGGATTCCCGTCCATCTTCCATCATGAGTTTGAGATATTGCGGTACCTCGTAAAAGTGCTGTTCCGCGTCTCGGGAATACGCACCGATGGGGTCGAGGTGTTGGGCACCGTATCCATACTTGAAATCCGAATTGTAGAGATCTTTACACCATTTTATCTTTACGCGATGGCATTCGTATTCGGCCGCGGATTCGCTGTAGGGCGAGCCGAATATGCCCAGGTAGATGTTGGTGCCGGGAGTAATCAGCGTGTCCGATTCGAAGTACAGACCACTGCTGCTGTAGTTTGCGACACAGGCGCTCACCGAAGGGCTTGGATCGAGAGATTCAATTACCGCACCGGCCGTGTAGTCGATGCGGTCGTTTTTCCTCTTGTCCCGGTTGCTGATAATAGGGGTCATCTTCTTTTTCGACACATCAAACTGCGGCTGCCCACTCATCATAATTTCTGCTCTCTGTTTTGCGTTTTCGGTTTCTAAATCCAAATTCGTCAGTTTTCCGAGGCCTGATGTTCATTTTCTCAAAAGCAGGAAATATGCCAAGCCGTTAGGAGCTTGTCCCAACGTTGAAATAGATATAAATTACAAATAGATAATAATATATTCTCAATCATGATACAGATGGGTGTCCCCTGTAGGATGGGTTACAGTGCGCAACCGCTTTGGGTAAAATAACGCAGGGTTTTTTTAGACAACAGGGGTATTCGGCCGCAGCCGAGCGGTTTAAACGGCAAATTTTTGGATGAGGGAATTAAAGTGTGGAGGTCGTCTCGGTCGCGCCGGCATCCATCTTTTGCCGATTCGGGCGTGAACTCTAAAGGCTGAACAGTTTTACAAATTCATTTATATCGTCGATGAGTTTAACGCCGATGCCGTAACGCACGAAGACAACCATGCCGGTCAGTTTCCGGCACCACCGTACCTGGCCGTAATATTTGCGGATATCCTCCGGTGTCGCGGCATCCGAGGCATAATTCTGCATGTGAATGATGATTCCTGATCGCAGTCTCGGAATAGTTTCAGATTCGATGTACATTCCGGCGCTGCTGAAGTTCAAAAGGGTGCCGGGAAACATGGCGTGCGAGTCGCCTTCCTGCACCATGACCGGTGATTCGACCGTGACCCGTTCGTGAATCCGGTCGGTGAGTTGCATCGTCTCGCGCGACCATTTCGGGCGGAGTGCCTTATTGGTTCTGTCGCCCTTGAGACCCTGTTTTCCAAGAAAGGTCTGAATCGCCCGATTGAAAAGCTGAGCCTTCTGCATGAACCGATTCGGGTGCGGCATATCGACCGGATGCGGCTTGCCGGTGCGGCGTTCGATGATTTTTCGTCTTTCCGGCCCAAAATACACTGGCGGATCCATTCGCCGCCGGTCGATACCTGTTCTTCTCTCCTTGAGACCGGTTGAATTCGTGTGTTGTCGGTTCATTTTTTTGATTTCCGTAGAACCGGACCACTTCGTGGGACCTGCGGATTCGGGCCTGAAAACCTGTCCTGATGACGAGACGCCCGTGAAATCAGTCAAAGCCAGAGACCGCGGGCGGAACGATAGGGATGCCTTACGGAAAACGCTTCCCGGCGCCACTCGGAAGAGGCGTTGATAAGTAGTAAGAGTTGAGCGGTGTGACAGGAGTAGGAAGCCTCACGTCTTTTCCGTAATAGAATAACAGATCCCAAAAACCCTGTTATCCTTAACGAGGAAAACCGTTGAATAGCAGCGGCCAAGCGGCGAAATGACGTTCACGCGTATCCAAATTGAAGTTGGCCATCGGCGTGGGGTCCTGCGATCATCTCGGTCTCGAGTACCGCCGCGGTATCATGGGTTCCGGCGCAATTCCATGAACTTATACTGCGAACAGAAAAAAATGTCAATGATGTCCTTCGAGCGTCTTTTTTAACATTACCATTTGATAATGCATGAAAAATCCTACATAGCCCCATTGGCTCCCCACCCCATCGATCCTAAGGCGAATGAAAGCCGGCTCGCCACCGGCGAGGTCCGCGACATGCCTTCATATCTATTTAATATTAAATAAAATATTGTGTATCCGCCATGGCGGTTGTCTTGCAGTCGTTCGGTTTTTAACAGAACCGTCACAGCCCCTGGTGCATCAAGGGGCCGGCTGTGATGCAGGGGATTCCAGTCATCCCGAGATCCTGATTGACGCCGATATTTTTTATATTAGTATAAATTACAATAATTTATAAGTATGGCATGGCCTTTGCTTTTTCCATCGATGTCAGCCATTCGAAAAAGAAAAGGTGAAAAAAATGAAAATATTGGTAGTCGATGACAACAAATACGTGGCGGAATCCCTCAAATGTATTTTACAACACAGCTCTCATCGGGTCCAAACCGCTGAAAACGGGGAGGACGGCTACGACAAGTACCTCCAGTTCGAACCGGACCTGATTATCACGGATATCGAAATGCCGCTGAAAAACGGATTCGCATTGATGCACGACGTGCGGTCCCATAATCCCAAAATAAAGGCCATCTACATGAGTGGCGCTCTGGAATTTTTTAACAAAGAAATCGAAGCCGAAAAAGAGAGTTATGCCGTCGACCTGCTCGACAAACCCTTTACCCTTCAGCAACTATGGCACGCCTTGACAGAGTCTCATAGTTAGAGCAGGTCCTCCCGGTCCTAAATGTCGGGCTCTGCGGCGGCTTGTGGGTTTTGCGCCGGCCGGGCGTGGTGAATCGGCTCAACGGGCATAACTGTCGGCGCCGTAACGTTTTTTATTTTGGCGGTCGGAATATCAATTCTCGAGGCTGGAGACGTCAACATGTATCCCGCCCCTCCTCAGACGACTGCGGCGGTAAGGGCCCCGGCAAAAAATAATTCTACCCCTTGCTTGTCTTATGGCCCGTCTACTGCGTTACATCCACCCACACATATCCCGATATGCGCAGGTGGATGTGCCTTGTAGACAAACCATAATCCGGCGCAATCGTGTGGAATTATTTCTTACCATTATGTCTAAGCAACATCGGTTGTCGCGGGGGCGTTTTTCAGCAGAACATTACCACCAGGTGATCACCTCGTCGAACTCGAAGATCAAATCGATCAGCTCTTCGTAGTCCGGGGCTTCCCCGTCGAATTCGAAGAGAGGAAACTGCAGGCAGCTGTATCCCAGCGAAAGAGTGTACATGAGCGTGCGCTGGAGATCCTCGGGGTCCGATTTCAGAATGTGCAACATTTTTTTTCTTTTCGGCATATGACCTTCTTTCGAAAGTGACGGTTCATTTTCGATTTCCGAATGGAATCACCAGATCCATCTTCTTGAGTTCTCTGGCCAGTTTTTCCAGCGGCATGATGTCGAAACCGTATTGGCTGTTGACCTCGAGATTGGAGATGCACGGGCATTCCATCTCTTCGAGCCACTCCAGGTTTTCCTCGAGCGCCTCGGTCATTTCGATGCTGACATCCAAGACGAAAAGGTAGGCCCAGTAGTTGTGCGCTGCCAAGCCCAGCGTCGTTCGCGTCCCTTCCCAGACATCCTCCGGTCTGCGCACAACGACTGCGCAGTGTTTGATATTTTCCATAGGTAAAGACCCCCCCGGCACCCAAATGTCAATCGTTCGCAAGCGTAACCGTTCACAGGGTGGCAGAGTCCGATGCACTTCAAACCACCTAATTGTAAGCGTTTACAGGGTGCCGCAGATGCAAGGCGTCGGGCGCGCAGACGTACTTTTGTACTTCAAGTGCCCGACAAAAAAGCAGATGCGGTGCCCTGTGAACGCTTACTCGCAAGCAGCAGTGACCTCGCATCCAATCGGTCCGACTTTTAGAAGACCAGATAGCGGTCACAGTCGTAAATCATCTCGGCATGCCATGATTGAGACAAAAACGCCTTTTCTTCTACCCTTGCTTCTGCGGGTTCAAGCGCGTTGGCCTCGAATCCCACTTTGCAGAGCGCAATGGTGGCCAACCCCTCCAGCTCCCTTAGCTGCGGGTCCGTGCAAAGCCGCGTGCCGTTGTGGGTGAAAAAAATACGGACGTCGACCTCCTTTTTTTTCGCCGCCCGGCACACCTTTATAATCTGGTCCAGATACTTTTCGGAGCTGACGTATATTCCCAAAATTCTGCCCATTCCGCTCCCCTCCGGTCATTTCAGTCAAACACGAAATTTATTCAATAAAAGGATTCAACTCGCTGCCTGCTAAGGGCCATTTTCTTACAAACGAGTGTGCATATGCCATAAGCTGTTTTAAAATAATTATTAAGCCTGAGAACTTGACCTGTCAACACAAAGGGCTCTCTCAATAATAACGTCACATTTTGGACGCCGATCCATCCCGTCCGGCTGCCGGTGCTAAAACTCAGAATATTTCGAGGGCCGCTAACGAAGTTGACATTGCGAAGCTGAAAATATATTAAAATCAAGGAGCGACTTTTTTTTCGGCGACTGGCCAAAGCCCGCAAAAAAATGCGGATTTCTGGCGATTGCTTCCCGATAACGCCGCCGCCGGCGTCTTTCGTCGCCGTAAGGGGGGGCGTACCCGCCGGAGATGAATCTCCAAAGGTCTTTGACGGGAAAGTGAAAAACCGTTTCCATGGGAGGTGCGGCATGATCATCAAGCAGGCGGACCTTTTTTACGGCCTAAACCACAACTTTATCAAGGACCTCATGGCCATTGCCTCGCGAACGTCCCTTGTAAAAGGCGATATCATTTTTCGGGCCGACGAACCGGCCACCCATTTCTATATCCTGATTCAGGGGTGTGTGAGGTTGCGTCTCAGTCACGCCGGTCGAGAGGTCTTCACCAGCTGCCGGATTGGCGAGATCTTCGGATGGTCGAGCCTCATCGGTCGGGATACTTACTCGGCCTCGGCCGAGTGCATCGAGACGGCAACGCTGCTGAAGATCGACCGGCAACAGTTTCAATCGATTTTGGAGAAGGATCTTACCAGCGGATATCTTTTTTTCAAACAACTGGCCGCGGCACTGGGCAGTCGCTTGATTCAACTCTATGAGCGCGAAACGGAAACCGTTCCGGCAGCGTCATCCTCAACCGAAGGGGCTGCAGTATGAATCCGCAAAGTATCGAAGACGACCTGGCGGCATGTGAATTTTTCAAGGGTTTCGACAAAGCCGACATCGAGAAAGTAGCTGAAATTTGCGAGGTCAGGGCCTGCGAGGCCGGCAGCATTCTTTTTCAGCAGGGCGATTTCGGTGAACATCTGTTCATCATATCCGACGGTTTGGTGCACCTGGAGCGCTCGATGTCGATGGGGGGTCGCAAGGGAAATGTCGTCATCGAAACGCTCGGCAAGAGCCGGGTGCTGGGTTGCTGGTCGACACTGCTCAACGAGCCCCACATCGTGATGTCGACGGCTGTCTGTCAGAGGCCGACAAACGTACTCGTCATGCAGGGGGTCCGATTGCGGGAGTTGATGACCAGCAACAGTGCCCTGGGCTTCAACATCCTGGAACGGCTTTGTTTTTTGTTGCGGGACCGCATTCAAGCCGCTTATGGTGCTTTGGACAAGATTTAACGCGCCATTGATTTCACCGGCCGGGTCCGGTAAGATAAATGCCTGGCTTCGGTCCCGCCGAAAAGTGCGAAACGAGGATGCGATCATCGTCTAGGAGTTTCTATGGATCTTGAGCTCAGCGCCGAAGAAGCGCGAACTCTCGACGATCTTAAAGGCCAGTTGATTCGATTCAAAAAGGAACGCGGCGAACTGATTCCCATTCTCCAGATGTTCCAGGCAAGACTCGCCTATCTGCCGCCGGAGACCATCGAACTGGTGGCCGATTATCTGGCTGTTTCTCCCTCCGAAGTCTACGGCGTTGCAACCTTTTACAACCAGTTCCGGTTCAACCCGCCCGGGAAAAATCCGATCAAGGTTTGTCTGGGAACTGCCTGTCACGTCAAGGGCGCCGATATCATCCTCGAGAATTTCGAACGCAAGCTTGAGATCAAGGAGGGGGAGACCACACCGGACCGCGAGTTCAGCATCGAGCGCGTCGCCTGTGTCGGTTGTTGCGCCCTGGCACCGGTGGCCTTGGTAGGCGAGACGGTCCAGGGCCACATGGCACCGAGCAAGGTCGAAGGGCTCATCATGAGGGTCGAAATAGAAAAAGGGATCAAGGCACGCGCCGAACAAAAAAATGAACCCACCCAATCGTGACACATCCAACAAGCGTTTTCGGGCGATGCAGGCCGAGGCCAGGCAGCGGAAGGCGGATTTCGACGCGGCGCCGCTCCCAAAGATCCACATCGGCATGGCCACTTGCGGCATAGCCGCCGGTGCGCTTGAAACCCGGGCCGCATTCGAACAGGCCCTGGTGGAACGGGGTATCGACGCCCGCATCCACCTTGTCGGCTGTGTCGGTCACTGTTACGCCGAGCCGGTGGTCGTGATCGACCATCCGGCTTCCGGATTTCCACCTATTTTATATCCCGAGGTCAACCCCGGCAAGGCCACGATGCTGACCAAGCTCTTTCTGGAAGGCGGTGATCCGCGGCTGGAACACATCCTTGGCGCCACTGTTGACAACGACCTGATTCCTTCGGTCATGGAGTTTCCCCGCTTCAATCAGGAAAAACGGGTCGTCATGGAGAAATGCGGCCGCATCGATCCCGAAGACATCTACGACTATCTCGCCGAAGGCGGTTACACCGCCTTGGCAACGACTCTCGAGAGTTCCCCGCAGGCAATTATCGCGGAAATCGAACACTCCGGCTTGAGGGGTCGCGGCGGCGCCGGTTTTCCCACCGGGAGCAAGTGGGAGTTGGCCCGTCGGGCCGCCGGCGATGACAAGATCGTCATTTGCAACGCCGATGAAGGGGATCCCGGTGCCTACATGGACCGCACGATACTGGAGAGCAATCCCCACCAGGTATTAGAGGGCATGCTCATCTGTGCTTTCGCCGTCGGCGCCCGACATGGTCTCGTTTATGTTAGGGCCGAATACCCTCTCGCCGTCAAGGTCATTCGCAAGGCCATCGCACAGGCCAAGGAATTGGGGCTCTTGGGACAGGCTATCCTCGATAGTGCCTTCGATTTCGATATCGGTGTTTTCGAGGGGTCCGGCGCCTTTGTGTGCGGTGAGGAAACGGCGCTGATTCAATCGGTCGAAGGCCGACGGGGGATGCCGCTTCATCGACCGCCCTATCCGATCGAAGCCGGATTGAACGACAAGCCGACGGTCATCAACAACGTTAAAACCCTGGCTTCGGTGCCGCCTATCATTGAAAACGGTGGCGAGTGGTATCGGGGCATCGGCAGCGCCGGCAGTCCCGGAACCGCGATTTTTTCGGTTGTGGGCAACGTGACCCATCCGGGCCTGGTTGAAATCCCGATGGGGGTATCGCTACGGACCCTGATTTTCGATATCTGCGGCGGGATACCGAATAAGAAGAAGTTCAAGGCGGTTCAGATTGGTGGACCCTCCGGCGGATGTTTGCCCGAGGACTTTCTGGATACACCGATCGACTTCGACTCGCTGACCGCGGCCGGGGCCATGATGGGCTCGGGCGGCATGGTGGTCATGGACGAAGACACCTGTCTGGTGGATGTCTCCCGCTACTTCCTCGACTTCACCCAGAAAGAGTCCTGCGGCAAGTGCACCTTCTGTCGTATCGGCACCTACCATCTCTTGGAGATATTAAAACGTTTGACAGAAGGCGAGGGACAGCCGTCCGATCTGCTGCAGCTGCAGCAGTTGAGTGAGGACATTAAACAGGGGTCCCTCTGCGGTCTCGGCAAGACGGCCCCGAACCCGGTGCTCACGTCGCTTAAATATTTTGCGGACGATTATACGGCCCACGTGGAGCAAAAGCGATGCCCGGCCATGATGTGCCGGCCCCTGATCGCGTTTTATATCGATCTGGACCGATGCGCACGGGGATGCGATGTCTGCGAGGGATGCTGTCCGGTGGATGCGGTGTTTACAACCGGCAACCGCAAAAAGGGGATCGACCAGTCGCTGTGTGTCAAATGCGGCGAGTGCAGGGTCGCCTGCCCGCCGGAGTACCAGGCCGTCATGAAAGTGTCACCGCCGCATCTGGCGCCGATCGTCGAGCGGCCACCGGAGCCGCCCAAAGACAACACTTAGGGGCTCGCATTCGGCAGGCCCCGGGAAATCGCTCTCATGGTGTCGATTCTGGTCGACCAAAAAAAGATCGAAGTGCAGGAAGGCACCTCGCTACTCAAGGCCTGCCTGGATAACGGGATTACGATTCCCAACCTGTGTTATCTGAAAGAGGTTGATCCGGCACCGGCTTCCTGCCGACTGTGCTTCGTGGAGATCGACGGCGTCGACCGCCCGGTTGCCGCCTGCAGTGTGCCGGTGCAGGCGGCGATGGTGGTCAGAACCGATACGCCTGCCGTCCGGCGTCTGCAGAGAACCGCACTGAAGCTGCTTCTCTCGGTACACGACGTCGACTGCAAAAACTGCCCTGCCAACCGTAAATGCGCCCTGCAACATCTGGCCCGATTCCTCAAAGTCGGTTTGAAACCCAAAGGGTTGCGGCACCGCCTGAAAGAGCCGCCGATCGACGATCGCCACCCTTGCCTCGATTATTATCCCAATCGCTGCGTTCTGTGTGGCCGGTGTGTCGCGGTCTGCCGGGCGGCGAGCGACCGGCCGGAGCTGACCTTTGCCAAACGTGGCTTCGACACGGTCGTCAGTTTTTTCGGTCGAACCGATTCAGTCCGGCATGATTGTGCGACCTGTCGGGCCTGTATCGACACCTGTCCGGTCGCTGCGTTGGCCCTCAAAGACGGGCTTAAGAGTTTGCCCTGATATTATCGGGGCGACCGGCACCTGTTTTGACGGCTATCACTTCGATTCTCGAACGTCTGAGCACGGGTTTTCGATGAACATCAACCGAGTGAGCAGAGCGAACCGATATGATCTCCCTTCTCGAAAACGTCCATTATCTATGACCCACCATTCGGAGGCAAACATGCGGCAAGCGTCGGCGACGCTGAAGCCGGATTCGACATTTGTTTCATGACGGGAAAGACGAGAGAAAATGCGGAATTTGGCCAAAGATTTTAGAGCGAAGACGATCGCGGTCGTCTCGATGACTGCATCCGGCAGGCCGAAAAGAGGACTTCCGGCGAAATCGTGGTCATGGTCGTCTCCTCCAGCGACCACTATCCGCAGGCGGATGCCATCGGCGGTATATTTTTTGCCTTCCCGGCGGCACTGGTCCTGATGCCGCTGGTCGGCGGCTGGCTCTGGACCGGTACCCGGAATGTCTGGGTATTCCTGGGCCTGTTTTTCTTTTTTTTTCCAATTGCGTATGAAGTCGTCAAACGCACCCTGTGGCTCAAACGCCGTTTCATCTCCATCAAGGAAATCGAAGCCGAAGTAAAGGAGGCTGCCGTCACCGCTTTCTTCAAAGAAGGACTCTTCCGGACACGCGACGCCACTGGCGTCCTCGTTCTTATATCCGTGTTCGAGCGGTGGGTCTGCGTGCTGGCCGACAGGGGCATCGACGAAAAGCTGACACCGGATGTGTGGCAAGAGGTGGTCGCGTCGATCGTTACCGGCATAAAGAAACACCGCCAAACCGATGCCATTTGTGAGGGGATCGGCAAAATCGGTCAAATACTGGCGGCCCACTTCCCCATCAAGCCCGATGACACCGATGAACTCAAAGGCGTTATCATCGGCGACTGAGACTCGCGGTTCGGTTCAGGGCTTCGACAAGAAATAATGACACAAAATGGCGCAGGCTTTTAGTTCGTCTACAAGGCGCGTCCGCTGGAGCATATCAGGATATGTGACGGTGGATGTAACGCGGTAGACGGGCCAAAAGACAGGCGAGATGTATTATCATTACTTGCCGCGGCCCTAAGCCCTTATATGGTCGATGATGGCGTCCATCCTGTTCATGATCAAAGAGAAGTGAGCTTCTTCCGCGTAGAACCGTGCGCGGCACCCCGGGATGCTGGCTGCCAGCCACCTTCCCATGGCGGGCGGAACGATGCGGTCTTTCTCACCATGCCAGAGATTGACCGGTAACGTGACTTCCGACAGATGCAGGCCCCACGCTCGGCTGTAGAGGACGGCGTCGCGGACGGCTCCGAACAGGCCCATCCGCATCGCTTCACGAAAACTGCCACACATGGTCTCCCTGATCTCCGGGCGGCTGAGGACCCGACGGTCCGGCTGCCCGGCCCGGCGGGCGATGGAGGACAACACCCACTGCGGTCTGTGCTTGAGGAGAGCGGCAATCGGAAGAAAAAACGGTTTGACCAACAGGGGCGCTGCGGCGGCCAGCCGCAAACCGAAACGATTGAACCCGGTCATACCGCGCAGGGTCCCGCGGACGGTGATCGGCGCCAGGCCGCAAACGATTCCCACTGCCAACAATCGATCCCGCAGCCTGCAAGCACAGGCGACGGCATACGGCCCACCGCCGGAGGCCCCCAAAACCGAAAAGCGCGCGATGCCGAGGCGATCGGCCAGTTCGGCCACATCGTCGGCCCAATCGCCCAGGCTGTGCCCGGGGCAGTCATCCGACAGACCGTATCCCGGTCGGTCGACGCCGATAAGTCGAATGCCCTTTTGCGCGGCGATTCGGTCCGCCAGAAGGACCTCCAGGCGGGAACCAGGGAATCCGTGACAGTAAAAGACCGGCCAGCCGGACGCATCGCCGCAGGCCAGAAATCCCACCCGTCGTCCGTCGCGAAGGTATAGCCAATTGTCCCTTTGCGCTTCCACTAACGGCTTCCGTTGTCTCATTCTGTGAAGGGCGCTCTTCGATCGGCTTTGCTTATTAACCAATCCTCTGAATTATTATGCCATACAAAAGGGTTAAAGATCCAGATATTGATGTCAATTATCATTGACACACTACATGTTGTGTGATATCCATACAATAGCTTCAATAAATAACCACCGCTAAGA
>Ga0272443_10002247_pt1 | contig 25217 bp, 24 predicted proteins | sample SSMAcet12_FD_193581 | JGI IMG/M metagenome (GOLD analysis project Ga0272443, IMG submission 193581) | Marine sediment archaeal communities from Little Sippewissett salt marsh, Falmouth, MA, United States - SSM-Acet-12 | ecosystem: Environmental > Aquatic > Marine > Wetlands > Sediment ...
TTCCCTGGAAAGATCCTTTGAAACCAGGATGATCTTAAACCGATGCTGAATCGCCAGGGTCATTGCCAGGGCCATATTAAAATCAATGGCCCCCTCTTCCATAATCAACCGATTATTCTCAAAATGGTCAAGTACCCCTTCCAGGAGATTGTCGCCATATTTTGAGTGAAACCGTTCAAAACTCTCGACAAATGCATCCGGGAGATGTCTTTCACAGTCTGCGGCTAGAATAATGCACCCTCCCTCCTTTGTCACCATGGACGCAGGCGCAAGGGGCTTTACGATCTGAGGGCCCTCTGCGTACGGAAATGACGTGATTAGGGTCAAGTCTGACTTCTTTGGGAATTTCTGGGAAATGATACTTTTGCTTTTCTCAATCCCGGCAAGATGGGCCTGCACAGGATCGCCTGCTACCAGATCAACCACCTGATCTTTTGGGTCAAGGACGCTGTTGATAACGTAATCAAGTTTTGACGACCGCGCAATGGCACAGACCTGTTCGTAAAATATATTTCCTTCTATTTTTCCAAGACCGGTCCCTTCATGAAAAGTAAATTTAAGATGGTGCTCACGGATGGCGTCAAAGTCTGAAACGCCCGGAAAAAGGATCTTCCCACCGCCACCAAATCCGTTCATGGGATGCGGAAATATGGAGCCTATCCCTATCCTGAATGTGGCCTCATGGACTTTGCGGTTGATCCTGACCTTCCGTCCACTGCTAAGTCTGCCAACAGGTATCAGGTCGGTTGCATGGCAGTCGTGATTGGCAAACGTGTATCTGCTGATCAACTCCCTCCCAAAGGTCGATTCCAGCTCCTCCGGTGTCAACCCTCGATGAGTACCAAGAGCCATGATCACAGAAATATGTTTAGTGGGGATATGAACCGCATTCAGGCCATCAAGCAGGGTCTCAAGGATAAGCCTTTTGGGAGAGGCACGGGTTAGATCCTCCACGATGATGGCGATCTTATCAGAAGGGGAAAGAATATTTTTCAAAGCCTTTGCGTGGATGGGATTTTTAAGGGCAATTTTGGTGAGTTTTTTTACATCTTTTTGTGAAGGGTATTCGTCAAATTGGGCAAATGTGAGGAGCTTCCATTGGGAAGGAATTTCAAAGGGTAATTTTTTATGTCTATAAAAAATGAATGCGTTTTTCATTGTCTTTTGAATCGCTTCTTCCTGCCTTAACGATTGAAGGCCTACTGTGATAACGAATTATGTCAATATCCATGCATGATGGACAGCCAAAGGCTGATCCTCTTATCGCTCACCCCTCCCCTGATGCCTATTGACAGATAAAAACACGTTTATGGTATTTTATCAAGTAAAAGACCCTCAAGAATTCATTATCTAAGGCTCATTTTAGATATTGACATTATGACAAAATTATGAATTATCTAATCATCTTATTAATTACTAAAATAATAAAAGGAGAATAAAATGAAAAAGGGAAGCGTATTCTTTATTTTTGGGCTTTTTCTGGTCTGCGTGCTCTTTATTTTCTCAACTGCTTCGGCAAAAACGGTGATAAAATTTGGCCACGTTGCACCTACGTTTCACGGACAAAGTGTGGGAGCAGATCATTTTGCCAAGTATGTCATGGAAAAAACTAATGGAGAAGTTGAAGTCAGGACCTACCCCATGGGGCAACTTGGGGGTGAGCGCTCCATGGCAGAACAGGTTCAATCCGGGACACTTCAGGTGGCTGCTATCACCTGTGCTGTGCTTTCCAACTTTGTCCCTCAGGCTGCCCTGATTCCACTGCCTTTTGTATTTCCTGACAGACGAACCGCCTATGCTGTTCTGGACAGTGAGATTAGGGACAAACTCTTCAGCTATTTCCCTGCAAAGGGATTTATGGCATTAGGATTTACAGAGAATGAATTCAGGGATCTATCCAATTCAAAAAGACCCATCAGGAAACCGGAAGATCTAAAGGGCTTGAAGATCAGGCTGATGGAAAGCCCAGTCTACCTTGATACATTTAGACAGATGGGCGTGAACCCTGTGCCCATGCCATTTCCCGAGGTGTACAATGCGCTGCAGCAGGGTGTAATTGACGGTCAGGACAATCCCCTTTATACCTCAATACTAATGAAATTCACAGAGGTTAACAAATACGTCACCATTACTCATCATATATTAACAGAATGTCCTATTGTTGCCAACATAGATTGGTGGAACACATTGCCTGCCAAATATCAAAAAATCCTCAGAGAAGCGGCCTATGAAACAGAAGTCGTCAACAGGGGCCACACCATGCGTGACAAACTTTCTATGAGTGTGATGGCCAAAAAGGACCCTAAAACAGGGAAAGTCACTCCGGGTCCAAGCATTTATGCTGTGGCCAGGAAGCAGGGCGTGCAGATCATTGAACTTACCCCATCTGAAAGGGAGGCATTTAAAGAGGCCATGACTCCTGTTTATAAGAAGTACAGGGATATCATAGGCCCGGATTTGTTTGATGCCTTTATGGCAAAAATTAAAGAAATTAATAAATATCGTAAACCTTAATTCATCTAAAGGGTTGTCTGAGAATGGCTATTTCCCTTCCACTACTGGCCGGACGTCTGACTCAAAGTCCGGAATCTTCAACTTGATCTTGAAAAAACCATCTCATTTTCGGACAGCCTTTTTGTAAAGAAGGATTCCCTTCTTTGATCAAGAGGCCTGAACTAATGAAAATTTCTGACAGGCCTCTTTCATTTTACTGCAAGAAAAATGTCAAAAATCCTGCGCATTCTGAACAATATTGAAGAATTAATCCTGGGCTTCACCCTCCTTGGCTTAGCGATTTTTGTCTTTGTGCAGGTTGTCCTGCGGTACGGGTTTCATTTCGCCTACAGCTGGGCAGAAGAACTGGGTAGATATATGACCATTTTTTTTACCTTCCTCGGAGCCAGTCTGGGTGTAAAATATGGCACTCATTTCAGTGTAGAGGCCCTTGTCCAGTACCTTCCTGACAGGTATTGCCATCTGATGAAGGCAGTTGTAAATTTCATATGCGGCTTATTCTTTCTTGGCGTAATATATTTTGCCTGGCTCCAGATTACAAAACTCCATAAATACGGATCATCGACTGCTACCCTTCATATACCCATGTATGTCCCGTATATACCCATTCCCCTGTTTTCTGTTACTATAGCCTCAAGGTTCTTTTATCACTGCTATATGCATACTGTTGCTTTTGTCAAAAACGAACAGAATAAGTAAAATTATGGTATTGGCATGATCACGACACTGGTTATCTCTTTTGTTATTCTTCTTCTGATAAGTGTGCCCATATCCATAACCCTGGCAATTGTTACCGCCATAGCCCTGTATTTTCATGCATCTGTTCCTCTCCTTGTCATACCCCAGCAACTTTTCAATGCCCTCGACAACTTTGTTATGCTCGCCGTACCGTTTTTCATACTCGCCGGTGCCATAATGACAGAGGGGTCCATTGCCCGCCGTCTGATTAGTGTGATGAACCTATTTGTTGGACGTATCAGGGGTGGAGGAGCGGTTACCTCTGTTATTGCCTGTATGTTTTTTGCTGCGCTTTCGGGATCAAGCCCGGCTACAGTGGTAGCCATTGGCTCTGTAATGATTCCGGCATTGGCTAAATCCGGTTATGATGAAAATTTTTCAGTAGGACTTTTAACCTCTGCCGGTTCATTAGGTATTGTTATACCCCCAAGCATTCCCATGATCTTCTATTGCCTTGTTATGAACGTATCTGTGGCCGAGTTATTTATGGCCGGGATATTGCCAGGGTTTCTTATCGGAGGTCTCTTCATAGGCTATACAATTTATGTATCCAGGAAACATAACTGGAAAGACACAAAGGTATATACATTCAAGGAAGGTCTAAAGATTATCAAGGATGGGATATGGGGACTGCTGTTGCCCATAATTGTCCTGGGAGGAATTTATACGGGCATTTTTACGCCCACGGAAGCAGCAGCAATTTCAGTTGTTTATGCCCTTTTTGTGGAGGTTGTAATTCACAAAGAAATGACCTTCGCAAAACTAAAGAAGGCTTTGGTTGAATCGGCAGTTTTATCTGCCTGTCTCCTTTTTATTCTCTCCTGTGCCATGACTTTTATCTGGTTATTAACAGCAGAGCAAATACCCATGAGAGTAGCAGAATTTACAGTGGGGTTTGCCAAGAACTGGTGGTTTTTTCTACTCCTTGTAAATATCCTCTTTCTGATTATGGGTTCTGTCATGGACGATGTGTCTGCCATGATTATCCTCTCTCCCATATTCTTCGAAACCTTAAGAAGATTCAATATCGACCTGGTCCACTACGGAATAGTAATGGTTCTGGTTATTGAGTTCGGTTTTTTAACGCCCCCATTTGGGCTGAACCTTTTTGTTGCCATGGGAATCACCAAAAAAAATCTGGTTGAGGTAAGCAGGGCGGTTTTACCTTTCCTGGTTCTTCTTCTAATTGCCCTATTTTTCATCAGCTATATCCCGGCAATTTCACTTTATCTTCCGACTAAATTCCTGAGATAGGTGTATGTTCAAGCCGAAGTCGCGAGCAAGCTTCACCTTCCTTGTCAGTCCATAGACCTTTCGAGATAGCTCCCGGGCCAATTGCCGCGTCTCAATATCCGCAGAGCGTTAAATTCTCATGCTCTCTCAATTCAGAGCGCTCGATTTGACGGTTCGGATTTTCTGTGGATCCTGAACCCCTGAGCCATTGCATCCGTGAACGGTTATGATTTTTTGAATACAGCCCGGACGGGTAGGGACAGGAAAAAACGCCATTTCTGGATCGACACTGTTTAGTACCCAACAGCCTTTAACGCCCAGATGACAAAGCAGGTTGTCTGGGTGTTTTCCTTCTTTTTCTTTTTAAACTCCTTGGGTGTATTACTAACAAAAACACCATTTGGTCTCTGTACATCCGCCAGATATTCAATAGCCTTCTGTACCCGTTTATTGTATCCTTTCACACTTGAGAGGGCAAGAATGGCATAAGCAGTAAGTTCAGGGTCAGAACTGGTTGCTGGATGACGAAAGATAACAAATCCTCCATTACGCGCTGTCTGTGTCTCCGTAAGCCAGGAGAACCCTTTCTGCATGCACTTTGATCCTGGTCTCCCACCATAACCTGCCAGAGCAACAAGAGCCCAGGATGTTCCCAGTGATAATGATTTCCCGCCTTTTGGCATGCCCCAGCCTCCGTCAGGATTTTGAGCCGCTTTTATCCAGGCGATGCCGCGCTCGACAGACGGGTCACTTTCAGGAATACCTACCATCTTAAAGGCAACCAACACCACCGCTGTATAAATGGATAGACTGGGCCCCTTCAGACCAGACCTCCAACCGCCATCATTGTTCTGGACATTTTTTAACCAGGACACACATCTATTGATACTGTCTTTTCCCTGGCGTGATTCTTTTAAGGCCATTACTGCAAAGGCAGTATGCGCCGCGTTATTATTAAAGCCTCCGTTTCTGTCCTGGGAGGAGATGATATAAGCAAGCCCATCTAGTCCTTGTTTATATCTTTCATCCCCTATCTTCATATTCATAAAGATAGATCTTGTTGCCCATAGTGTCGCCTCCAAGTCACTCCCGCCATCTTTTTCAACAAGAGGCCAGCTCCCGTCAGGATTCTGAATTTTCAATATATAATCCAGGGCGTTCTTCATAACAGCCTGTCCAGGCCCCTTGACCTCCGCCATTGACATAGAAAAAAAGAATAAGGTCTGAATAATGACCACAGCCGATACAAAAGGGATATGTTTTTTTCTCATCTTTCTCCTCCTTTATTAAGAATTAGCCCAAACGTTGCATAAAAATTGAGTTCAAAACGGCACAGATTGGGTCAGTCCCGCCAAAGGCGGGATTGCCCATTTTTAAGAACAATAGCATATTGAATATAGGATGAAAGTCTTGAAAACGGTCAATTGTTTCTTGATGGCCTGATCTAGACTGAGCGAAGCGTTTTTGGTCCAAATATTTATACAACGTTAAGGTTTACACAGAAAATCCGAGTATACTCTAATCCCAATGGAATACCCGATGACAGTGAGTACAGCCATAACAGTAACTTTTGCTTAAACTTGTGTTATTGAATGGCATCACGGGGAGGCTATCCGAGGATGGCTATTTTCCCCAATCTCTGCGTCTCCGCTGAGCGGGATCTGCGCTTCGCTTTGACAGTCTCAAATTATAACCCGCCAGAGGCGGATAAGTCCTCGAAATATTTCAATGGTTGGATGCCTGTCCCGCTGCATTTAAGCGGGGTGGTTAATCCCGATAAAATCGGGAGATCTTCCTTGACCTTGCTAAAACTATCTCATTTCCGGATGAACACTAGTTAGTTGCCTTGAAACTTCCTCGTTCGTATTCCGCTTTTTTTCTTATAACAGACAACCATCAGCGCACTTTACCAAAACTAAACCAGTAAATATTTCTTTCTGACCTCCTCATCAGCTCTTAAATCCTCGATACTGCCATGATACCTAATAACCCCGTTATCAATCACGTACCCTCTTTCACTAAGCCTGAGGGCCACCTTTTGATTTTGTTCCGCCAGCAAAACCGTCAGACCCTTTTCTTTCAAAAGGCTGATCTGTTCTTCCAGTAGTTTTACCACCAACGGCGCCAAACCTTCTGTCGGCTCATCAAGGAGAAGAAATTCCGGATTCGTCATAAGCGCGCGGGCGATTGTCAACATCTGCTGTTCTCCACCACTTAGGAATCCTGCCTTGCGCGACGCGATGGACTTCAGTGGCGGGAAAAACTCAAAGACACTCTCACTGTTCCAGTTTGCAGTTTCCCCGGCGCTTCTTTCCGATATCTCCAGGTTTTCACCCACCGTCAAGTCCGCAAAAACTCTTCGATCATCCGGTACATAACCGATACCCGACCGCGAAAGGAGATATGGCTTTTTCCCGGTGACATCTTCTCCCCTAAATCGAATGGTTCCTTTACTGGGTGGGGTCAAACCCATGATGCTACGCATGGTAGTACTTTTGCCAGCACCGTTCCTGCCGAGAAGGCAGACAATTTCACCCTTGTCGACGTGGAGCGAGACATCGAACAGAATGTGGCTCAGACCATAATAGGTATGGATTGCTTCCACCTCAAGCATTATTCTGGACCTCCCAGGTAGGCCTCTTGCACACGCTCATTGTTCTTCACTGCATCCGGTTCTGCCTCGATGATTGATCGTCCCTGATGCATCACCATGATCCTTTGGGCGACGGAAAAAACCAGTTCCATGTCATGCTCACAGAATAAGATGGTCAGGCCTAGCTCGGCGTTCAGTCGCTTGATCAGATCAATGGTGACCGAGGTCTCTTCAGGGGACATCCCTGCAGTCGGTTCATCTAGAATTAACAAATCCGGGGAATTGCCCAGAGCAATGGCGATCTCCAAAATCTTCTGATCGCCATGGGAGAGTGATCCGCTGACCCTATCCGCTTTCCCAGCTAAGCCTACATTATCCAGAATTTCTTTGGTATCCTCAATGGCCAGCTTTCGGGCCGGTGAAAAAAGCTTGTAGGTTTTATTCTGATGGCTGAGAACTGACACCTGGACGTTTTCGAACACACTCAATCGATTAAATATATTGACGACCTGATAGGACAGGCTGACACCCTTTTTGCAGATTCGATAGGGAGGTAATCCTGCAATATCCTCATCTTCAAAAACGATTCTTCCCGTCTCCGGTTTCAAATGCCCGGTGATAAGTTTGAACAGGGTGGTTTTTCCCGCGCCATTGGGCCCAATTACGGCTACAATTTCCCCTTTTCCGACTCCCAGACTCGCTCGGTTTACCGCCACAAAACCGTCAAAAGTCTTTAGCACCGATTCCACGCGCAACATCTTCTATTCCTCCGCAGCAGCAGACTTTCCCCGAGCTTTTGCTTTTTCCAGGAAGTAGCCAAGCACGCCTTCAGGCAAAAAGAAAATCAAGACCATCAAAATGATGCCCAAAATGATTGTCCAATATTCTGTATAGATCCCTATAAATGTCCTTAGACTCAAAATGATGGCTGCACCGAGCATGGGACCCAGAAACGTAAACCATCCGCCCAGCAGGCACATAATCAAAATCTCGAGAGAGAGCGTCCAGAACATGAGATCAGGGAACACAGAACCTTCTACGGTCACAAAAAGAAGGCCCGCAACACCGCCAAAAAAACCCGCAATAGTGAGCCCGATCAGCTGATGCCGTTTAACGTTGACACCGATACCCTCACTTCTCTCCGGATTATCCCGGATCGCCTGAAATACTCGTCCAAAGGGCGAATTGACGATCAGATACATCGCAACAAGGCACACAGCAGTCACAATTAGAGTGAAATAGTAAGAACCGCTGGTAGAAGAAATTAAAGACGGCATCGGGATCCCATGGATACCATCGTCGCCCCCGGTAAATGAATACCACCTGAACACAATGGCCCACACCAATGAACCCAAAGCGATTTGGAGCATACCGAAGTAAAGCTTCGATAATCGAACACATATAATGCCCATGACGAGGCCCACCAATCCCGCAACAATAGGCCCGACGATGAAAGCGAGTAGTGGGGAAAGGCCCGTTTTGGTCAACATCAATGCGAACCCGTATGCCCCCACTCCGTAAAACACCGCGTGGTGAAATTGGTACATCCCACCGTAACCAAGCACCATGTTCAGACTGGTCGCCAGCAGTCCAGTGACAAATATTAGGGCCAGTAAGTAAATATAGAATCTCGACAAGAAGGAAGGCAAGATGAAGAGAATCGCAAGGACAATAATCACCACTCCCAACGATTTTCGGCTAATGACAGGACTTTCAAACAAGGGCAGATCTCCTTACCAGGTGGACTTGAGAAGTCCTTTCGGACGAAAGATCAAAACACCGACCACTGCCACATAGGGAAACACGATGGCAAATTGGGGCCAGAGTAGGATCCCGATGGCATCGGTGAGTCCAAAAATGAGCGCTCCTAACAACGCGCCCCATATATTCCCCAAACCACCGATAATCACGATGAGAAACGCTTCAATGATGATCGCATGACCCATGCCCTGGGTGATGTTCTGTGTTGGGGCCACCAGAGCGCCGCCCAGCCCTCCAAGCAAGCATCCGATAATAAATACAGCGGCAAACACCCAGCTCACGTTAATGCCCACCGCCCCGACCATTTCTCTGTCTACGGCAGCCGCGCGCGATATCTTCCCGATTTTGGTTTTATTTGTCAGGTACCACAGTCCAAACGCCACAATCGGTCCCAAAAACAACAGAAACAGATTGTAGCGGGGAAACGGTAAACCGAAAACAGAAAAAGACCCTTGGAAGATTATCGGAGGAGATAAGGACCGATAATCTGATCCCCAAACCAGCTTTACAAGATCGTCGAACACGAGCGTAAACGCAAACGTAAAAAGGAGCAGCATCAAATGCTCCCTTTCATAAAGCCGACAGAAGAGGCCTCTCTCAATCATGAGACTTATCAGAGCCACACCAAGGGGGGCGCAGATGAGCGCAAGCCAAAAGCCCACTGAACCGCCTCCAAGCATTGCGGCGACTGAGTAGGTCAAAAAAGCCCCTATCATGTAGAGGGACCCGTGAAAGACATTGGGAATCCTGAGTACGCCGAGAACGAGACTCAGTCCGGATGCCACAATGAATAATATGGTTGTTTTGCTCAAACCCACTAAGGTTTGCTGAAGGAGAGCAGAAGCCGTTATGTGAGATGCAAGATCCATTTCAAAAACCCTTCCATTTTTGATTGGACTTAGTCTCGAAGGAAACAAAAGCACTGTTAAGAGACTGTTTCGTAATGCCAAAACACCGTCGTTCTTGACGGGCGAAGCGCAGCCCAGCGAGATCCGGAATCCAGAAAACCAATTCAATCAAGTTATTCGTCAACTCGGTCAAGCCCCGTTTCACAGGGCTCGGCCGAAATGACGAATTGAGAACCAGCCTCTAAACAAAGATGAAAAAAGTATTTCCCTTTTCCGGTTGGGTCTAGGGCAAGCGTCGGATTGCTGTTTTCATTGCCCTAACCCGCATCGGCATACAAAAAACCAATGTCCAGATTTGACGCTATTCTCCTCGCGCCTTCTTGATTTCCTCAATGGTTGGCATCGCTTCTTCGGCCGGAATGGTTACGATATCGCTAGCGATCAAGAAATCATAACCGGAGACCTTTTTGGTGACACCCATAAACATGGGAAGCATTGCCTGATGGTCATAAGCCCGCATGGTCACCTTACCAACAGGCGTGTCGACGGTCATACCTTCGATGGCATCGATAAACGTCTCTGTGTCTACCTTGCCAGCCTTCTCGTATGCCTTTGCGATAAAGTTGGCCGTCATGTATCCATACAAGGCCCCTACTGCTGGGACCCTGCCGAAGGCAGTCTTGAATTCATCCACAAATGCTTTGTTCTCAGGTGTCTCGGGGTAATAGAAAAAGTAGTTGGAGGTCCCAAGAACGCCCTCAGGCGCATCCAGGCCCAGCGGCTTCAGGGTGGAGAGCTCCGTCGCCGTGTGCATAAAAAATGGCACCTTTTCGTTAAATCCGGTCGCCTTTGCTGCCTTCAAGAACGGCACGCAATCGCGACCCCCTGTGGCGATAATGACTGCATCGGGTTTTGCTGAAAGAATGGCAGTAATATACGGCGTAAAATCAGGCTCACCTACTTTCCACCATGATTGCCCCAGTAGCTCGACCTCTGGTTTCAGCTTCTTGAGATTGCTCCAAACACCATCGGCGATGGCATGGCCGTATTCATAGTCGTCACCCGCAATCCAGTATTTCACATAGGGTCGCTTCGCCAAACCTGCCCCAGCGGCCTTGCCTGCCAGCGCCGTGTTTTCGGTGATAGAAAAAACATAGCGATGCCCTTTGGCCCCCGTAATTTTGGCGCTTTTTGAGAATGTGGCAAAGAAGGGAATTTTCTCTTTCTTGCACAAATCGGAAATCGCCAACGCAAGGGCACTGTTGATCGTTCCCATGAGGATGTCCACGTTCTCCCTCATGATGAGCTCTTTGGCTGCGCTGAGCCCAATATCCACCTTAAATTTGCTATCCCGCGTCGTAAATTCAATTTTCCTGCCCAGGATCCCCCCTTTGGCGTTCATTTTATCCACTGCCAGTTTAAACGCATCCCGAACATCGTTGGTATAGGTGCTAGCTGGACCGCTATAGCAATCGATTATCCCTACCTTAATATTCCGTGCCTCAGCATAAACAGGCGAAAGAATAAATGAAATGGCCAAAAGACTCCCTAGTAGAACAACACCCCTTAAACCTAATTTTCCTCTCATTTTGTTGCCTCCTTTTGCTAATGGGTTAATAATTTTTCCAAGGACCAACCAAAAAATCCTTTACGATCCTTTAATTCCTTATTTTTTCCGTACCCGTATACCGGCTTATAGGCTTCGGATTATTTTCCTTTTTAGGTGAACTCCGTGAGACCCATGAGAGCCAGGGGGTTGGGATTTCCGTGAAGGGGACCGCCACGCAGGCAAATCACACTTGGGCACTTGGCACCCTTTTCTAAGACTGACCCATGGCCAAATATCGGCGCAGCGAACAAAAACAGACTATTGGCTTCGGATAGGGTTGGTAAGAGCATCATCTGCGATATTCCGGTGAAAGTGATATGAAACGATGGTAGAACTTCCTTTCGGTGGCGTAGAATAGGGAAAAGACGCTTGCTTGTCAAGCAAGAAAGGGCTAATCTGCAGTCATTGGGGATGACGCGGTTGTGTGAATGTTAATCGTAAGACCCTTTATTAGCAAAAATCAAGGCAGCTTTTGGAATCTGTGAGCAAGGAGATTGCGCAAATATTTTTGGTGGAGGTCATCATGGCGGAAAAACAGGCTTTCCAAACCGATAAGGCGGCGATTACAGGCGGGCCATATTCCCAGGCAATCATCCATAATGGCCTGATCTATACTTCAGGACAGGGGGCCATAGATCCTAAGACAAATGAAATTTGTTTAGGGACCATCGAGGAAGAAACAAAATTAGCCATGGAAAATATCCGCATTATTCTTGAAGAAGCAGGTTCGTCACTGGATAAAGTTTTGAAGATAATGGTTCATCTGCGTGATATAAGGGACTACGGTCGGTTTAATGAGGTTTACAAAACGTTCTTTGAAAAAAATCCCCCTGCAAGGACATGTATCCAGGCTGCCAAACTCCCGTTTGGTGTCCGCGTCGAAATTGATGCGATTGCCTGTATTTAAATTTTTCGAAATTTTTTCTCTCTCACGGGAAGACTCTATGGAAAAGGGATGAACTGCCCCGCCGCAGAGCAGCGGGGTATCTATAGCGAAAATGAAACGCCGCAAGCGGCGGGGAATTAACCCGCGTCCGCCTCTGGCCGATTAAAGGAGGTTTTTATGTTTATTTCGCTGGTGCAAAAACGGAGAAGCATTAGAAAATTCCAGAAGAAAAAAGTAGAAACTGAAAAAGTAGATATGCTCATTGAAGCAGCGCTTCGCTCTCCTTCATCAATGGGGCGGAATCCCTGGGAATTTGTCTTTGTTACAGATCAATCACTAATGGAAAAGCTTTCAAGGGCAAAACCGCATGGATCAGCGTTTTTGAAGAATGCGCCATTAGGGATAGTTGTCTGTGCAGATCCGGATACATCAGACGTCTGGATTGAGGACGCTTCTATTGCCGCCATATTTTTGCAGTTAGCCGCAGAATCAATAGGGCTGGCAAGTTGCTGGATCCAATTAAGAGAGAGAATGCATGACCAGGCAAAAGCGTCGCAAGATTATGTTTCTGAAACCCTGGATATCCCATCAAGACTAAAGATAGAATGCATTATCGCGGTGGGATATCCTGATGAGAAAAAAAGCCCACACAAAAAAGAAGAACTGCAGTATGACAAGGTGTATCTTGAGATGTACGGGAAGTCATATGGCATGACGCCTTAATTATAGCGAAGCTCCGCTTCGAACCGACGAATTTGTATGCATTTATCAAATATACTGTCTAAAGTAAAGAGATGCGGGTTACGGGATGCTCGATGGTGGCCGAACATCCCGTCTTTGCGGGGATAGAGAAAAAACGTTCCTTATCCCATTCGGGATCCAGAGACCAACATCCAGTATCATGTTTTAAGTACCGCTAATTGTGTCCTGTTCACAAAAATCAGGCCAAAATTCAATAGGTTGCTCAGTAAACACTCTTTACAACAGCAGTTTCAATTGAGATTCTCCGGTAAAACTGCACTTTGGAAAAACAAAAGTGGACTACGATGTGAATGCTGCTCAGCAGAAGATCCGTCCAGGTCGATTCTGGTATGCCGTCGGGGTCATGCTGTTTTTTATAGGAACAATAGGTGCACCCGGCTGGTTCATTGTCACATTAGTCTCAGGTTTAACAAGTGGAGAGTACTTTCTGGCTCCGTGTTCACGGACCTTTGCCCTGGATAATCCGGGTAAATATGTGCTATGGCATGCGGTAACGGCCTTTTTTCAAGGTCGAAACTACTCATCCCCCTCAGGATTACCCGACGGGACCCTTATAAGCGTACTGGATAATAGGACAAAAGAAGAACTCACATTGAAATCCTCCCACGGATCGACTGAATCCGCTGGGCAACATAAAAAGGTTTCCGTATGTAGTTTCCGGGTGGACAGACCTGGTAAATACACAATAGAAATCAGCAACTTATCTTCGGATCACGTCTTTATGCTGAGGAAGTCTCAGACAAAACGCGTTTTACTGGCTTTGCTTGAATGCGGATTGATAGGATTCATAGGGGGAATTGGCGGCATTACGCTTGTCGTTCTTGTGGCTGTTAAAAGACATAACACCATTAAAAGACAGGGGAACTGAATTCTTGACACCAGACCTCCTTTTTCCTATTCTCGCGTTAGCCTGATAGCAGGTCTGATAGGGGTTCAGAAAAAAATAAATGGGGTTCATCCAGTTAATGAGTAGACCTCAAGACAACACACGGTTGTAGGGTTGACGGGTGAAGCGGTCTTTTCTGAGTGACTGCTGAAAGGCCTTCGTGATTTCAGGCGGTTATGGGATGGGGGATCCCGTGGTACCGACGTTCCGAAGGAACGACGGTGAACAGCGGAGGGGGGAGGAATCACCCGCCCATAACTGCCTGAAATCACCAGGCTGATAAGCCTGGAATCGAAGAAAAGACTGCTTCAACCGTCCCTCCTGCTAACTTCATTCCCTATCAATTTCGCGGTACTCATTAACCGGATGAACCATAAATGTTGAGAGATTGGGATCAAAGAATGAAAAAAATCTTGGTAACCGGTGCCGCAGGCCAGATTGGTTCGGAATTAACAATGGCTTTGCGGGAAAAACACGGGAATGAAAATGTTATCGCTACAGGCCATAAAACAGAACCGGATGAAACTTTGCGGTGCTCGGGTCCATTTCACTTCATTGACTGTTCAGAGATCAATACGGTTGCTGAAATAGTAAAAAAATACAGGGTTGGGACCATTTATCATCTTGCAGCCTTACTCTCTGCAGTAGCAGAAAAAAATCCCCAGCTCGCCTGGGATGTAAATATGAACGGTCTTTTCAATGTCTTGGAGGTTGCGCGGTGTTACAAATGCGCTGTATTTACTCCGAGTTCTATAGGCGCATTTGGCCCGGGCACCCCTTTAGACAACACGCCGCAAGACACCATTCAGCGGCCCAACACCATGTACGGCGTAACTAAAGTGGCTGGTGAACTGCTTTGTGATTATTATTTTAATAAATTCGGAGTGGACACAAGGGGGGTTCGTTATCCCGGGATCATATCTTACAAAACGTTACCCGGCGGCGGCACCACAGACTATGCAGTTGAAATATACTACGAGGCGATCAAACATAAGAAATACACCTCCTACATAAATAGAGGGACTCACCTGGATATGATGTACATGCCAGATGCATTGACGGCTGCCATAGACCTTATGGATGCAAACCCGGATAAACTCCGGCATCGAAATGCCTTTAATGTCAGCGCCATGAGTGTTGCCCCTGAAAATATTGCCGATGAAATAAGAAAAATAATTCCAGAATTCACTCTCGATTACAAAGTAGATCCCCTGCGACAGGCAATAGCCGACTCATGGCCAAATAATATGGATGACCGTGCCGCTCGCCAAGAGTGGGGATGGGAACCGCAATATAATCTCGAATCTATGACAAAGGATATGATCGAAAGACTTTCTCAAAAACTTGAAAAAGAAATAAGGACCTGATGTCCATCCATAATTGAGATAGTTCTCGATAGGTCAAGAAATAAGGAGGAATAACGTGTCCGCTGAAAAATTGGAAAGTGTTTTACTCGAAAAGCTCGATGCACTGCAAGAAAAAGGTGCCCTAAAAGGCGAAGAAATGGTTATAACCTGGGTAAAGCCCCCGGAAGAAAAGAAAGGCCCCCGATACATCATTGAAGGCCGTGGAGCGCAGGAATTCTTGAGAATGAACTCTAATTCCTATCTTGGCATGTCTTTGCGCAAAGAAGTTATCGAAGCAGAAGAGAAAGCGGCCAAAAAATATGGTGCGGGTCCCGGGGCAGTCCGATTTATCAGCGGCACCTATCAGCCACACATTGAATTAGAAAAAAAACTGGCAAAATTCCATAACCGGGAATCGGCAATGATTTTCAGCTCGGCTTATGCCACTGTAATGGGAACCCTATCCCCATTAATAGACAATGAAACCATTGTTATCAGTGATGAACTGAACCATAATTGTATCATTAATGCCATCAAGCTTTCCCGGCCTGCAGTGAAGAACATTTACAAACATCTGGATATGACTGAGCTTGAAGAGAGACTAAACGAGGCTATTGGCAAGGGAACACGGGTCATTGTGGTCACCGATGGCATTTTTAGTATGAGGGGTGATTATGCACCCCTTGATAAAATAGTTGAAATTACCGACAGGTATGATCCAAAATTCAAAGGAGGGATAACGACGATCGTAGATGATTCTCACGGTATGGGTTCATTTGGAAAAACCGGGCGAGGAACCGAGGAGTATACAAATACAAAGGGTATTGACATAATCATAAGTACGTTGGGCAAATCACTCGGTGTTAATGGCGGATATATAGCGACGACAGCTGCCATTACCCATTATTTGCGAGAGACAGCCCCTTTCTATATATATTCAAATCCCATTACACCTGCAGAGGCAAGTTCAGCAATAAAAGCGCTTGATATTTTAGATAGTGACCAAGGAAAGCAGTTGTTAGAAACCCTTCGCAAACTTACCAGGCGGTTCGAAAAAGGGTTGATAAATATGGGTTATGAAATTATAGAAAGTGAGCATCCTGTTGTGCCATTAATGGTCAGAAACACGAAAAGAACATCAGATCTGGTACAGTACCTCATAGAAAATGGCGTGTTGGCTACCGGATTAAATTTTCCGGTTGTTCCCAAAGGCGATGAGGAGATAAGGTTTCAGATTTCCGCCGATCATACTGAATATGATATAGATTACGTTTTGGGGGTGTTGGAAAAATTTAAGGAGACAATCTAAAATCATCAGGGTCATGACCAGTAGCCGGGATGAAAAAAGGCTAATGAGTGCCTCTCTGATCCTGCCCTTCTACAATTTCGAGACCTACCAGATAGTGGTTTTTAAATCGTTTCTGATCATTTTTCCCAATATGCCGGATTGCGGTATCCAGATAGTCCGAGGGGAATGCTGAATCAACAGGATAATATTTCATTTTAAACGTATCCCCCACCTTTAACCCTCGCAAAACATCCGAGTCTTCCTTAACCAAAAGACACATGGGTGTGGGGGGAATATGCCAGAGCTTGAATTGATGGGGAACACTCGGTCCATTTACTGAGAATTCCACACTGTAATATTGCTCCATGGGCATATTTAACTCACCCTTCTTCTCTTCTTTTTTTTTGACCACAGCAAGTTTTTCCATGGGTTGCACCTCTCGAAGTTTTTGCTTTTGTCCAGATAATCTAACTCCTGACATTCTTCTGACTTTTTATGCATTACGCAAAATTAATGCCAAGGGGACTTACCGTGGATTGGATCTCTGAAGCACACCCGAACAAAGAATCTCGTCACCATCCAATTTATGATGATTAAGAAAAGAGGGAGGAACAGATGACTGATGATCCCTTTTTCAAAAGGTCCACTTTGTTCCCTTTGCAAAAGGGGGTTGGGGGAATTTTATTTGGAGGGAAACTGTAAACATTTCGGCAATTTTTACAACTTATTAATAATAATGGGTTTTTCAAGCTATGTGCATTTGAATGGGATATGGCGTAAATGAAGGCATGAGCCGAAAGGATTAGGGCACAACGTTAAATAATTTTTTTTCCTTGAGCATTATATCTCACGGGTCAAACCCAACAATCTAAAACACTCCCCGCTGACTCAGAAGGAATGGACGACACAAGCTAACTGAGGGGCGGGCGGATTCGCAGGAGGATTCTCAGATAAGATGATTGATTATGACCCAGGGCATATCCAAATTGAACCTATCTGAAAACGTTGCGGCACTTAATTGATGAACTCGCAAAAAATCATCATTCAGACGGCACAGTAAAAAGAACCAAATGTAAGGCTTGCGAATCTTGAGGAATGAGGAATACTTACAGTACGCTGCAATGAAGAAAGATGAAGCGTAACGCAGCAGTTGGACTTTTTATGAAGCCGTCAATTGTTAAAAATATCAAACCCCTTTCAGCCCAATTTCTTCGGCCACCTCCTGCATACCCTTAATCGTGTCTGTGATTAGATCTGTTATTTCTACGCCCAACATCTGAGCGCCCTTTTCAATGATAGACCGGTCTACACCGGCAGCAAACCGTTTGTCCTTCCATTTCTTCTTAACGGATTTCGGTTTAACATCGAGCACACTCTTGGAGGGCCGGATCAAAGCCGTCGTTACCACAAGCCCGGTCAGCTCATCTATGGCATAAAGAACCTTTTCAAGTTCTGTCTGGGGCTCGACATCCGAACAAATCCCCCAGCCGTGACTTACCACAGCCCTTATATACTCCTCAGGCCAGTTATTTTCTTTTAATATTTCTTCACTTTTCCGGCAGTGTTGCTCAGGAAACTGCTCATAATCCAGATCATGGACCAGACCGATAATACCCCACTTTTCTTCGTCTTCGCCTCGCTTTCGGGCGAAATATCGCATGACCCCTTCCACAGCAAGAGCGTGCTTGATTAGGCTGTTACTCTGGTTGTACTGGGTAAGAAGTTTGTAGGCTTCCTCTCGGGTTGGGATTTTTTCATTCATTTCACTGTCTCTTTTTTTTGTTCATGGGAAAATGAAATACATTAAGCCTTAATTTTCGTTTATTTGTTCAGATTCATAGATTCCTTGCTCTCTGTGCATGAGGGTCCGATTTTCACTTACCACCTGTAGACTTGCCAGAAGCGGTCTTTTTTTCAGGGCCCTTTACAGCGCGATCGATAACATAATGATAACTGTATTTGTCATTTCGCTCACATTTTGCCAACTGCATCACATCCGTATCAATATTGTATGGGACCTTGAGTGACTCAAGCCATTTAGAAATCTCTTTGCTGACCCCTGAAATTCGTTCGGGAAGAGGCATTGTTTTTGGTAAGGTTATTTTTTTGTGTTCGGCCATAGCAGCTCCTTTCATCAGCCAATTTACAGGCGATCACAAGGCCCTCAATTCTGGTGTCCTGAGGTTTTTTCTGCCCCCCCCCTGCCCTTGTGATCAATTACTCTTAGGGGGCTTTTCGGGAATGCCATTTTTCTCATTCCCGCACTGGCTTTGAGTAATTCATATTAAATTATAAGCACTGTTAACAGTTTTTCCAGTGTCATAAAGATACAATTTCAATACCCTATTTTAATCCGCCAGAGGCGGACGAGGGCTAATTCCCCGCCGGTTGCGGCGTTTCGTTGCCTTTACAGATAACCCGCTGCTCTGCGGCGGGGTAGTTCATTCATTGCCTGTAAACAATCCCCCTATTTGGGGGAGGATATGGATTTCTATATCTGAAATAAATAAAACCCATCTCTCTATCCGAGCAATGGGGGTCATAGAGCAATCATTTATTTGATATCTCTATGGAGGGATAGAACCTGTTGTCCAGCGCTATCAGTCCTTGACTAAAATGAAATCTGATTAAAATTGTTAATGATTTTACTCAAATAAGCCTTCTTTGTCAAGAAAATCAATTCTCAGGATGAAATTGGGTTCATCCGATTATTCAGTACCGCGAAACTGGTCAGAAATGAAGTTGGCAGATGGGAAGATTGAAGCAGGGGTTTCTTCGATTCCAGGCTTCTCAGCCAAGGGTGTACAATCATAGAGATCGGGTGTGGCTGGGACTGCAAATTCTGCTTTTAAAAACAATAAATTTCAGGAATAAGGCATCCAAGCGACTATAACTGCCGTCCGAACTCCAGGGTATTTTTATTGATACTGATACGCAGGTGTTGCTGAACCAGCTCATGACCGGTATCTGTAAAAGGGAGATAAACCAAGACGGATTCTTTTATACCAAATCTGATGCGTGGCAGGTTGGGGACGATTGTCTTTTTGTGGAGGGCCGAACTGGCCAGGATAGTTTTCATGCTCTGGGCAGCTTCAGTTTGGGGCAGCGTCACAGGATAAAAATTCTTCTTGGGGACTGCCTCTTCTGTCTGGAAATTGTGCTGGGAAATGGTAAACTGTCTTGATAGATTTAAATATACCTTGGGTCGGATCTTAAAGGCCGGACTCCAAAAACTCATATCCTGACCTTCCCATTCCTTTTCCACGACTCTGGGCTGGTTTGTCAGTCGGATAAAATCTGCGAAAGAATTAATTTCCACGCCCTCGGCCGTTGCAGATATTTTCCAGAAAGGCAAAAAAACACTATTTTCCCCCTTCCCCGGAACTTTTAAAAAATTTACCCGCACGAACTTGTTATTTGACGCCTCCCAGGCTGTTTCGCAGTTTCTGCAGGTGAGGACGACACTATCCCTTTCTCCCTCCAAATTCCAGCCACACTGCGGACACAGGGTGGGCAAAAAAGTGAGTTTCCACCTGGGGTTGCTATTTATAGATTGCATAAAAGTGTCGTGATTTTGATAAGATCCGGCAAGGGGTCTGTTGAGTATGGCGTCAAAAAGCCGGCTGCCCTCCAGAAATAGAGGCAGATAAATAAGGCTCAAGGTCTCTCCGATATATGCCCTGTGAAAAATCTGCTTATTAGATGCAATTCCCGAGGACAACTTCCCCGCCCTGGCCAGGATGTCATTTGCCTTTAACGAAAACTTTAAAAATGATCCCTCTGTATCAGGTGTGACAAACTTCATTTTCAGGGTTTGCGGTCTGAGACCCAGGGAAGCGGGAAGCCCCTTTAACAGGACTCCCACATGTGTGATATCCACAACACGATGTCCAACCATCATGCCTTTACAGTAATACACATTTCCTTTAAAACGCAAATACGGGACATAAAAGATCTCTTTACCCGGAGCCTTGTGGGGGAGGATGAGGCGAAAATAATTCGGGGTGAAAAGGAAGGTTTTTACATTGCAATAAGGACAGCGCAATAGACGGTCAGTTTCGTCCAGCTCGATAGGCGCCCCACACTGTGGGCAATCCTGCTCAACAGTAAATCCCATTTAGACCAGTTTTTCCCCACACTGGTTACAAAAAACAGACTCGGGGAGATTTTCGGTTTTGCATTGTGGGCAAAATTTGGGGGTTGGCTTCTCATCTGCCGGATGACCACACTTGGGACAAAATTTTGCGTTAGGCGGCAGGTTTTTACCACAGTTAACACATTGTTTAAAAACCAGTTGCTGATGCCCACAATAGGGACAAAATTTTGCATCCTTGGGAATTGAATGACCACAGTCCGGGCAGTTAATCTCCTGGGGCTGGGCCACGGCACCTCCCCCGGTCCCGGGGCTACCGCCGCCGGACTTTGGCCTGAACGAATCGGCAAACATGGCTGGCATCATAAACCCTAAACCCATGCCCAGGCCCGAGCCGGCATCTCCTTGAGATTCTGAGGCTTTTTCCATGGCCATGGCTGCCTTCATTTTAACCAATCTGTCCAGATCCTGGATCACGCCGAGACGACTCTTATCGTCTATCGCCTTTTGAACTTCCGGTGGGGGTGTAATGGAAGTGATATAAAGATGGGTCAGGCCCAGACCGAAACGACTAAAATCCTTTTGCAGGCGTTTTTGCAGATCCTCGGATAATTCATCGTACTGCCCGGGTAGATTAAGAAGACTGTCCAGTTTCTCGCCCAGGTAATCATTAAGACGAGAGATAATCACACGTTTGAGGTATTCTTCGATTTCCTCAGTGGTGTATTTGCCCATGGTTCCCACCAGGCTGTTGATAAACAGGACCGGCTGAACCACTTGGATATTAAACACCCCGTGGGCCCTGAGCCTGACAAGCCCAAGCTCAGAGTCTTTAAAGGCCACCGGATCCCGAGTGCCCCATTTGAGGTTTGGAAAGACCTTCATATTGACTAAATACGCCTCTGCACGAAGCGGACTGGTCATTCCCCATGGGATCGCTAAAATTTTCGTAAGAACAGGAATATTGGCTGTTTTCAGGGTATGACGGCCAGGACCGAAGGCATCGCAGGCCTTGCCTTTATAAAAGAACACGGCTGCCTGGCTTTCCCGGACGATAAGCTGGGCACCGTATTTTATTTCGCCTGATCCTTGTTCCGGAATCCTGTGCACCAGTTCCTTGCCTGTTTCATCAAACCATTCTATGACCTCTAAGAAGACCAGATTGTTATTACCCATGTAGAATCCCTCTCTTTGACTAAAGTAATGACCACTGTTTTTTCTCGATGAAATATGAGCAAAATTGATGCCACCTCATAAAACCAAATCCCAGAGTAATCTAACCTATTGATTATTTATTACTTTTAAAAGATAAACGAAGACTTTTGTGTAAATCAGGCTCAACTTGAACGGGTCATATTGGGTTGTTTGACACTGTGTTTTATCAGCAGAGACCCTCATAAAAATGTTGACAAAAAGGATAAAATTAGTTAACATTAATATTGTATATTTTTGTTTGATTAAGGAGCTTTAACGATGCCTTTTTGGAAAAAGATCATTTTGTGGGGCGGCCTGGCGCTTTGTTTATACATAGCCCTGAGCTATCATTTTATTTTCTTTGGATGGTCAAACATTAAGATCCTTAAAAAATCAGAGCTAACCCTTAGTTACACCTTTTTCAGTGCTCAAGGAAAAACCAACAAAGTCATCCTTGCCATAGATCCGCTTCGCGAAGATGGTATTGCAGATCTCCTGGTGGAGGTGGGGAAAATGAGTGAGGAGCAGAAGGAGGCGATACTTGAGCTCTATGAGGAGTATTAAACCTCAAAATCAACCCTGATCTTGAATGTCTTTACGGCCGGTAGATTCAGGATTTCCTTTACCCCTGTTTCATCTGATATTTCTCTTAGCGCATTATTGATAGTCGCCATGTCCTGGGCAATAAATGTAAACCAGATATTATATAGATCGTTTCTCAAATAATTGTGAGTGACGCCCGGGTAACGATTGACCACCTCAACAAAACGCTCGATTTTTTCCGCATCCACCTTGGCCGCACAGAGCGTGCTCTTAAAGTCAAGACTGCCGGAGTGGAAATTACCGCCAATACGCCTGATAATCCCCTCTTTCTTGAGTTTTTTTACCCTCTCAAGGACCTCCTCTTTGGCCAAACTGAGTCGTTTTCCCAACTCACGGTAGGGTAAAGAAACAATTGGGAAATCCGATTGGATCTCATTTAAAATACGTCTGTCTGTATCATCCATGCGCAGCTTTCCCGGATGGCTGGTAGGCACATAACGGTTCCTCTGACAGAAAATCTCCGGTCGCTTCAAAAGCCCTGGCCCTGCAGCCCCCGCAAAATCTGAGATATTCGCATCGACCGCACTTTCCCTTGTAAGCGGTAAAATCCCTCAGCTGATTGAAGATCTCTGAATCCCCCCAAATAGATTCAAATGATGATTTTTTCAGGTCACCGCAATTTTTCTCAAGATACCCGCAGGGCTGGACAATGCCGTCATGCGAAATAAAGCAGAATGCTGTTCCACCTAAACAACCTCTTGTAACCGCATCGAGGCCATACGTATCAAAATCCACTTTCTCACCCTTGGCATGGGCTTCTTGACGCAGAATTCTGTAATAGTGAGGGGCACAGGTCGCTTTAAGGTGAAGCGGGACTTTGTCTCGCATGCTGTAGAACCAGTGCAGAAGTTTTTCATATTCCAACGCATCAATCTCCTGATTGATCATTTCTTTTGCACGGCCTGTTGGAACCAGCAGAAAAATATGATGCGCAACTGCGCCAAGACGGACGGTCATATCGAGGATATCTTTGATATCCTTAACATTATGCCGGGTGACAGTGGTATTGATCTGAAATTCAAAACCGGTTTTTCTGAGCAGCCGGATGCCATTCATGGCTGCCTTAAAGGCCCCAGGAACCTGTCGAAACAGATCATGCTGAGTCTCATTTGAGCCATCAATGGAAATGCTGACTCTCTTTATTCCCGAAGCCTTCATTGATGCAATAATCTGGGGGGTAAAGAGCGTTCCGTTCGTTGCCATGACCATACGCAGACCCAATTGGGTGCCCCTTTCGGCCAGATCAAAGATATCTTTCCTTAAAATGGGCTCACCACCTGTCAGGATGACAATAGGCTTTCCCACACGCCTGATCTGTTCCAGAATATCAAGACATTTCGTTGTATCCAGCTCTCCTGGGTAGGGGCCCCGCTCAGAACCCGCCCGGCAATGGACACAGTTCAGGTTACATTTCCGTGTAACCTCCCAGGCCACAAGCCTGAGGGAGGCATCTTTTTTTCTGCCTCGGGTATCAACATGCCGAGGCGAGAGATTTTTACTGCGGTTTGTCATTATAGAAATTAATTTCCTTCCCCCTGAAAGGGGTACTTAAAATAGGGTGTCAGGTCTATTTTTATGTTTCAATTCCCCATCCCCCCACCGGTGAGATTTGGCTTTTCGCTTTTATATAAAAAAGTTTATATTTAAAAAATATAACACACAAGCATTTTTACAACTGTATTATCTAAAATAACACTTATTTGACGTATTGGGATGTCCTGTTTTTAAAGGGAAATGAGGATTTCGATTTTTATGGGATAAATCTCTGGTTGTTGCTTAAGGCTCACTGATCGTATTTTTCTATTCTGACGAATAAAACCCCTTGACAAATAAAACCGTATCTGTTCTCTTCCAAAAGCCATGCCCAGTTTTATAATGCGTAGCGACAGATGTATGTGTTATTTTATTATTGTATCAAGCTGTCATTTTGAATATCAGCAGCTAAAACAATAACATATGTGCGATCACTTGAGTGACGATGAACAAATGCACGACATAGGAAACACAAATAAAGGTAAAAAATATGGCTTTTCCGATCAATAGGCCAAGACGGCTGCGAACCAGCCCCACCATTCGACACATGGTCCGAGAAACGGCCCTTACGCCGCATGACTTTATTCTACCCCTCTTTGTGGTGGAAAAATCTGAAAAAGACTTCAAAAAACCTGTAAAAAGTATGCCCGGCTGTTACCATCTGAGCCCCCACACGGCGGCACAGATGGCAAAAGAGGCCTACTCTGTTGGTGTCCCGGCAGTGCTTTTGTTTGGACTGCCCGCTACAAAAGACAGCCAAGGATCGTCTGCCTGGGCGGAAAACGGGGGTGTTCAGCAGGCTGTGCGCGCCATCAAGGACACCAATCCCGAAATGTGCGTCATCTGTGACACCTGTCTGTGCGAATACACGGATCATGGGCATTGCGGGGTTTTAAACGGAGAAACCGTAGACAATGACGCTACGTTGGAATTATTGGCAAAAACGGCCGTTAGCCAGGCACAGGCAGGCGCTGACATCATTGCACCATCGGATATGATGGACGGAAGAGTAGGCGCGATTCGACAGGCCCTTGATGAAACCGGATTTTTGAGTACCCCCATTATGTCGTATGCCGCCAAATATGCATCATCTTTCTACGGCCCTTTCCGGGAAGCCGTAGATTGTGCTCCGGCTTTTGGTGACCGCAAAACCTATCAGATGGATCCGGGAAATTCGAGAGAGGCAATGAGGGAAATTGCTCTTGATATAGAGGAGGGAGCGGATATCATTATTGTCAAGCCCGCTTTACCCTATCTGGATATAATCAAATCAACCCGAGACAGCTTCTTTCTCCCTGTAGCCGCCTATCAAGTCTCGGGCGAATACGCC
>Ga0272443_10002248_pt1 | contig 25214 bp, 26 predicted proteins | sample SSMAcet12_FD_193581 | JGI IMG/M metagenome (GOLD analysis project Ga0272443, IMG submission 193581) | Marine sediment archaeal communities from Little Sippewissett salt marsh, Falmouth, MA, United States - SSM-Acet-12 | ecosystem: Environmental > Aquatic > Marine > Wetlands > Sediment ...
AATCGGAATTCCCATTAGAGTGACGGTTGGCAGGGGTGTAAAAAAATCAAAAGTTGAACTTAAATTGAGAAACGATTCACAAAAGCATGAAATCGATATCTCAGAAGGTTTTGAAGAATTACTGAAAGAAATAAAGAAGGCAAAAGAGGCATATGATCCCAGGAAATAACGAAAGTCAAAAAGGAATATCCACTGATCATTTTTCTTATTTATGCAAGGCCACGAAAACAGGTGTATTGCGTTTTCTGTCACATCGGGAATGGATTACCGCAACCGAAAGGACCATGAGAAGAGCGAGTTTTCCTTTATGGTTTACACAAGGTTTTCATCCCAAGCCAAAGTTGACTTTTTCAAGAGCACTACCCACTGGACTAATCTCTCAGGCCATTTATTTCGTTGTAAGGCTAACGGAAGGTGGACTTTCGTCAGATGAACTGATGAAACGTTTTAACAGCAAATCTCCTCGAGGATTAAAAATGAAAGGTATGTGGCAGATGAAACCCGGAGAAAAAATAAACAAATATTTGGATTTGTGGTCTTTCCGGATCATCATCAAAGAACAAATCGAGAATGATAAAATACTGGAGATTGCACAGTATATTCAAGAACGGGCAATTGACAGTAATTGTGTGATTCTTGATAAAGCCTTTTTTATGATAGAATATAAAACAGTGGAGAAAAAATGGTTGGATTACAGAGATGTCATGCAAACCCTTTACGGAGAGAGGTTTCCAAGATTATTCTATTTGCCTTTATTGAGGGAAGTTTATCGTAAACGTGAATCCTGTATTCCCGTAAGTGAAGTATTTGATTTGCATGGGAGGCAATGATGTCGAAAAAGGTTTTGGTTGTAGATGATTCTCCGGTATTGAGGAATATCATCGTTTTTAATTTGAAAAAAGCTGGCTATGAAATACAACAGGCGGTGGATGGAGTCGATGGCATCGAAAAGATGCGCGAATTTAAACCCGATATGATCGTTTTGGATATTATGATGCCAAGACTCGATGGCTTCGGGGTTTTGATAGAAAAATCAAAGGATGATTCCATAAAAAGTATCCCTGTAATTATTTTAACTGCCAAAGGTGGAGAAGACGATAAGGATAAAGCGATATCTTTAGGTGCTTTAGGTGTATTAACAAAGCCTTTTAGTCCAAAACAGCTTATTTCTTCGGTGAAAGAAGTGATTGGCGATGCCTCTTAAGAAAAGGCTGGAAGAGTTGTTAAAGAGAATAGAACAGATTTCGGATTTGGAAGTTGAAAAAACTTCTGGAACGACTTCTTTGTCGGAAAATGGAGAAGAATACATTGTCAATGTACTGGATCAGGGAATCGAAAGACTTGAAAATGAGCTTGTAAACTATAAGAACCAACTTGAAGAAAGTTCTATCATGCTGGAAACTCAGTTGGAGGAAATTTCCAAAACCTATGAAGAACTTTCAACATTGTATGAAGTGACAAGGATACTGTCTCATACCCTTGATCCCCTTTCGGTTGTTGAAAGGCTTATAGAATCTATCAGAAATTCAATCCCTTCCGAGGGAATCGGTATCTATTTTTCCTATTTGAGTGTAAAAGATTTTTTTTGCAATGTGAGTGAAGATTCCAATTTAAATAATAAATTGGGGATTTGCAAAGATTTTGTGATCGAATACCTTTCAAAAGATGATGTTAAAATATTAATGTTGGAAAGCGAGAACCTGGAAGAGTTTGGTATTTCAGAAATCATACGATCCATGATCATTATTCCCATTAGTTCAAACAATAAATGCTATGGAGGAATAGTTCTTGCTAATCGCGAGCTCGGGGGAATATTTACAGCCGGTGACAGAAAATTATTGGAATCCATAGCCAACCAAATTCATTTCAGTATCGAGAATTTTATTTATTTGGAAGAAAAAATTGAACAAGAAAGGCTTAGAGAACAGATAAGCATAGCAAAAGAGATCCAAAACAGTTTACTGCCTTCGGTGATCATACAACCCGAAAATACAGAAATTGCAGCCAGTTTTTCTCCGGCGGTAGAAGTAGCCGGAGACTATTATGATGTCTTTTTTATCGGAGATAAAACTTTTTTAATTGTAGCCGATGTTTCCGGAAAGGGAATACCGGCTTCACTATTGATGAGTAGCTTTCGATCTGCTGTTAAAATCATGGTCCATAGTTCAAAATCACTGCCTGAATTAGTGTCAAATGTAAATGATCATATCGCTCAAAATGATATTACCGATCGATTTGTAACCGCCATGTTTGTGCTCCTGGACCCAAAAGAAGGTAGTTTTAAATACTCCAACGCCGGTCATGACCCGATTATTCTTTACAGAAAAGATACGGACGAGTTTTTTGAAATCAGTAACAACGGAATCCCCATTGGGATATTTGAAGATCAGCAATATATTGAAGAGACGTTTAAATTAAAATCAGGAGATGTATTCGTGATTTATACCGATGGTATTCCTGAAGCACGAAACGAAAAAAAGGAAGAATTTGGTTTTTCAAGATTGAAAGAAGTCATAAAGACAAATTATAATCGTTCTGCTGTCGAAATTAAAAACGCCATATTGGGTGCAGTGGAAAAATTTGTGGCAACTGCCAAACAACACGATGATACGACTTTTATTGTAGTAAAATATTTATAAATTATAAAACTGAAGGAGGTTTTATCTTTGTCTGGACACAATAAATGGGCTAATATTAAACATCGAAAAGGGGCTCAAGATAAGAAACGTTCAGCCCTTTTTAACAAAATTATCAGAGAATTAACGGTTTCTGCCAGAGAAGGGGGCGGAGATCCGGATTCAAATCCAAGATTGAGGGTTGCCATGGATAAGGCAAGAGATGCCAATATGCCAAAAGATACCATGGAAAAGGCTGTAAAAAGGGGTACCGGTGAGCTTGAAGGTGTAGAATATGTTGAAATCACCTACGAGGGTTACGGTTCTGCAGGAGTAGCCATGCTGGTTACAACTGTTTCCGATAACAAAAACAGAACCGCTCAAGAAATTCGACACGTATTCAGCAAGTACAACGGCAATATGGCAGAGTCTGGAAGTGTTGCATGGATATTCGAAAAAAAAGGATCCATGACCGTAAGTAAAGAATTGATAGCGGATATGGATGAATTCATGATGACCGCCATTGATTCCGGTGCTGAAGATATTGATGACAGTAGTGACCCCGTTTCAATAACCACAGCCCCTGAAGATATGATGCAAGTGGCGGATGCTCTTAAGGAAGCCGGATATACACCGAAGGATGTTGAGTTTTCTTATTTGCCAAAAAACACAGTGGCCATTGAAGGCAGAGATGCCGAAAAAGTATTAAACCTGATCTCCAAATTGGAAGACCTTGACGATGTCCAAAATGTCTACGCTAATTTTGATATTGACGATGCAGAAATGGAAAGGATAATGGAAACCCTTTGATAATCAAGTGAATCTATTTCCTGATTTGCATTTACACACAAGCTATTCCGATGGTGAAAAAACACCTGAATGGCTTGTCAAGGAATTGAAAAAAAATAACGTAACGCATTTTTCCATTACAGATCACGATAATATAGCACCGTTTGAAAAAATAGAAAGGGCAGCTCTCGAAAACGATATGTATACGTTACCCGGCATTGAAATTTCTTCGATGTATAAGGGGTTGGAAGTTCACATTTTGGGGTATCAATTTGATTGGAGTTCCCCTCTTTTAAAAGCGTTTATCAAAGAACGTATCGTATTGCGAAAAGAGAGAGCCCTTTTGATATTTGAACAGCTGAAAAAAAGAGGATATGGATTCGATCAAACAGATATTGACAGGGTAGTGGATGCTCATTATGTTGGAAGACCTCAGATAGCAAATTTATTGTTTGATTACGGTTATATCGCCAATCCCTCGGAAGCCTTTAGCGAAGAATTTATCGGAGACAGTAGTTGTGAAGCGATTACACACAGATTAAAGCCTGCAGAAGAGGCAATAGAGGTCATTAAAAAGGCAGGAGGATTAGTTTTTTTAGCACATCCGGGATTATATAACGGTTCTGGGGATCATTCTGAAGGTATGAATAAACACGATATACATCGATTTGTAGCTTTTGGCATTGACGGCTTGGAGGCATTTCATCCCAAGCATACCAAATCGCAGATTCAAAGGTACTTGTCCTTTGTTAAGGAGAAAGAGCTGCTAATCAGCATGGGATCAGATTACCATCGAGGGGAATATCAACCCAATCATTATGCGTTTAACCATAAAAAATATTTAAAGGATGTTTTGTCATGGTTGAATTAAAAAAAATAATCAATTTGTTTTTAATTTCATTTTTTCTATTGCTTCTAGCTACTCACGGACTTTCTCAGGAAGAGGACTTTGAAGATGTAGATTGGCAATTGCTGTATCCCGACGAGATTTTACAGGATGCCAATGCTGAGATAGATATTTCTTCAGGTTTCTTTATTTCTGAAGAACCCGCTATTGGCGCGTTTGTATCACTCAATCCCAAGATGCATTTTCTTATCTTTGATGGAAAATTCAACGTTATGGTTGAACAGCGAAAGGATGAATTTGGAACTTTTTTTGCATTGGCAAATAAAGAAGTATCCGATTATTTTGAGTTTACGAAGGTTAAATATAAAAATCTTATCTTTTATTTTGGGTTGGAGAATCGTTTAAACTCAAAGATGGTCTTTCTACCACGGGTTGATTTCAACAGAAAATATATACATTTTAATTACGATAATTTGGATTGGCAGCTGGATATTAAATCACCCGAGTGGAATGCATGGGCAATTGATTTTTCATCTCCCCCATTGACATTTGGTGATTGGGGATTAAAAATTAATGCCGATGCATTTGTGGATAACTCATCTTCTATTACTTATGCTGTTTCCGCTGGTCCCGGTATCGTGTATAAAGATTTTTCATTCTCCCCTTTTATTGGTTATGAACATATTGGAGTTCAAACAGACAAATTGGAAACATATGATGAAATATTTGATGAGGGAACAGATCATCTGGTTTATGGGTTGCTGGGAGAATATCAAAAAGGAGTATTATCTTTAAGGGCCGGGGTTAAGAATTCACTGGGATTAAATCCTTTTTTTACAGTTAAAATCGGTCCTTTGGAATTAAATGCCGGCAAGGCCTTATTTTTGGCTCACGAAAAGCCGGGGAGGAGGACTTGGACAGATGTATACTGGAATTTTGAAACCGACAATATAGTCACCAACATAGGGTTTTCAAATGAAACGGATTATAAGGATGAAAGTAATCAATCCCTTTATGCCGATTTTGAATTTCGAGTATATGAGAATCTGTTCATGGATATACGTCTTGTTAAGAAAGAGTATTGGTTATTCAGAATGGGTGCCAGATATAATCTCAAACTTGATTTTTATGAATGAACAGAATGATAAAGACTGGAGGAAATGAAATGATTGAAAAGATAACTGATCCCGAATTTGATTGGTTTGTTACAGAGGTTAAAAAAAAGCTTGATCTTGATTTAAGCGGTTATAAACCACACAGGGTTAAAAGAAGAACGGATATTTTGCTTAGAAAAAACCGAACCGAGACGTACAGGGATTATATGAAGTTGATTTTATCGGATGAGGATAAAAAGGAAGAATTTTTAGACAAACTGACCATAAACGTTACTGAGTTTTTCAGAAATCCCGAAAAATGGAAAGCCTTGGAAAAAAAGTATCTGCCTTTAAAGTTAAAGGAAACCGGGCCTCGTTTAAAAATATGGAGTGCCGGTTGTTCAAGTGGAGAAGAACCCTATACTTGGGCAATGATTCTAGAACAATTAAATGCATCACAAGCAAAGATTATCGCAACGGATATTGATACAGGGGTCTTGGCCAAAGCCAAAACCGGTATTTATGAAAAAAGGTCCCTTGAAAGTACAGAGCCGGCAATAGTGGACAAGTATTTCAAAAAATTGGATAATGAAAGATTTGAAGTGAAACCCATTTTAAAAACAAGGGTTATGTTCAAAAAACATAACATGCTTCAGGATCCTTTTGAAAAAGATCTGGATTTCATCTCCTGTAGAAATGTAGTGATCTACTTTGAGATGGAAACGAAAAACGTTTTGTATCAGAATTTTGTTAACGCCCTTAAACCGGGAGGAATATTATTCGTGGGTAGTACCGAAAGAATATTTAATTACAGAAAATTAGGCTTGAAAGTCATTGAGCCGTTTTTCTATCAAAAGATATAGACAGGAGAGACAGTATGGGTTTTTTTGATAAATTAAAAAAAGGATTAAAAAAGACTAATCAGGCTACTTTTGGAAAGATCAAGAAGATACTGAGTTTTGGAAAACTGGACGAAGACACACTGGAAGAGATCGAAGAAATCCTGATCATGGGAGATGTAGGGGTCGAGTGTTCCGAGAAGATTATTGACAGTCTTCAGGAGAGGAAAAAGGACTATGACTCACCCGAAGAGGCTCTGCAAGCCATCATGGTTGAAATGCTGGATGGAGACACTGAATTAAAGTATCCCTCTGAGGGCCCTTTTGTGATCAGTGTAGTGGGTGTCAATGGAGCAGGAAAGACCACCACTATTGGTAAAATAGCCAAAATTTTAAAGAACGACGGTAAAGAAGTTGTTCTCGCTGCAGCGGACACCTTTAGAGCAGCAGCCATTGATCAGCTTCGGGTTTGGGCTCAGGAGAGGGCTGAAGTAACCCTCATCTCACATCAACACGGAGCGGATGCCGGAGCGGTTGCATTTGACGCTGTTCAGCATGCCAAATCAAAAAACAAAGACTGTGTGATTATCGATACAGCAGGACGTTTACATACGAAAACCAATCTGATGAACGAATTGGCGAAAGTTCACAAAGTCATTAAAAAGGTAATTCCTGAAGCTCCACATGAAATTCTTTTGGTTATCGATGCCACAACCGGTCAAAACGGATTAATTCAGGCTGAAAAATTTGCAGAGGCTGTGGGTGTAACCGGTATTGTCATCACAAAATTGGATGGAACGGCCAAAGGGGGAATTGCATTGTCAATCAAAGAAAGATTCGGTATTCCCATCAAGTTTATTGGTGTGGGAGAAGATATTGATGACTTAAAACCCTTCGATCCCCAAGACTTTGTGAATGCTTTGCTCCAGGAGGCAGATGGTGAATAATGGCCAAAAAGAAATTTTGGTATAAAAAGATGACGTGCCCTCTTTGCGGGGAGGAATTTGAGTCGGTCAGAATCTTTTCCAACGCCATATCCGTTGAGAAAAGAGATCTATTCTTACGACCAACCTATAAAGACGTGAATCCCGATTGGTATGCCCTTGTAACGTGTCCTGTTTGCCTTTTTACAGCCTATGAAAGTGATTTTGATAAGATATTGGATACCTTGCCATATGATCGTCTTGATGTCTTAAGAAAGAGTCTGGAAAGGGCGAAACGAAACATATCTTTAAGTCTTGAAGAAGACAGAACGCTTGATGATTCACATAACATTCAAATCCTTGGATTGTTAACTTATCTACAAGCGGACATGCCTTTTAAGACAGCACAGTTGTTCTTGAAGATGGGATGGTATTATGTGGATAAAAACGATCTGGAAAATGCCGCCATCAGTTATTCTAAATCACTGAAACAATTTGAAAGAGCATATGCAGAAGACAAAAAGGGTCAGCACAGTGACGGGATCATGTTTTACATGTCCTCGTTGAACATACAACTGAACCAAATTAAAGAGGGGTTCAAATGGCTGGAGAAACTGCTGAAAGAATACAGAGGGTCAAAGTCCCACTACGTTAAAGCGGCCCAAGAATTATGGGAGGAGGTTAGAGGATCCGATTAACAACTATCAAGTCAAAGTGGATTATGGTTACACTGTTGGTGTTATCCCTTCTCTTCTTAACAGGGTGCTACGATAATACCAAAGGCCTTCAAGAACAAGATATTTTATACAATTCTTTAAGTACAGTGGTAGAGCAATTGCAACTGCGTGTGGAGGAATTTACCTGGCAGCAAAGCCAAAACAGGTTGGATATTGAAAAAAATTCCAAGGCAATCCAAGATTTATCTGAGGCATTGCAAAAAAATACCGATTTTGTGGATTCACTGTACGCCAGTATGACGTATACTTCAATATTTAATGATAGATTAGATTTGACTCAAGAACAAAAAGTACCCACTATGGAAGAAATCAAGCTGCTTGTGGAAAAAGAAAGCAGGAAAACACTGGAAGCCTTTGAAAAAACATATGTTTCCACACAGACGAACACTTATTCCAACGAAGAAACGGAAAAATTGCAAAAAGAAATTGCGCTGTTACGGGAAAACTTCAAAAGCTTGAAATGGCAACTTTATAAAAATGATCCTCAGCCTTTTAGCAAAGACGATTATCTCGTTTACGATGATAAAGTCATTTATCAGGTTCAGTCCGGGGATACATTAAGCCAAATAGCCACGGCCTTCGGTTTGGGACCCACCGGTGCTGATGAAATCATGGCAATGAATAATATCGAAGATCCCAGGGCAATCAGAAGAGGACAGGAACTGATCATTCAATGTCCGCCGGTATTTGAGAGAATCCAAATTCCCCTTTACGGCAGGAAAAATCTAATCCCTTCCGACATACTTACCTTTTATGCTGAAAATACTGAAGAAGGCTTCTCCCGCGGATTAACATTTGCAACACTTGAGAACCAGGAAATCGTATCCTGTTTACCCGGAAGAGTCATCGATTGTGGGACTTCTTATGTGGTGATTTATCACGGTAATGATATTAAACTCGTTTACGCCGATCTTCAAAGTATCTTGATTGACAAGGGTGATTGGGTTACCGGAGGTCAAATCATCGGGACCTCTCAGAACAAAAGATTTACACTTGAATTTATTCTAAATGCTGAATACAGAGATCCCATGAAGTTGTTTTTAAAGCAAATGGGACAATTCAGAATTACTTTTTATACAGAATGGGAAGATGGTAACTTGCCCTATTTTCCCTATTTTAGAAGGGTAAAAGACGGTGGTTTTGCAAAAGAATGGTATTCAGTCGCAGCCGATCCGGAGCTCTTTGAAAAAGGAACAATGATCTACATCCCTGAGCTTAAAGGAACGCCTTCAAATGGCTTGTTTGTAGTAGAGGATGAAGGCAGTGCCATCAAAGGGAATGCCATTGACGTCTATATCAGGGACCTGACCCTTGCTTCGTTGCTTCAAACTCAATCGTTGGTCTACCGATTCCCATAAAAAAACGACCCTCGAAAGGGCCGTTATGTGATTAATGCGATGAATTATCTTCTTATACCCAGTTTAACAAGCATATCTTTGTAAACCTCGGGCCTTTTTTCCCTAAGGTACTTTAATAATCTTCTTCTTCTACCAACCAGCTTCATCAGACCTCTTCTGGTATGAAAATCCTTCTTGTGCTTTTTCAAGTGTTCAGTCAATTGTCTGATTCTTGCGGTAAGCATTGCCACTTGGACTTCAACCGATCCGGTGTCATGTTCGTTGATCTTAAATTCATCAATAATCATTTGTTTCTTGTCATAATCCAGAGCCATTATTACACCTCCAAAATTCGCCCCAAACAAAGTACAAGGAGGCTCAACCCAAGTCTTTGTACGGGGTAATATGCTGACTGATTCTAACACATATCTGTTTGATAGTCAACGTATCTCAAAAATATCCTAGTAAACCACTTTTCCATCCAGGTAAAGGCTGTTCTTTTTAATGCCAATCTTTTCTCCGTGATCGATGATGAGTTTTAGAATCAGGTCTGCAGGAAGAGAGCTGTTAACCCAAATCTCCCTTAAGTCGAACTCCTCTTTTTCATTTTCGGGTATTTTTTCAAAGGCCTTGCGTACCGCCAGAACATACCGATCAATATTTTCTATGGTCCATTCATCTTCCAATGTAGCTTTGGATATAAAGTCCATTTCAGGTATTTGTTTTACTTTGTTGTTTTGTTCGGCAATTTTCTCGGTTTTTTTGGGAGGAATATGCCTTTTTGGATTTTGCTTTATGTTCTTTTGTGGTCGCTTTTTCGTTGTTTTTTGATTGTTGTTTTTTCTAGCACGTGTGTTTTTTTGTTTTTTGGGAGCAGACGCTGGTTTTTTCGAGTCGTCTTTCTTTTTTGAAATCAATGTACACCTCCATAGTCATTCGTACAATATGATTATATCAAAAAAGGGGAAAAATTAATCTAAATGTCATAAAGTGTCTTGAAATCAAAAGGTCATTCTGGTATAATACATGAGGTTTCGGCAACGTTGCCAAGGGGTCTAAGGCAGAGGTCTGCAAAATCTCTATTCGTCGGTTCGAATCCGACCGTTGCCTCCAATACTTCATAATTGCCGGCTTAGTTAAGCCGGTTTTTATTTGTTTTAAAGACGAAATGATGATGACGGTTTATGAAAAAAACCAAACATGATATAATATCGATGATAACAATTAAGGAGGTTTACCCTTGAAACAGGAATTGATTTCAAAAGAAAAAAATCTTGAAACCATCAAGTTTTTTTACGAAAACAGCGAATTTGAGCCTTTTATCTCACAAGAGATTCAAAAGGCAAGCAGGGAATACCAAATTCCCGGATTTAGAAAAGGGAAGGCGCCAAAAGGTCTTATCCGAAAAATGATTGGTGAAGACCGTTTAAAATCTCTTGCCTTGGAAGAACTGATTAAAAAAGATATTGAAGAAACGATCAAAGACAAGGACACACTCATGTTACCCAGCATAGAGAACCTTGAGTTTACGGATGACAAAAACGCGGAAGTAACGATACAAATCCATTTAAAACCAGAAGTCACACTTCCGGATTACAAAGATATAACCGTGGATAAATATGTTCCAAACGAAGAAAATATCCATGAAATGGTTAATGAGAGACTCAAGCAGCTTCAGAATGAAAATGCCATTCTTGAGCCAAAAGAAGGAAAAGCCGAGATTGGTGACAGCGTAAGAATGTCCTATATTGTCGAGAATGAAGAGGGCAGAGAGCTTTTCAATCAGGATGCAAAAGAATATGAATTATTGGAAGATGACAAAAGAGATATCATTCAAAATTGTATCGGAATGGAAGCGGGAGAAGAAAAGGAATATAAAAAAGAATTCGCTGCCGATGCTGATGGCAACAAATCTGGGAAAGAATTGAATTATGTCTACAAACTCAAAGTAGAAGAAGTTTACAACCGAGTGATTCCAGAGTTGTCAGATGAATTTGCGAAAGAAGTCAAAGAAGTGGAAGGGGATACCTTAGAAGAAATAAAGGCAAATATCCGTCAAGAGGCTATGGAAGCCCTGGATGAGACGGTAAAAAATTCAATCAAAAACCAAATCATCAACGCGCTTGTAGAGGATTCGGAAATCGAATTATCTGATGAAACAAAAAAAGAATTTTTGGAAAGTTCCGTTGAATCCATGAAAAAAGACAACAGTTACGATTCAGAATTGGAGCGTGTAGGTTCAGAATCGGAATTAAATGATGCCATTATCGATTCGAATATTTATCAGTTGAAAAAGTTATATGCCATCAGTAAAGTCTTTAAAGAATCCGGTGAAGAAATCACAGATGAGATGTTTAAGGAATACGTGGAAAAGATGTCACCGGCTTGGGGAATGACAGTAGAGCAGGCAATGGGATTCCTGGAAAAAGATCAAAACGTGCGTGCGCGAATCAGGGAAAACATGATGCAGGAGAAAGTGGCAGAATACCTGATGGATAAATGTACCATAGAGGAAAAGGAATTACCAACGAAAGAAGAAGAAAGAGAAGCTGAAGAACAAGCGGATAAAATAATAGAAGAAGTGGAAAAGACAGCCGAGAAAATAGAAAATGAAGACAAAGAATAACAAGAGGTGAAAAAGTGGAACCGACAAATCAGATTATCCCAACAGTCATAGAGACAACGGGAAGATATGAAAGAGCTTATGATATCTATTCCAGATTGCTTAAAGATAGAATTATTTTCCTTGGAACCCCTGTCAATGACAACGTTGCGAATATAATTATTGCTCAATTACTTTTCCTGGAAGCACAGGATCCAGATAAAGATATCAGTTTGTATATAAACAGTCCCGGAGGGTCCGTATCTGCCGGATTGGCTATTTACGATACAATGCAATACATCAGACCCAACGTATCAACCATTTGTGTTGGACTTGCAGCGTCAATGGGAGCCCTTTTACTAATGGCGGGGGAAGATGGAAAGAGATATTCACTGCCCAATTCAAAGATTATGCTACATCAGCCCCTGGGAGGCGCACAAGGTCAAGCAACAGATGTGGAAATCCAAGTGCGTGAATTGATGAACACCAAGAAACAACTGAACGAACTCATCAGTAAACATACAAAGCAGGACATCGAACAGATAGAAAAAGACACAGACAGAAACCATTGGATGACACCGACCGAAGCATTGGATTATCATCTAATCGACAAAATCATAGAGAAGAATCAATAATGACCAGAAAGGTTGTGTAGCATGAAAGTAGAAAAGAGATGCTCATTTTGCGGAAGACCTGAAAGTCAGGTTCAAAGATTGTTAGCGGGGCCAAATGTTTATATTTGTAATGAATGTATAGAGTTATACCATGATACACTTTCCGAAGATCAGGCCATTCATTTTAGAGATATTAAAGAAGACCTGCCTACACCTTTGGAGTTAAAACGTGAACTGGATAAATACGTCATTGGACAGGAACCAACCAAGAAAGCGGTAGCAGTTTCCGTTTACAACCATTACAAACGGATCATTCTGGGTAAATCCGAGGGAATAGAGCTGGAAAAATCCAACATCATGATGATTGGACCAACAGGATGCGGTAAAACGCTGATCGCAAAAACATTGGCAAAAGCATTGGATGTACCATTTGCTATCGTTGATGCAACGCCTATCACAGAAGCCGGATATGTTGGTGAAGATGTGGAGAATGTGTTGTTGAAACTCATAAGAGCCGCCAATTTTGACATAGAACGCGCTGAAAAGGGAATTATCTATTTAGACGAAGTGGATAAAATAGGTAAAAAGGGACCCAACGTATCCATCACCAGAGACGTATCTGGTGAAGGGGTACAGCAAGCCTTATTAAAAATACTGGAAGGCGTGGAAGCAAATGTTCCACCAAAAGGCGGGAGAAAGCACCCTTATCAGGATTTCATAAAAATAGACACTACAAATATTCTCTTTATGGCAGGAGGAGCTTTTGATGGACTTGAAGAAATTATCAGACATCGAATAGAAAGCTCTGCCATGGGTTTCGGATCCAAGATAGAATCCAAGAACAGCAAAAGAATTGGAGAAATCCTCTCACATGCCAATCCTGAAGACCTGATTCAATTCGGGTTGATACCTGAATTTATTGGTCGATTCCCGGTGTTTACAACACTGAATGACCTGGATGAAAAGGCATTGATTGATATCATGCTGGAACCCAAGAATTCCGTCGTTAAACAATATCAGAAATTACTTGAGATGGATAACATCATCATCGATTTCGAACACGAAGCTCTTGAAGCCATTGCAAAAAAAGCAATGGATAGAGGAACGGGAGCCCGTGCTTTAAAGAGTGTTTTTGAAGAAGTGATGATTGACATCATGTTTGAAGCACCATCTTTGGAGAATGTCGAACGCATTCTTATCACCAAGGAAATGGTGGAAGACAAGCACCGGGCAATAGAAATAGTCAAACAATCTGCATAATTATATATCATACGATAACGGGAGGCTGATGGCCTCCCTTTTTGATTGGAGGAAAAAATGAACAGAGAACAGGCATGGGTATTATTAAACGAATACACAAAAAAAGACAATCTTATCAAACATGCTTTATCCGTTGAAGCGGCAATGCGAGCATATGCAAAAAAATTCAATGAAGACGAAGAAGTCTGGGGAACGGTAGGCTTACTCCATGACTTTGACTACGAAAGATTTCCAACCGCTGAAGATCACCCTTACCGAGGTGCAGAGATTCTAAGAGAAAAGGGTGTTGATGAGGCGTGGGTCAAAGCAATCCTTGGCCATGCTGATTATACAGGTGTTGAAAGAGACACCCTGATGGCAAAGACCCTCTTTGCCGTTGATGAACTAACCGGCATGATAACAGCAGCCACTCTAGTCAGACCCTCAAAAAAGATAGAAGACTTGAAGGTCAAATCCGTAAAAAAGAAACTGAAAGACAAATCTTTTGCTGCCTCTGTCAACCGAGACGACATCAAAAAAGGCGCTGAAGAACTGGGAGTCGACCTCTCCGAACATATTCAATTCGTCATCGACGCCATGAAATCAGTATCGGATGATTTAGGGTTGTGATTTAGACAACCTCCAGAAGATACTCAAAAGCCTCACGATTATGAATAAAATAAAAATCAGCCAATCTCAAATAGCCGTTTGATAATGAGAAATACTTCGAACCTGCAAGAATGTAAATCATTTTCTCAACCGAAGCATCGGGAAACTTCGTTTTTAATTCATCAACCTTAATTCCCCTTCTCAATCGCAACCCCATAAAAAGAAACTCTCTCAGATTCTCCACCGGTGAATTAAGAGCATGATAATCATAATGCTTTTCATTTTCAAAAGAAGCAGACAAATATTCAGACAACGAATGAGTATTCACATATCTGAAACCGTTAAAAAAACCACCGGAAGAAACACCAAGTCCCAAATAGTTCTTAGTTTCCCAATAACAGTGGTTATGGACGGATTTATAACCGGGTAACGAAAAATTTGAAATTTCATATTGCAAATAGCCCGCTTTTTTTAATCTCCAAATCATCTGTTCAAAGATCTCAGCAGTGTACTCAAAAGAAGGCAGTTCTATGGTTCCTTTTCTAAACCGTTTACTAAGCGGAGTCTCCTTTTCTGCTTCCAAAATATAGACTGAACAATGTTCCGGAGTCAATTTCGCCACCAAATCACCGCTTTTCTCCAACCATTCTTGAAGGCTTTCCGGTAAGCCGCAAATCAGATCAATGTTCACATTGGTGAAAAAAGCTCTGATAGTAGTGTAAGCCTGCATAAAACGGGAAAGCTGTTGGTGTCTGTTTACCCTTACCAGTGTTTGATCATTTGGTGATTGCAACCCCATGCTGATTCTGGTGCATCCCCAATCTTTCAACCCCTGCAAAAATTCAACGGAAACGCTGTTTGGATTCACCTCACAGGTAAATTCATCGGGAGAACCAAGCATATGAAACAACTCAACCAAAAATGATCGATAATGATGAAAGGGAACAACCGAAGGCGTTCCGCCTCCTATATACAGAGATTTCAGACTATAAGGCGACTTAAGATAATGTTTTTTCCAAAACAGAAGTTCTTTTTTTAAAGCGGTAAAATAATCAGAAAAAAGCGGTTTAGTACCAGAAGTTATGGGAAATGAAGTAAAATCACAATAATCGCATTTAGAAACACAAAAGGGAATATGGATATAGAGTGAAAGAGGATTTTCTTTAACCATTTGGAAACAGGGTAGAGAGATCAAAGATGTATTTGTTTTCGAAGAAGAAACCCTCTAAAGAACAATTAAAAATAACGGAAAGCTGATTCGTGTAGTTATATTGCCCCTGGAATGACCAGTAAGGTTCACCGGATACTGGAAGTAATAACATGGTATTCAAATTCAATGTGGTTTTTTCATTTACGGCTGAATCACTATGAAGAAGAAAAGCAAAAGAAATAGAGTCGGTTTTTCTGGAATAACCGGTAGCGATTCTGGGTTTGAAACGGGCATTCAAATCTTTAAAATCTATAACTGAAAAAACACCCAACAGATCCCCGAAAACAACACCAAATGGTCGAATGTCATAAAGTTTTAAACCGATTTCTGTAAGCCCTTCTTGTCTCTGCCGGTCACGATAGGCTTGAAAAAACACATTCAATTCAAGAGGACCCATATTTGTATAACCTAAACCAAAAGTATTCAAAACAGGATTTGAACCACTGCCAAAGGTTCTGAAATCGTAGGAGAATGTTAACGGGATACCTTCCACAGGAGAAGAAAATCCGAAAAATTCTGCAATTTTTTTTATATTAAATGAATCGTTGTAAATATGCTGCAATCTGAACTCAAATAAAAATTCCTCGGAAAGCCCCCACATTACTTTAATCCGTTTAATCTCAACTGGTCGCTTGGCAAAAAGGAATCTCTTTTCCCTTTTTTCTTCTGCAAAGACGTAAAAATAGCCGGCGGGAATAATGTCGTTAAAACCAAAACCGAAATCAACCGGCATTCCCAGCGTTAAAGGAATTTGAAACTGATACAATGCATTGGATGTCATATCAAATTTTAAGGGTATCTCCATGCTTTCCTGTGAAAATGAGGTGTTCGAAAGAATTAATAAAAAAAGGAAAAGCAATAATGAAAACTTTCGCATATAAAACCTCCACTGTATGAAATTATATCACGAGGAAAAACTTGGATGACTCATTTTGTCGATGGATTTCTCAAGTTTCAGTTTTGTGATTTTTTGAAATCAATCAGAAAAAGTGTATAATGTTATGACATAAAGGGTTAATATAAAAGCACGGCAAAGAAAGCCGGATGATAAAAAAAGGAGGGCAATAAAATGAAAAAAACACTGTTGTTTAGTTTGTTGATCGTCTGTTTGATTTTAAGCAGCACATTGATGGCACAGGACATTAAAAGGGGTGGCTACGTCAAGATGACACCCATGAAACAAGGGGTGCTTGTGCAGAATTTTAACCCCTTTTCACCTAATTCATTGGAAGCAACCATAGGACTTTTCTATGAAACAATGATTTACTACAACCCAATGACGGGTGAAATATCCCCTTGGCTTGCGGAGTCCTATCAATGGGCAGATGATCTACTTTCGTTAACCTTTACATTACGGGATGATGTTTTCTGGAACGATGGTACACCGTTAACCATTGCAGATGTTTTGTTTACAGTCAATCTGGGTAAAGAGAACCAGGCACTGGATTATTCCGGTATATGGAATCAGGGACTGGAAAAGGTAGAGGCATCCGCGTATAACCAGGTTACTTTCCATTTTAAGGAAGTCAATACAACACTCATAGAATATTTCTCCAGCATATTCATTATTCCAGCTCATATCTGGTCTAAAGTAGACGATCCACTCACTTGGACCGGAAACACCAATCCGGTTGGAACATGACCATTTGTCTACCGAGACGGTTCTTTCACAGAGCTTTCCTATATTGTAGACAGTAATCCGGATTATTGGCAAATAGCCGAAGATGGCAAGCCGTTGCCTTATATTGCCGGTATTGAATACATCTCCACAACCAATGAACAGGTTGGCTTCAAACTGGCAAACGACGAATATGACTGGGCGGGCTATTTTGTTGCCAATATCGATGAAGTGTATGTGAAATCCGACCCTGAACACCATAAATACTGGTTACCGGCAGGAAATCTTGTTTTCCTTAACCTGAATAATTTAAAAGAACCCTTTGATGATCCCGAAGTTCGAAGAGCAATCGCTTTTGCAATGGATCCTGAAGAAATCACAAGTATCATGGCAAGTGGTGCCGTACCAGCTCATATAGCAGGACTTCAATCACAATTTGAATACCTTGCAGAGCCTTTTGAGGATGAATACGGCGTAGAATATGATCCGGATTACGCAACAATCATCCTTGAAGATGCCGGTTACAAAATGAACAATAAAGGGATTTATGAAAAAGATGGCTTAGAATTGTCATTCAAACTCTACACCCCAACAGGCTGGACAGACTGGGTAACAGGTTGTGAAGTCATCTCATCCCAGTTAAAAGAAGTGGGTATTGAGGCCATTTTAACTCAGGCAGCATGGCCAACACCTTATAAAGACAACCTCTTTAACGGAAATTACAGAATGTGCATGGGAATTGCCGTTACTGGAACCAATCCTCATTATCAATACACCCATTGGATGCATTCGGATAATTGGGCGCCTCTTGGAGAAAACGCCGCTAATTATTACGGTATGAGATACAAGAATCCAACAATTGACGAAGCCCTGGATCAGTATAAGAGAGAAACTGAGAAGAAAGTACAGGATGAGTTGATGATGAAAGCTGTAGGACAGTTCATGAAGGATATTCCTTCCGTTCCTTTGTTCTTCAATCCTGTCTGGTTTGAATACAACACTTTAAGATTTGTTGGATGGCCTAATGCAGACAATCCTTATGCCATGCCAAGACCTGGTGGCATGCACAAACTGCCTATTCTGTTTAACATTCATCTGCGTTAAGCAAAAGAATGCAATAGAATCACTTGAAAAAAATCCCCTCGAAAGAGGGGATTTTATAAATAATAGGACTTATCCAGTTTAAGATTTGTTATAATCAGGCAATTCAAGAATCGCCCTGAATTTGTTCAATATCCCGTTCAATATGAGGTGAAAAATGAAGTATTTTGCAAGAAAAGTCGGGCTCTTACTCTTTGCCCTTTTTGTCGCCATTACCATCAACTTCTTTTTGCCCAGGATGATGCCCGGTGATCCTGCATCTGATCTGGTGGATAAAATGCAAGGAGTTCCCCCGGAGGCTTTGGAATCAATCAAAGCGGCCTTTGGGGTGAATACGGAGGATTCTTTAATTATTCAATACGGAAAGTACCTGTTGAACCTGGTAAAAGGTGACTTTGGTGTTTCCATCTCTCGATTTCCTACCCCCGTATCGGATGTGTTAAGGGTTGCCATTCCTTGGAGTTTGGGACTGATGGGGCTGGCGACCATCATCAGTTTTATCATCGGAACCGTCATCGGGATTGCCTGTGCTTGGAACAGGAATAAACCCCTGGCCACATTTACTGTGGGATTTTTTATCTTTATCCGTTCCTTCCCCTATTTTTGGCTGGGTCTTCTGTTTATCTATTTACTCGCCTTTAAAATTCAGATATTTCCAATTGGTGGTTCCTATACACCGGGAATTGACAGAACGGGTTGGGGATTTGTCCTGTCCATCCTAAAACATGGTTTTCTGCCGGCAACAACGATTATCATCAGTTCAATGGGAGCTTGGATTCTGACCATGCGCAACAACATGATCAACGTTCTGGCTGAGGATTACATTACAGTCGCCTTGGCGAAGGGTTTGCCCATGAAAAGAATCAAAGGTCTTTATGCCGCGAAAAACGCACTGCTCCCTTCCATCACCGGATTTGCCATGTCTCTGGGATTTGTGGTTGGTGGAGGTTTGTTGACAGAAATGGTATTTGGTTACCCTGGAGTGGGACTCATGCTTTTTCAGGCCGTTCAAGCAAAAGATTATCCATTGATGCAGGCTATCTTCCTGTTTATCTCTACAGCAGTGTTAATCGCCAATTTCATTGCCGATGTATTCATTTTAATCCTTGATCCAAGAGTACGGGATGGTGGTAAATAATGTTGGGTGATATCTTTAAGCTCTTTTTCGAGAATAAAAAGGCCGCCATTGGTTTTTTCATATTGTTGTTTTTTGTGGGTATCGCCATACTGGCACCGGTTCTGGCACCTTACGATCCCAAGGCAAATAAAATTGAAACCGTTGAAATATTGGACACAGACAGGGGAAGAAGAAAAACCGTTGAGCGAGAGAAAATCAACGATTTTGAGGAGACAAGGATCTATACACAGGAGGAAACAACGACATACAAGCAATATACCAAAAAATTCCCGCTTAACTCTGCGCCTTCGCAAGCGCATTATTTTGGAACAACCCATTCTGGACAAGACATCTTTTCACAAGTGATATGGGGTACGAGAATATCATTGACTGTGGGTATTGGAACCGGACTGTTTACAACCTTTATTGCGCTGACACTTGCTTTGGTTGCTGGGTATTTCGGGGGACTGGTAGATGACATCATCTCCCTGTTTACAAACGTCTTTCTGGTTATACCCGGTTTACCCTTGATGATAGTCATAGCAGCTTATATCACGGTAAAAGGTGTGATGCCCATCGTGTTGATTCTGGCACTAACCAGTTGGCCCTGGCCAACGAGATTGCTGAGATCACAGGTGGTAAGTCTTAAAAACCGAGATTTTGTGAAAGTCTCCCGGTCACTGGGAGAAAGACCTTTATACATTATCTTTAACGAAATGCTGCCCAACATGATCTCGCTGGTCATGGCGTCATTTTTCCAGATGACAATGGCCGCCATAATAGGAGAAGCAACCCTTGAATTCTTAGGTTTGGGTAATGTTTCCATCGTCAGTTGGGGAACAATACTTTATTGGGCTCAGAACAACGGCGCCTTGCTTTCGGGAGCCTGGTGGTGGTTCCTCCCACCCGGTATCGCCATTGCCTTGATCGGAACATCCTTTGCCATGATGAATTTTGCCATTGATGAGATTTCCAACCCCAAATTGAGGAAGAGATGATGGATATGGAAAAAAACAACGTTTTACAAATAAAAGAATTGAAAGCCGGATATGAAATCAAAAGCGGTTTTGTCGGTGCCGTCGACGATGTCTCCTTTTCGCTGAAAAAAGGCGAGTTTCTTGGCATTGCCGGAGAATCCGGCTGCGGAAAATCGACTCTTGCCTATGCCATTATGAACCTATTACGAGATAACGGCTGCATCCAATCGGGAACGGTTCAACTCAACGATGTGAATATAGCATCGTTGAGTGAAGTGGAGATGAAAAAAATCAGATGGGTGGATCTTTCCATGGTCTTTCAATCAGCCATGAACGCACTCAATCCCGTTTTGAAAATCGGAGAGCAATTAACGGATGCCATCTTTGCCCATCAGGACCTTTCAAGAACCAAAGCCCAGGCAAGAGCAAAAGAGGTACTTGAATTAGTGGACATCTCTTCAGAAAGATACGATGCCTATCCCCATCAACTTTCAGGCGGCATGAAACAGCGGGTCATGATTGCCATGGCGTTGATTCTGCAACCCGATCTCGTCATCATGGACGAACCCACTACGGCATTGGATGTGGTGGTTCAGCGGACCATCATCGAAAAAATACAGGAACTTCAAAGGCAATTTGATTTCTCGGTTATCTTCATCACTCATGATTTGTCACTATTGGTGGAAATCAGCGACAAGCTGGCCATCATGTACGCGGGGAAAATTATCGAGTTTGGCAATGCCCATGATGTCTTCACAGACCCCCTGCATCCGTATACAGAAGGATTAATGGCTTCATTCCCTGCTCTTACTGGCCCCATCAAAAGAATGGGTGGAATTGAAGGCAAACCCCCGGATTTGCTCAATCCACCTGAAGGCTGTCGTTTCGCTCCACGTTGTCAAAAAGCGATGGATATTTGTCGAAGAGAATACCCGAAAGAATATGTAAAAAATGATGGTCATAAAGTCTCTTGCCAACTATACCGAGAAAAAATGGGTGAGAATCATGAATAATCCTGAAAAACAAACGAAAGAAGATGTTATCCTTCAACTAAAACATGTCAACAAACATTTTCCCATCCATACGTTCAGGAGTTATGGTGCAGTGGTTCATGCCATGGATGATGTATCTTTTCAGTTAAACAGAGGGGAAATACTGGCAATTGTCGGAGAATCCGGCAGTGGGAAAACCACTACGGCTAATGTTATCTCAAGATTGTATATACAAACAGCCGGAGAAGTCCTCTTTGAAAAAGAACCATTACCTGAAAAAATGACAAAAAAAGAAGAAATTGCCTACAGAAAAAAGGCGCAAATGATCTTCCAAGACCCGTTCAGTTCCCTGAATCCCACACATACCATAGCGTCCATTCTGTCAAGACCGTTTGTGATCCATAAACTGGCAAAAGGCAAAAGGGCAATAAGAGAGGGAATCAAAGATTTGCTGATACAAGTTGGATTGGAACCCCCTGACCAATTTATTGACAAATTCCCCCACGAACTCAGCGGAGGACAACGCCAACGCGTTAATATTGCCAGAACCTTCTCAGTCAATCCCGAACTGGTCCTGGCAGATGAACCCACATCCATGCTGGATGTTTCCATAAGAATGAGTATCATGAACATCATGCTGGATCTGAAAGAACAAAAAGGAATGACCTATGTTTACATCACCCATGACCTGGCAGGAGCGCGATACATGGCACAAAATATCGCCGTCATGTACGCCGGAATGATCATGGAAATAGGCAGCGCCACACAAGTCATCAACGAAACCTATCATCCCTATACAAAGCTCTTAAAATCAGCAGCGCCGGCTCCGGAAATGGGCTTGAAGAGAAAAAAACTCATCACAAAGGGAGACATCCCTTCTCTGGTCAATCCCCCAAGCGGATGCAGATTCCACCCCAGATGCCCGTATGCCCAAGACATCTGCTCAAAAGAAATCCCGCAAATGAAAAAAGTAGACGAAGGACACTACGCCAGGTGCGTTTTATAGATAAAGGAGAAAAAACATGAAAATAATCGACCTAACACACACAATGGAAACGGGAATGCCCGTTTTCCCTGGAACAAAAGACGCCAATATCAGCGATGAATTCACACTGGAAAAAAACGGCTTCAACGAAAAACTCTTAACACTCCTCACACATACGGGAACCCATTTGGACTGTCCCAAACATATGCTGGATTCAAAGAAAACAACCGATACCGTTCCCTTGGACTCCTTTTACGGAACAGGATGGGTATTCGATTGCAGACAAAGCGTCATTGACGGCTTCATCACCCCTGAAATGCTGTTGATGGACAAACTTCAAGAAATTGAATTTGCTCTTTTTTACACAGGATGGGACAAATTATGGGGAGATGAGAAGTATTTTGAAGGTTTTCCAACATTTGCCGAAAACACCACAGAATTACTCATCAAAAACAACATCAAAGCCGTAGGATTGGACTACATATCAGCCGACCCTTCCGACTCTGCAGATTTCAAAAACCACAAAAAACTCCTGTCAAACGACTGTTTAATCATCGAAAACCTGACAGGATTGGAAAAACTCTTAGACAAAACATTCATATTCTCCTGCTTCCCCCTAAAAATTAAGGAAGGTGACGGATCCCCCGTCCGCGCAGTAGCGATAATATAATACAGAGAGGGGACATGTCCCCTCTATCCCTCACTCCTCATGAAACTCCCGAATACCCTCAATCCATTCCGGTAACTTAAACAGATCTGCTATCGTAAATCGCTCAAGAATCCCAATCGAAAAACCGATTTTCCCCCCGTCAGAGAAGGTATCCTCCGGCCAAATGGCTGCATAATAAACGCCCGTCTCCGAAGGCGTAAACTTTTGCCTCAGGACAAACCAGGAATTCGTATTGGAAAACGGCTCATGAAAAAATTCCCTCTCGTATAATCCGGAGTAGAAAATAATCCCTTCATACTCGTCCGGCTTTTCAAAAGGCAAGTCTATTACGACAACCTCTTCCAACGATGAATCCAAATTATCAGAGACCTGCCTGAAAAGCGCCATATAAACATTCAAATCAGAAAACCGTTCAAGATATGGAACGTTTAAAACAATCTGAATCTCCTCATCCTTAGTCCCAAGGAATTTGACCCAGAAAACAGGCTCCTGTTCTGAAAATTCATGATAAGTAATCTGAGAAACCTGAGCATCCTTAATCATAAGGGCACTCTCAAAATCTCCATGAAACTCCTCATCAAAAATAGGCTTATGAGCAAAAACTGTAAGAATAACAGCAAAAAAAACAATCAGAAAAAGAAAACGCTTTTTCATTATCATCACTTCCAAAAGTTTGATAATAATAAGACGAAAAGGAGAACAAAGAGGAGACAGAAACAGAGAGGGGACAGGTCTGATGATTAGGAATTTTCCTTACGAAGATGAAGTTTTTCCGTAGGAAAATACTTCAAGGTCAATGTCTTTTTTGACACGGTATCCAGGGACCTGTCCCCTCGGAGTTAAGTCTCAACAATAAAGAAAGAACTCGGAATTTCGAGAAGAAAGAAATCTATTTTTTCCGTAACTTTTCTGAATCTCCCGAAGGGACAGGGTCAGCGATACGGTAATCGCTGCACCTGTCCCTTCTAACTATTCCCCTAAATTAATACTCCCATTGGAAGTTTTCAACTCCAGCCTCACACCGCCGTTGTTAATTTTTCCGGTCTTTGATGTTTTATTATCACTGGAATAGATAACGGGTAAGCCGCGAATAGATATGCTACCGTTGCTGGTATTTGCGACAAAATCAGCAGCTGTGTTGGAGGGTACGTTCAAATTGATGCTGCCGTTGCTGGTTATCAAGCTTACATTTCCGGAAAGGGGCAATGACAGGTTTCCTTTGATGCTTCCATTAGAGGTATTAAAATAATGACTGGCATCCGTTAAAAAGCAATTTGAGAATTTAATCTGTCCGTTACTGGTGGTGACATCCATCTGACCTTTGATGTTAGAAAGATCAACACTGGCATTGGAAGTCTTTGTTTTTATTACACCGTTACAGTTTGACAGGTTGATGCCGCCATTTGACGTTCTTAAATCAAACAATCCGTCAAATCCATTCACCGTAATAGCCCCGTTGGAAGTGTTCATCTTATAATCGGAAAAATTTTCTAACCCTTTTGGGATGAACACATTCAGACTGGCACCGTAACTGATGTTTTTGAACAGTTTGTTCATATCATCAGGAAAAGATGCATAAATATGAAGTTGATTGGCTTCAAAAGCATAGTTTATGGATATTTTTTCCAGTTCGGACTCAAGATCACCCAAACCGTTAACCCTTTTCTCTCCTTCAACCTTGACAAACGATTCATTCCAATAATAAACCTGAATACTCCCGTTCTTCGTGTCAATATCCAACCCGTTTGCCGATATTTGCCCGGAAGGAAGCGCAAGTGAGAAAGGTTCTGTGACCTGATTAAAAGCATCGCATGCAGCGAAAAGGATAGCAAAACCTACAACAGCCATCATTAATAGTATTTTCTTACTTGATTTCATAATAAAACCTCCTGATTTCAGCAGTTTGATCATAGTTAGAGATATTCTATCATATTTTATAACAGGAAAAACGAAAGAAGGAGTAAGAGGAGGAGTAAGATGGGACAGGTACGCTGATTTCCGTATCAGCGGCCCTGTCCCATCGGAAGATTTTAATCATCTGCCCTGTCCCAGCTTACTCCTTATATATTCGTTGGTACAAAAATCTTTCGTTATTTACTGATAATTAACTGTTCAAAAAGCCTATATGATGCGGGTACCAATAGACTGATAACAGGAGCACCCCATCAATATGACAATAAGTATATGAAATAATATTTATGTTAATAATATCGATTTATAGCGGTTTATTGATTAATAAAACTGACTATCTTTGGTTTAACGGTAGAAATTGTTACATTAAGTATTGACTTTATTAACT
>Ga0272443_10002249_pt1 | contig 25210 bp, 39 predicted proteins | sample SSMAcet12_FD_193581 | JGI IMG/M metagenome (GOLD analysis project Ga0272443, IMG submission 193581) | Marine sediment archaeal communities from Little Sippewissett salt marsh, Falmouth, MA, United States - SSM-Acet-12 | ecosystem: Environmental > Aquatic > Marine > Wetlands > Sediment ...
TGACTGATGCGTTGACAATTGCCTGTTCCGCCGCCGTCACCATCTTGGCCGCAAAAGCGTCGCCTGCCGATGCGTAACCCTCAAAGTCATCAATACTGCTGTAAATCGCCCGAGCAACCATCCCCGGCTCAATGCCAGTCACGGCAGCCGTCACCTCAGCGATGCGGGCCGCCTCGATGACCGCCAAATCCTGCTCGGTAGCACCAAGGGCTTTAACCTGTTCGACCGCCAGCTCAGCCGATATATTGATCTGGTCAATCGCCAATGCAAGGTCTGTCCGGGCAAACGCACCAACAGATGCCGAGGCAGAATCCATCACTCTCAAAAACTGAGTGAGGGCAGCGATTCCTTCCTCGCCACGATCCTCAAAAAGTCGGTACCCGGCAGGCTTCCCTGCAAGGGTATAATCCGGCGTGTAGTTTTTGACCGCGTCGTATGAATATCCGCCTGCGGCCAAAAGCCCATACGAGTACGAGCCCCCTGCCGCCGCGCTCGACAGCATAGTGTCGTATGCTTGCATCCGCGCACTGTCACGCTGGGCCTTTCCGTCGTCGCCACCGAAAAGCGACAGAACGCCACCGATCACCCCGCCGATTGCAGCACCGATTGGGCCGCCAACCTCAAGGCCAGCCAAGGCCATCGAGGACGCGGAGGTTATGAAATTACCGACCCCCCCACCAACATTCTGCCCAACAAAGCTCGCGACATTAAGAACGCCCTCAAGGCCATTACCCGCCTTGCCGTCGGTTAACATTACGAGCCCGTCAGCCAGCGCAGAGATACCCTTAATACTATTCCCGGTCGCGACCTCGAACGAATCAGAAACAGCATACATCGCGTTTGCAATCCTGTCGGTATCAGACTCAATCATCAGCGCAGCATCGTGCGATGCGCCATTCAGCTCATCAAACTGTTTCGAGATGGCGTCGAGTTCAAACAACTCCAGAACATCTTGCTGATGCGCAAGCGCGGCAGTGTACTGATCAGCCGAAATAAGACCGGCCTTTTGCAGCACCCCGAGCTGTTCGACCGCCTCACCATACGCTTTTGTCGCCTCGAACATGCCATCGACGGACTCAGTCTCCTTCGCCCACCACACCGAGGCGTCCACAACTTTTCGGTTCCATTCATCCTGAGCTTTTGCCGCTTCTTGCGCGGCCCTTGCCACCGCGGTCTTAGCTAATGCCGCCGCTTTATCCGCATCAGCCGCTTCTTTTGCGGCCTTGGCGGCATCCTTTTCTTTTTTGCGCTTCTCGTCAATTGCATCAGCGGCAGCGTTTGCTGCCTCTTTCTGATTGACAAGCATTTTCAAGTAAGCCGTCTCATCCGCAACAGAATTCCCTCCAGCTCCCGCTTTCGCTTTTTCGAGCCGCTCTTGCGCCTCGATGCTTTTAACAAGTGTCTGGTACGAATTATTGGCGTCCATCCGCGCAATCCACCGATCACCCTGATCGGCCAAATCCCACAGCTTTGCAGCCCAACTGAACGCCGTCTGAATCGACTGGCCAACAGCAATCCAGCGTTTTTCCGAGTCGTTCGCCGCGTTGATCATCGCGACCCCAGCATTGTCCGCGTCCGTCGCGAGGCCGACAAAGAGGCCTTTGATGTCGCGGAGCACCTCCTTGTACGTCTCACTTTCGATGATCGCATCCCCAACCGCCCGCTTTGCAGCCTCGAACGCCTCACCTGCTTGCCGCTTGAGCACCTCAGACGACTCGGTCATTTGACGGTACGCCTCATCCGCAGCGCCAGTACTCTGCGCCAGCTTATCGAGATCATCAGCATAAGTCTGTGCGCCGCTTGACACCAGCGGAAAGATTGCCCGAAGCGCTTCTTGACTGCTCAGCAGTTTCCCGACGTCGGTATTCGTCTCGGCAGAGGCACGCTTAACGAGATCGAGCGCCCCAGTCAGACCACCACCAGTCTTAATGAGGTTGTCGGACTCAACACCAATAGCGGCCAATGCCTCCCTCAATTCCTTCGAGGGCTTGCTCAACTCAACCATAGCCGAGTTGATCGCCGTAGCGGCCATCGCGGTGCTCTGCCCCTGCGTGGTGAGCGTGGCCATTGCCGCGCCTACCTCATCAAACGCCACCTCCATCGGGCCAGCGGTAGCCAGAACCTGACCCATCGATGACCCAAGTTCCGTCATGGTCGTCTTGCCAAGACGGACAATGGTAAACATTTTATCGGAGTAAGAGGCGGCAGCGTCCGCGGACGCGCCGTAAGCGTTGAGTGCTGTCGTAAGCAGGTCAGCCGTTACACTCACCTCTGCCACACCAGCCGCCGCGAGCTTGCTCGATTGTTCAAGTAGCATGGCCGACGATGCCGCGTCACCAAAACCAGCAGAGACGATGTCGTACCGGGCTTTAGTGAGCGTATCGATAGCCTGGCCACTCTCGACCGCCAGCGCCGAAAGCTCGCCCTTCATCCGTTTCATTTCGCCGTCGGTAAGCCCGCCCATAAGCGTGCCTATTTCGCGCACGCCCTTATCAACCCTTGACGCCTCGTCAGCAGCATCGGAAAGAGCACCAACAAAAGCGACAACCGCACCAACCGAAAAAGCCCCGGCAATTTGCTTGCCGAGGCTCCCGAACGATCTGTTGAGGGAGCCGACACGCTTATCAACCGCGCCGACGGAGGTTTCAAACTCCTTGATTGGCGCAGCACCATTCGATTTATAGTCGAACAGCACCTCGATGTTGATATTGTCAGCGGCTCCGCTCATCCTGCCAAATCTCGTTTTTCCTGTAAATACAACGCGCGTCCAAGGTGCCAGCTTTTAACCTCCTCAGGTAGGGCTATCACCTCATCGATGGTCTTTCCGAGAGTATCCCCAAGCTCAAACCAAAAGTTTAGGCCTGGGGAGTCCCAAAAGCCTCCTTGGCATCATCCGGAGTAATCGCCGGTTTGTGCATCGCTTCGTACAGCTTCTCCATGTCACCGACAAACGGCAAGGCCAGCAAGGCGGCATACTCGTCGTTTGCAAACATACGGGCGCCTTTCTCATCAAGGGATTTTATGCACATCGCCGCGGCCCAAAGGCTTGCATTCGTCCTCCTATCGCCTCTAAGAGTGTTAATGACCTCCAGTTCCGATGGCGTCGAGGTTGTATAATAGATTGTTCCAACACCAGGAAAGGGCATCGACTTTTTTGCGATGGTCTTCGCGACCTTTTGCAACTCGCTGAGATAACTCATAATTGGTTCTGTTTTGCCTGTTAAAAAAGCGCTAAACGCCTGTTTAGCGCCCGTAAAATGTTCTGCGAATCTGCCTTAAGCAGTGTACGTACCGGGGGTCGGCTTGGCGGTCCAGACCAGCTTGTATGCTTCCTTGCGAGTCTTGTTCTCGTTCCCAGAGCTACCGCGGCGTGGAGGGCCGTAAACAAAGACCGATCCAGATTCCATCGGCGACCCGTTAACCTTCCCTTCCCGGTAAAAGACAACGTTCTCAACGACCTGGCCATCGTCAAAACCAGAGAGCAAAACACCCTGGCCGTTGGTATCTTCAGAATCCGCCTCGACCGTCACGTCAATCGTCCGTGGGCCACCAACTGCTCCCACGCCCATAACCTCAATCTCACCATCCGTCAGGGCGTCACTCTGAACGATGGGCCGTTCTGGCACATCATACGTGCAAGCCACAATATGCTGCACCAAATGAGAATCAATCTCTAACGCGGCGAGATTGGTTGTTTTCCTTGCCATGGTTACTTGCTCCCAGGTTTATGTTGTTCAATCTTTCCCGCAGTAGGCGGGACTGCCGTCGGATCGACCTCCGGCTTTTTCCAGCCTTCCTTCAACAGTCGAGCCGCCGTTCTTGGGTTGGTCGGGATGACCTTCCCCGTCTGTGGGTGGACAAGGCGGATTTTCTCGCCCCCACGCTCTTCCCCTTTACTTGCCATGGTTATCCTTTATGCTTTTTTTATGAAAACGCACCCTCGCGACCATAAGCCCCAAACGCAACAATTACGCTATGCCGCCACACGCCGGCGATCTTATCGATAAATCCATCCTTACGGATTTCTCCAGCGCCCCAGCACCCTGCCGGCATGTACCCTTGCAGGCGTTCAATCACCTTTTCGACAAGCTCTTCCGCCCCAAGGCCACCACCTTCGGCTGCAAGCGACTTGGTGACGATTTCGCACTCAAACATCGGCATCCTGTCCTGATCACCGCCCTCAACCTTGCCGTAGTCGCTCCCGAGGTAGCGCACCAGCACCGCCCCGGCCCCACTCGAAAGTAGCGACAACTGCTGCTCGTTCGGCTCGTCCGGAAACCGTTCGACCCGTACAGCCACCTCCCTGCCTTGGATCGTCGCCGCGAAAGCGTCAATTCCATCTGCCGACAGGTCAGCTTGCAGCCGCGCCTCGATCTCTGCGCGGATTGATGTGGATGTCGCGATCACAGCGTCACTCCGCAGTCAGAGTTTTGACCAAACCGGCGCGGGCGTCGTCATCCATCCCGTAGATCGCCATCATCGCTTCATCATTCAGGTCTTTGCCGGTCAACTGCGCGGCCTCGATCATTGTCGAAACAGTTTTGATTGGCAACGATGCAACCCTTGCACTTACCGCCTCGGCAACAAGCTGGTCGATAGTGTCGTTCTGCTGGTTGTCGGCCACGGGGGAAAGCACAGCCTCCTCGGCTTTGGCGTCAGCAACAGGCACTCCCATTTCCGAACCGACAACATTGAGCAGCCGCCGGGAAGCGTCCGTCACCGAAAGCACCATGCCGCCAGTCGTAGGGCTGATTGTTTTCGCCTGGACGGAACCATCCGCCTTGAGGCGGATCGCGGCGTTTGCGGCCACGGCGTAGCCCAGCTTTTCGCGGGGGGTCTCAGGGTCGGCAAGCTTTACGGCACTGCACCCCGTAAGCACCGACAGCACGCCCATCAGGGCAAGAGTAAAAAGCTTTTTCATTTTCCTATCCGTTTAGTGGCTACGCCTTTGATTTTTTCGATTGTCCGGTATCCACCAAGGCCAAGCAACGGAGTCAGGATACCAACAACCTCCGCAATACCGATTTCCGGGTAAGGGAGCATCTGCTGTTTTTGCCAGACAAGCATCGCCCAAAGCACAGCGCCGAGCACTGCTCGCGGCCAGAAATAGAGAGCAAGCGTCACGGAGCAAACCCAGATCACCGACGGACGCGCCCCAGCAACAAAGCCGCTGGAGTGGCCAGCCTCTATCTCATTCGCCCGAAGCTGAGACAGGAGCGGCTCCATTTTCAGCGCCTCAGCCCTCAGCCTCTCATCATCGGACGACTTGAAGCGCCCAATGATGCTGTCCAGCGCATTCAAAGGGTTCAGCTTTTCCGTCGACTTGTCAATTATTCCGTCAGACATCGTCCTTCCGTTTACACTTTTGCTTCAAACCGCGCCCGTTCCGCTTTGCGCCGAACGAGCAGCCCGCCCATGATTTTACCACTACCAAAGACCCACTTCGAGAACTCTAAAGCGGCCCCGGCGTAATCGCCGGCGTTGATCTTACGGAGCATGGTAGACGGCTGGCCGTTTTTCAGCGTAACAAAGCCGTCTTTTACCCCCTTCCGGCCCGGCCCAACGTTGAACACAAAACTTACCACCGCATCATACTCTCCCTGAGTCATCGGCACCTTTACCGCACGACGGGCAATTCGCTCGGCGTCGGCGATGTCGGCATCGAGGAAGTCTTCCGCCAGGTCAGCGGTGATGGTCATTCCCTGCGTTACGCCTGACGTGTGGCCGTAGCCAATAGTCCATGGTGCGCCGCCCGAGGCCGGGTCAGGGTAGGCCTTCAGACGGAGGCCTTCCGACTCCTTCAGTTCAAGCCGAGCCGCCGCAGAAAACCGCAGCTCAGAAACCGGAATTCTTGCTTTCTCGCTCATACGTCCAGATCCATAAAATTTGCTCCAAAACGTTCCGTCTCACTCGACACCGCAATTCCGGCGCTGTCACCGGCGGCGGGTTCGATGCCCGGCAAGCCGAGGCTTTCGGGCGTGAGCTTTTCGAGGCTCCGCATAACAGCCTTGTACATCTCTTGCACATCCTCCTCAAGGCCGCGCCTGGCATAAAGCCAGTACTTGGTCAGCGGCAGGATGAGCGCCTTAACCGATGCCGTCGCAGCGAGCGGCAGAGCGTAGTGCCTGGCCGCGTAGCGTTCCACGTCAGCGATGGCCTGAGCCTCTGCTTTGACCACCACGTCGAGCACAACTTCACCGGTACGATAATCGTCCGTCAGCTCGACGAGCGACTGCTCGCTCATCATCACCAAAAGGTCGTCTATCGTGATGTATTGCAAATCGGCCATTGATCAAACGCGCGGAATAGTGTTCAAACCCGTAAAAGACCTGTTCAAAATCGGTTTTCGCCCCTCCTGTCGATTGTGTGGGCGCATCGCGCCAGATCGTCGATTGTGGGCGTTTTTCCGGAGGGGACGGAAAAACGCCCATCATCGACTATCCCCATGCACCAAGATGGGGAGAAAAATCAGCCCAGGTAAAAACCTTTCAGTCGAGCCACACAACGCTTCGCCAAAGGCTGGATGTCAAGCTGGAGCTGAGGAGTGACCTGGTAGAAGTTGCCGACCTTCTGCATCGGGGAGATGTTGAACCCCTTTGTGGTAGTCATGGCGCTCAAATGCGCCTTTTCGGCGGACTTGAACGCATAGACCGAAGTACAGGTCGTAGCCGTGCCGACCGTCTCGTCGTAAGGGATGATCCTGTCGCCGTTATACTTACGGCTTGCGGGGATGATCGGAAGACCATCAAAGGCTCCGGTGCGAGTGCCGTCGGCGTTGGTCACGACCGAAAAGCGCTCTTTGTCCATCGACCTGAGGCTAGAAAGGAGCGTGTGATCCATGATAAGGCAGTCCGGAGACCCGTCGATAGACGCGATCAGCTCCTCGATCTTTTCGATCGCCTTCTGCGCGGCAGTCCTCGCGGTGTTGTCGTTGCCAAGCACCAAGGCAAGGCCGTTTGTGCCGGCAGACACGATTCTGCTGGTGTCGCCCGCAGAGACCTGGTCTGCAATGATCGCCTTGAGGCCGTCAAAATGGTACTCGCTTACCGCCGGATCACCACCATCATCGTCGTCGCTGTCGTCGTTGATAACCTTGTTCATAAAGTCGCGGCCCGCATTTTCGCCCCAGTTCGACAATTTCAGCTTAAACTCGCTCGGAACATCGCCGCCACGTTCCTCATAGGCGGTATCGAGCTTGATGTTTTTACCCATGATCTTGAGGGCAAATGTGCCATAGTTCGGCGCGAGCGTCTGCGAGGCAAAATCCTCGCCGATGGGGCGATTGTCGAACGTGCCGTCGATGTCGTCCCCGTACCGCTCAGTCGTCCCCGCGCCGGGCGCAGAGAAGAAGTGCAGGTAGTTGAACACCGGAGCGTACTTGTAGAGCTGATTGAGCACCATTGCCGACAACTCGTCGGAGGCGCTGGCCTGTCTTAGATACATAGGAGTGTCTCCTTCTTGCGTTTTGATAAATCGTTATTCGCCCCTCACCCTGTCGTGCTGAGCGCGAAGCTCGTCCGTAGCTCCGGAGCCGTCGGGCTTTTTGTCGCCAGCACCAAACCCCTCGCCCTTTGTGGCGACCTCGCCAAGTGTGACCTTTGCGGGCAGGGCGGTGATGATGCGCTGCATCTCAGCATAGAGCGACTTGTCCTGAGTCGTGCCGTCGGCAGCTGCGAAAGCGACCGGCTTCCGGTCGAAAAGCACACCAAGCATCGCGGCAAAAACATCCTTTTCCGGCCCGAGTTTTTCGAGGTTGGCCTCGCAGAACGCGGTGATCTCAGCTTTTTTGGTCTCTTCGGCCTGCGCGGAGAACTTGGTTTCAAGCGCCTCCTTGTCGGTCTTGAGCGTGGCGTTCTCGGCTTCAAGCTGCTCGGCCTTTGCGGCTTTCGCCTGCAAGGCGGCGAGTTCTTCTGGTTTCATATCTATCTCATGGTTTGATTCTGAAAATCCGGTTGCCGGAGTTACATCAAGCGTTGGCTCGTCGTCCGGCAGGTCGCCCTTGAAGTCGTCGATCACGTACTGCGGCATCTGTTTGTCGGCCTCTTCGACGCCCTTATCGGCTATGATAGACTCGCGCATCCGCTGGAGCCAGTCGGCGAGGTTGCGGAACCGCCAGCCAATCGCCCAGCGCAGCCCAGAGCCGAACATGGTGCCGACCGGATTAGCAAGGTCTGCCTCGGAAAACTCGACAACCTCAGACTGCCCGGCGATCTCGCAGGTCTCGCACGCGCCGAAAGCGTCGCCCATCGTCTTGACGCCGGGCTTCGCAACGAATCCGACGTTTCCGATGTACTTCTCTTCACCCTGGGCAACCGGCGGCAGCCAGATCGAGGGCTTGGTGTGCTTCACCTCTTTGAGCGCGGGAATCATCTCCTCAGCGAAAGAGTCTGGCGTGATGTAGATCATCGCCTGGCCGTCCTTTTCCTCAAGGCGCATCGAGGACTTTTTCGCGTGACCGAGGATAGGGTAGCCGCTGGACGGGTGGCTGAATACATAAGGGATGAGGTCAGGCGAACGCTCCATCGACGAGAAGTAGAGTGCCTTTACCTTTTCGGCGGGCCACACCTTGTCCCCTTCGTTGACGTGGATGCCTGACTTGAAAATCAGGTGCTCTTTGAATGGCGGCTTCTTTGCCATGCTGTAAAATTCTGGTTCAGAGCTGGTAAAAAAAAGAGGCGGGCACAAAAAGCCATCGGCTTACCGCCTCTTTTGCGCTTTGTGGGGCTCAAGCCCGCTTCGTTGATCTACCCACATGATACCGCCATTTTCCCGCCAAACTAAAGAGCAAAAGTACACTAATAACGACATACGGAATAATAGGTTGCAGCGTTCTTAACTTTCAGAAATGAAAGGCGCACCACTGCGCCGTCTTTGCAACCATCTCCTTGAAGTAATGCCAGAATCGACAGCGATCACGGCGATGTACGAGCCGAGCGTGCAGCTCGGAATCGCGACTCTCCTTTTCGGAACAATCATCATCAGCCACTTTACCCAACGGATTATGGCCTCGAATGAGCGCCGCCGGTGGGATGCTGAGATGAAACTGCGCGACAAGAAGTACGAGGGAGACCGATCACTCCTGACCAACCTGATCGAAAAGAACTACGAGATTTTAAGCGGAGCCATTGCCGACAGCCGGGCGGCAGTCTTGCAGATGACCAAACTGGTCGAGCGCGTCGGGACGATGCAACGCGACAACGACGTGGCCTTCCGCGATCTTTTCGAAAAGACCGACGCAATCGCAAAACGAAAACCCTGCACTGAGCACCAGAGCTATGTCGATCTCGTCAAAAACAAGAAGCAAGACCCAAAATGACCGCACGAACCATTGCTCTCGGAGAGCTTGAAAAACTCCGTAAACGCCTGCAAACACTCAAAGCGCAGGCGCAAAACTACAGCAGCGTCATCGAAATCCGCAACGCAGGGGCGCTCCTCGATCCTCTGAAGCTCGACGGCGACGCTATCTTGCAGGCCGCAAAAGACCTGAAAGCAGTGCTGGACGAGGCCCGCGAAAAACAGGCGCAGCACGACCAGCTCTACGCAAGCCTTTACGACGAATAACCTTATGGCCAAGCGAGATCAGCACTACGCCGAAGCCCGCCGCCTGTACGTCCAGGAGCGCTACACCTTCGAGCAGATCGAGGCGCACTTTGAAACGGCAGGTACGCCCGTCAGCGAGCGTTCGATTCGCGAGTGGGCCAAGGACGGGCAATGGGCAAACCAGCGCGAGAGCATCGAGGAGATACAGGCCAAGAGCAGCGAGAAGCTGCACAAGGTCATGGACAAGCTCCTCGACCGCATCATCCGCACGCTCGACGACGGCAAAGAGCCAAACCCAGCGCTGCTCAACTTTGTGAAGGGCGTTGCGCCAAGCCTCGTGCGTTTGCAGGACTACGAAGAGGCGGCATCGCCTGACTCGGAGCCCGACAAAGCCAAAGCCGCCGAACGGCTTGAAGCGGCCAGCGACGAAATCCAGAAAACCCTCGCCCAGCTCGGTCTTTTACGATGACTGCCACGCCGAAACATCCCGAGGAGATTGCACGACACACCAAACTGCCGCCCGAAAAAATCTTTCTCCCCTTCCAGCTCGAAGTGATCGAGGACAGGCATGTCGCCGACCTCATCGAAAAGGGCAGGCAGGAGGGTATTTCGTGGGCCCTGGCGGAGAAAAGCCGCCAGATTTCCGGCATCGAGGGGCAGTGGGACACTTTCGTCGGCACGAAAACCAAGCTTCTTGCAAAGCAGTTCATCACCGACACTGCAGCATGGGCAAAGCTTTTCCGGCTCATCAAGAGCGTTCCCGATGCAGTCTACGAAGACGAGACCATCACCGAGAACCCGGAAACCGGCGAAACCGAAGCGGTCAGCACCTACCACATCCGGTTCCCGAACCGGCGCGAGGTGACGGCGCTTTCGAGCAACCCGGACGCCTGGCGCGGATGGCGCGGCTACAAAATCGCCGACGAGTTCGCGCTGCACAAGCAGCAGTCCGACGTACTCGACGCGCTCCTGCCGAGCCGCATGTGGCGGCAGCCGCTCACGATCTGCTCAACGCACAAGGGCAAAAACTCGGAGTTCAACAAGCTCATCGCCAAGTACAAAAAGGGCTTGCTGGGCGACGACTGGAACCTGCACACCATCCCGATCACGCGAGCGGTCGATGAAGGGATGCTTGAGAAGATTTACAAAAAGCCCTTCACCGCAGAGATGCGCGCAGCATGGTTGCGCGCAAAAGAGCAGGAAGAGGGCATCCGGCGCTGGAATCAGGAGTACATGTGCATCCCGGAAGATGAGGAGGGCAGCTTTTTCACCTACGACCAGATCGTGCAGTGCGAGTACGACGATGCGCTCTGGTTCCCGCTCGATGGCGTCAAAAAGTTCAAGGGCAGCACCGAAGAGCAGGAGGCGCTTGCCTACTTCCGCAAAGTCGCCCGGCACGCCCGGCAGCACGCCGTCGGCGAGCTGTACATCGGAGAAGACATTGGCCGCGATGTCAACTACACGGTTATCGCAATGATCGAGAACGTCGCCGGGATTCGCTTTGTTCGGGCAATTATCGCCCTCGACGACATGCGCTTCCAGATTCAGCAGGACTGCATCAGCGAGTGGATCACCCTGCCGAAACACCGCCGGACGTGCGTTGACAATCGCGGCATCGGTCGCGAGACCTCCGAGCGCTTGCAGGATCAGCATGGTACGTACGCCGTCGAGCGCATCGACGCCACCGCAAAGCTCAAAGAGGTCATGGCTTACGCCGTGCTGCGGCTCATGCTCGACAAGATGCTTCGTTTCCCGCCAGACGACACGCTCCGCGACGACTTCCACTCGATACGCAAGGAAAAGACATCCGCCGGGAACATCCGGTACGTCGCAGGTAAGAACGAGACCGATGAGAACAGCCACGGCGACTACTTTACCGCCATCGAGCTTGCCGTCCACGCCGCAGAAGGCGCAACGGGCAGCATGGACGACCTCATCGAACAGACCAAGCGCCCGCTCCCCGGATCACCGCTCGACTACCTCAGCGGCATCGGCGATATGGTGGGCGACGTCATCAACCTTTTTAGCCAGTCCAGAGCATGATAATTGATCCGAAAACCGGAAAGCCTTTTGCTACAACGCTCCCGACCAGCGAGGAGATCGCCACACGGCAGCTTGTCGAGGGCATGATGAACGCAACGGCGCAGCTCACCAACCCGTCGAAGACGCTGAGCACCATCGGTAAAATCATCACCGCCCTCGACCAGGTGCGCCGCCAGCCGGACGTGGCCGCCGCGTCGCTCAACTACCGGAGTGGAATCTCGGCGCTGGAGCCCGACCTCAGCCAAAGCACAGAGCAGGGTGCTCGGGCCGATTTCCTGCAAGGCGTTCTCGACACGCTCGATCTCGGGCGCATCAGCGGCGGCATGGTCTCGGCGAGAGAGTACGGCTACGCCGTGCTGGAGGTGATCTGGGGCAAGGTCGATAACTGGCTCGTACCGATCCGGATCGAAGAAAAGCCGCGCGAGTGGTTCTTTTTTGACCAGGCGAACCGCCTCCGCCTCAAAAAGCAGGGCGTGCAGGAGGGCATCCTCTGCGGTGGCGACGACCCAGAAAGCGAGCACCCGCGCAAATTCCTGCTCATCCAGCACGAGGCGAGCTACCTAAACCCGTACGGAACCGGTTTGCTCGATACGCTCTACTGGTACGTCATGGGCCTGTACAGCAACTTCGAGTGGACGCTCCGGTTTGTGCAAAACTTCGGCCAGGACTTCGTAATCGCAAAAGTCCCCGGTAGCGCAAGCCAGAAATTCCAGGACGACACACTTGCCGCTGCAAAAGTCTTACAGGCAAGGGCGATCGCGGTCTTCAAAGAAGGCACGCAGATCGAGATCATGGAAAACAAGGGCCGCAGCAGCTCCACCGACACCTACCTCGCTTTTGAAAAAATGGTCGTCGGCAAGATCAACAAGCTCTACCTCGGCACCGAACTGCTCGATAAAAACGACGCTTCGGGCGCGCGGGCCAGCTCCGAAACCGGCGCGGACATCCGCGACGACGCGCTCTCCGTCGGCAAAGCGCTGGTCGAGCACGGCTTCAACACGCTCATCCGCTGGATCGGCGAGGTCAACAGCTTACCCGGCAGCGACGACGAGCGCGTCCGTTTTGTGCTTAACCGCGCCGCCGAAACCAGCAAAGAACAGGCGGAGATCGACCAGATTTACGCAACGGCGGGGAACTTTACCATTACCGAGCAGCTCCTTGCCAAGCGCAACTACGACCCCGGCGATTTTGAGCCAAAGGCCGCAGACGCCGCGACCAGCACAGGCACCGGCTTTGCCGCATCCACCTCCGGCTACGGCGAAGGGCTTGATGGCCTGCTCAACATCGCGGAGGCCGCAAAAAAAAAGCTCTGACGGCGAGTGAGGCCAAGATCCTCGCCGCCGAGCCCGATTTCGATTTTATTGACTCCTGGAGTACGACCCTTGAACAGTCGCTGAACACGAGCTGGCGCGAAGGGTACGCCGACAAAGCCGCCGAGATGGAAGCCATCGAGCGCGAGGAGGCCGGGCAAGGCTTCGCCGCCGATCCGAAACTCAAGATTCCGACGAGCTGGGGCAACGCCGATGCTGCGAAGTTCCACAAATTCAAGGGCTTCGTCTCTGCGCTCGTCACCGATCAGGAGCTTACCGACGAGCTATCAAAGAGCCTTGAGGACGCGCTGGCACAGGGCATCGGCTTCCAGAAGTGGGAAAAAACCATCGGCAAAACCTTCGACCGCCTCGGTTACACACGGCTTTCGAACTTCTCCGCGGAGACGATCTTTCGCACCGAAACCTCGATGGCCTACGGCGCAGGCAGCTACGCCAAACAGGTCGAGATGGCCGACGCCTTCCCCTACTGGGAGTACAGCACGGCAGGCGACGAGCGGGTAAGGGATGACCACCGCGCGCTCGGAAAGCCGCCCGGTGGCGGGCATGGAAAAATCTTTGCCGCGACGGATCGGACTTTCTACCCTCCACTTGGGTTCCGTTGCCGGTGCCGCGCGATTCCGGTCAGCAAGCGCCGCGCGAAGAAGTGGGGCATCACCAAACCCGACACCATAACGCCGGAGATGCGCGCCAACCTCGGCAACGCCGAGTTCGTAGGCGACAAAATCAAGAGCTTCGAGGACTACCTGGCCGAAAAGATGAAAACCCTGAGCGCCGCCCGCGCCGCCCTCATTACCGAAAAACTCGCCGAAATGATGGCGGCAAAAATTGCCAAGCTGGCGAGCAAAGCAAACCCGGATACGCCATGAGCGGTTTACGAACACGCCTGCGATGCGGCAAACAGTTGCCAAAACGCAAGAAAAAGTTCTGCTCTGACAACTGCAAGTTCTGGTATCATCAAGCGAAAAAGCAAGAATCAGGTGAAGACTATAAACCTTACTCAAAAGCGCAAAACCTGAGAATGCTTCGCGCTGGACGAGCGCAGCGTGCCGGGCGAATCGGCGTGCGCTACAACTAAACAAAACGACACCATAGCCATGAGACACTGCGACCTTTGCGGTTCCAAAGAGCACGACGGCGACCGATCCACCGCGCTGGCCTTGTACCAGCTCCGTTCCGGCGAGATGCTTTTTATCTGCGAAAAATGCCTGAGCGACATTTTCCGGAAGCCGAAAACCTGGGGCGAGTGCGCTTCCTCCGTCGGCGGCTGTGACGGCTACGTCCGCGCCGACAACCCGGCCCCGAGCTTCGCAAAAACAAAACCAGCCCCATGACCCCGAAACTCTACACCCGGCGCGAAACCGCCACGCCGCGCACCGTCGTCATCGCCGCGCGGCTCTTGGTGCTCCGCCAGCAAGAGCAGCAGGTGCAGATGCTGCTGCACGGCAAGCGCCAGACCGGCAACCGTTTCGAGCAGGCCCGGCACGAAGCACAGACCCTCACCCGCCGGGCGACCGACCGCGAAATCGAGGCCGCCATCCGCGCCGTCGAAAAGAGCTTTTGTCGATCATACGCCAAAATCCAGCAAGCCAAAAAGCTCCCCATCGATACCAGCGCGGAAATCTTCGACCTGCTCAAAAGCCTTCGCATCACCGCCGGAGAGCTGGCCGCCTGGACGGACACCGTCCGAAAAACGCAGTTTCCGCTCGGCACCGGACACGCCCTGCAACCGCTCCCGAACCTTCCGGAAGCGAACGCCATCGTCACCATGGTGCTCAACGACCTCAAGCCCGATAAGGCGCAGGCCGCTGCGTTCCTTGCCGTCAAGACCGTGCCGCTCACCGACGACGAGATCATGGAAGCAATCGCGTTGGACTTCTGGGATGAGCTGCCGACCGCCGGAAAAGTCGAGGCATGGCGCATGATCCCCGATCCCGACAAAAAAGCGATCCGCCTCCGCGTTGGCGTTGATGCGCCCGACGAGGCAAAGTGGGCCGCCGTCCGCGACTACCACCTCGAAACCATCCGCCTCCAGCAGGCCAAAGAAAACAGCAAGGCATCATGAGTTCCCGGTTCATCACGCTCACCATCACCGGCCTGCGCGAGGCCGCCCGCTACGTCGAGGGCTACCCGACGCGCATCAAGCATACACTCAAAGACCCCGCCATGCTCCGCGAGGTCGGCATGGTGCTCGAAGGCGACGCCGTCCGGCACTTCGGCGAGGGCGGAAACCCAAAGTGGGCACCACTCAAAGACAGCACCAAAAAGGCCAAGCTGAAAAAGTACAAAAAGGCATCCGCCCCGATGGTTGCTACAAGCCAGCTTCTTCAGAGCCTCAGCAGCAACGTCAAAGGCAGCACACTCAACCTCACCAGCGCCGAGCACCTAAAATACCACCAATTCCCAGACGGTCGAAGCGGCAAGCTCCCGATGCGCCCCGTCTGGCCGAACGACCTCAGCGACTGGCCAGAAACCGAGGAAGAGGTGCGCGAAATCGTCATCGAGCGGCTCTCAAAATAGTTGCCCGATTTGGAAATGTCGAAATTTTTGCATTTACTCCACCATATCCGAACGCACCAAAACCCCCGGATATGCCCAGACTCGCAACAGAGTGCGAGGCCCTGAGCTGGATCGCAACCCGACACGGAAAAGACATCGCCGAAGCCTTCTGGAAGCAGTTTAGCCGGGAGACCGTTCACGTCCGCAAGTATCGCGAGCCAAAAGCCGACCAGCTCGACCTCTTTGCCGAAAAGCCACAGCAATCCCTTCCGCACGAGGCCCTGCGATGGCTTGCCCAGCGGCTCGACTACGCAGCCGCGATAGCTTACTGGAAGCACTTTTCAGACTATCCGGTGTACATCCCGCTCTACCGCACCGAAATCGACCCGCTGACCGAAGAAATAGCCCGTCTCAACCGCGCAGGTAAGCGAGCCAAAGAGATCGCGCGCCAGCTTGGCGTTTCTCCCGTCGTCGTCTGGGCGCGCCTTCGCGGCCCCCGCAAGCGCAAACAGTACCTCCACCTCCCGGCATAAAAAAATTTCCCCCCCCCATCAAAAAAAAACACTCTTTTTGTTTTGTTATTTGCAAAACATTCCGTAAAAAACTATCAGAAGGCACAGGGAACAACAACTCGACAACAACGGAGGAAACAATGACAGTGCGCAAAACGAAAGCAGGGTGGGTGGCTGAGATCACAGCAACCGAAAACGGGATGTTAGTGCAGGGAGATATATGCAATCGCGAAGAGTTGTACAAACGGGAGACGCCTGCAAAACACGGGATCGATTACGATGCCGAGCCTGACCACTACGACATTTGCGATAACGCGCCCAATATTGAGTGGCTTGCCAATCAAGTCGGCTGTGACAAGGTGCTACGCAAAGGATACACGGTCGAGTAACTCTTGAGACTCACCAGCCCCGCCATACGCGGGGGTTGGCGGTGACAGGCAAATCAACTAAAAACATGATGGATTATGAACTTACCTGAAATTTCCCCACAATGGACTGCTGAAGAAAGGCTCATCGCAATCAGCTGGCTTGGGCGACGGAGAATCGACCGACTACGCGACGGAAAGGTTTTTACCCAGCAAGAGAGCTTTGATCTTATTGACAGGATCGATAAGATCGCCTCGGCGAGCAGCCCCTTTCTTGAGGCTAACCGAGGCGGGCTGTTTCGAGACATTGATGAATACGCAAAAAAACCGACATCATGACCCCCTTCCGCCTCTCCATCGCCGACATCGAGCGCCGCACCGGATACACGCCGCAGCGGCAGCGGCACTTCCGCGACGGCAACCCCGCTCGCGGAGAAAAGCCGCTGCTTATCGATAGCATCGACTACCACCGCGAGCACTCGGAGCAACGCAACGGGCGCGTCCTGTACAGCGAGGCGGGAGCGCAAAAGCTTGAAGCGCACAAAAAAGCGGCCCGCCCTGGGCGCAAAAAGAAAAAGCCCGGCAAATAGCCGGGCTTTTACAGTTGCTGAACGGTCGGAGGTCAGCTTTTGGCCTCTCCGCCCGTTATCCTTTGATACCACTCACGGCGCTCAACCGACCGGTCAACACCAACCAGACTCCACACCAAGGCCCCGACCCATCCAAAAAACGTCCACCCCGTCAAAAGGTTGAGCGCAAAGATCGCCCGGCGCTGCCCATGCCACCGATACCAGGCAATGATCGCTGGGCAGAAGTACAGCAGCGCCAACGGCCCAATCAACCAGAAAAGCAGAATCGTCTTAAACATCAGTCACTCCCGTATTTTGAGTTGTTAAAACCCGTAAAACCAATGTACAAAATCACCTCTTTTTCCCATCCTCTTGCTGCACCATCGCCTCCAGCGCGAGCTTGATCTTGCCAACGTCATCCTTCGTGATCCACGCGATCTTTGCGATGCCGAACCGCTTGTGCAACCACTCCTCAAACGCCGTGACCGCCTTCGCCCGCGTCGGCTGCCGCGTCACGCTCATCCAGAGTCTGTCGAGCAGCAAATAGAGCTGCTTGTTGCTTGCCATCTCCGCCGAGCGCCCGTCGAGGCTCTTGTACGGCTCCAGCGTCCAGCGCGTCGTGCGCTTTGCAGGCTGCCCGGCGATCCGCCGCAACCGCGCCACAGCCTCCGCAGCCTGCCGAGGCGTCAGCTCTTTTGACGACGACACGCCCTAGCCCGAAAGAAAAGCCCGGTACGCCTCATCATCCATCCCTGCGCGGCTTTTGAGTACGTGGATTTCTGCGATTCTGTTCACCGTTCCCCCATTCGCTTTTTTGGCAAGTAACCGACTGAAACGAGGATACAATCGGGATCAGTAAACCGGAGAGCAAAGTCAAAACCGTGAAAACGCCCCCTCACCTCGACCGACCTCAAAAAAACAGCCTCATCTTTGACTGAGGAACCAAGCGCTTCAGTAAAAAGACGGGCCACCTCAGAAGGCAGCGCCTCAACAATTTTTGTGTCTAACCTAAGAGACATGAGATCCTCCTTATTTGATACAATTTTCGTGAACATGCTTTTTCGCGCCACCGGCAGGACTCGAACCCGCATTAATTCGCGCGATTACTCAGAAAGGAGAGAATTGAACTCTCGTGCAGCCAAACTCACTCCGCCTATTGTTTCAAGGCTTCGGCATCATTCCGGGCGTCTACCAATTCCGCCACGGTGGCTAACGGCCTACGCCGCCTCTTCCTCAGCGGCAACTTCTCCATTCCCGGCAAGCAACCGCCGCGCCTCATCGCGCATTGCGGGCTGCATATCCACCAGAAGCACCTCGCCGGTATTTGTCAGGTACTCAAGGTTTGCCAGCACAGCGCCGAGTAGTTGCCCGAGGTGCCGACGGTGCGGCCCATCAATGATTGTCCGGCGCTCCGTTTTTCCCAGGGCAATAACGTCGGCTGACGTACCAAGCAGCTGGCCAAGACGATCCACCGCCGCGCGGCGGTCCTTGATCTTGGGAGCAAGGTGCGTTTTACCCTGATACCCCGGCTTCCCGGCGATCTCGGCACAGACCACTTTGCTGCTGCGCGCGTGCCAGTGCTGCTTCTCAAACTGCTCACGGGCCGCAATAGCCTCGTCTGCGGTATCATACAAGCCGTGCGCCACCTGCTTGCGGCCAATGTGCAGGTACGCCCGGTAGCACTGGTACCGCTCCGAGTAGGTCACGCCCGGTGGCAAATACTCCGGCGCGAAAAGCTTCACCTTCCGGTCATCCCGCCGCACCGGAGCCACTTCGGCAAACTCAGGCTTTTTCCTTCCCATCGTTTTCCCCTTCTGGTTCAAAAAAGATTCTTACATCCACGCGCGCGATCGGCTTGTCGCTTTTGACGAGAAAGGCGAACACCTCGCTAAACGCAGCAATCAAGCTGCTGGCGGCAACCCTGACTGGCTTGAACTTGATGCCGCCGGGCTCCCCAGCCGCCTCTTCGATGTTCCACCACTCCGAGTCGCCGGGAAACTTTTTAACCCTGAACCACTGCCCATTCATCTCGACCTCCGCATTTTGCGTTTACCCAGGCGGCGCACCGCGCGCCGCAACAACCACGCCGCCCAGCTCACGATTCCACCTCCTCATCCATCGCCGCCACTTCCGGCGAAGCAATGATTCGGTTCCGACGCTGCCGGTCAGCAAGAGCCGCCGCCAGCATCACCTGAGCCTCGTGCTCGCTCACGCCGTGGGCATACATCAGGTCGTCGATCAGGCTCCGCACCTCAGCGACCAATTGTGGGTTCAATCGTCCACTCATACCGTACCTCCCATAGCATCGCTCATCGGGCAGCCGTGCTGTTCCGTCATCTCGTCGTGGCGATCGGCAAAGTGCCGCACGGCCACACTCAGCATCATCGCGCCGTTCGCGACGTGCACGAGGTTTTCCGGAAGCTTCGGGTCAATCTCGAAGCCGCAACCCTCATTCTTGAAAAGCCCCGCATCAAAAAGCACCCGCATACGCTCGCGCAGAAACGCCCCAAGCACATTCAGCACGCGCGCCGGTCGGCCATCCTCAATCCACAGCCGCCACTCGGTTGTCGCCACCTCGTCTTCCGACTCCAGCGCCTCGCGCATCGCGTCCAAAAACTCCTGATCGAGCACATCGTTGTGCTCAGCAACGACCGACAGTTCCTGCCTGATCGCCTCACTCACATTACTCATAATCCCCTCCTGCATGGTTTTGGTCGTTCCTGATTCTCTCGGCAATGCCCAAAATGCGGCTCGTAGCCCTTGACCGTCGCCGACGCTTTCCGGTGCGTAATGCCCTTGTGGTCGATCAGCGTCATCCGCCCATTGCCACGCCTCAGCTCAAGCTCACAAGGCATCTGGCGACCGTGCTCGGTCGGCATAAAGTGGATTTGCTTGCCGCAGATCGGGCACACCACATGAGGCCCCGTGCCCGCCAGCATCACCACCGGAGCGGGCTTTATTCCTTTACTGGTCATCGTGCGGCCCTCCTTTTGCTTTTTCAGCTTTCTCGGCAAGCCACTGTAAAACCCCCTCTTCCGTCGTCTCCTTCATCTCCAAGAGATATGGCTTGCCTGCAACCTCAACCGGAAAGGAGACGACCAGCCCCGATTTCGTAAAGCCATACCGCGCACGTTCCATAACAAGCGCAGTTTTTACCAACTCGACGCCGATAATGTGCATGTCGCTGGCAGCTTGAACTATTTTTTTTGCATCTGTCATGCTACCCTCCTGACTGTTTCAGCTTTTGAGTGCCCGGCCTTGTAATTCCGTATCCGGCGCGATTTCGAGCGTTTTTTCGGTTCCGATGCCGGGCCGTGCTCACGCTCCCACGCGGATCGAGCCGCATCGTAGCGCTTGCCGTAGCACTCCTGGCAAACCGTTTCGCCGTCGGTGACGATCACGCCGTAGTCAACATGGGTCATCGATACCACCGGCTGCGCCGTCATCCGGCGGCAATCCCTGCAAATCTCGCGGCTCATACGACAGCTCCCCTCTCTTCAAGTCTGTTTTCAATCCTCGTCTTTTCATCCTTAAGGTCATCGATCTCAGCCTCGATTTCGTCAAGGCGCCCCCGGAGCGCGGACAGCTCCCGCACTTCTCCACCATTCCACAGCGTCAGCGCCTCATTTTGCACCATCGACCGCTCGCCTTCGTGGCCGCAACAGAGGCAGACCATGCGCCCCTCCCGAGTCTCCATGTCTTCGACAAGGTCAAGGTGCGCGCCCTCGCAAACCGGGCAGACGTCCGCGTTAAAGCCGTATGCTTTGATCATCCTATCACCTCCTCGGTCACGCCCGTGCTCTTGGCCATCGCGTCGAGCAGGGAAACGGTTATCGGTAAACTCTTTTCGCGGCTCGCTTTAACGAGCTTCCAGAAAAACTTCTCGGTTTTGCGGATGTCTCCGCCAAAAAACCTGTGAAAGCCCTTCGCCAGCCCGTCCGGCACAAGGGCAAGGGCGGACTGCAAAACCAGCTCGATGTCGGCAATCTCCTGCTGCGGAGAGCGGCGCACTTCGTGCGGCTGGCCAATGCGGCTGTTGATGTAGCCGTACTCCCGCGAGTTCGAGCGCAGGTTGCGCGTCAGCGTCGGAGAGCCGAGCAACAGCACGCCGATCTGCCCAAAGTCGTTGATGCGGCGAATCGCGCCAATGGTCTTCTGGCGCAGGTTTTCGGCCTCATCGACGATGATCACCATGTTCTTGCCGTGCAGCACGCGAGCAATCGCGCGGATTTTCTTGTCGATGGTGCCCGCTGTTTCCACACCCGCCTGCACGGCAACTTCATCGATGATGTCGCGCGTCGTCGAGGTCTCGCAGCACTCAACGAGGATCGTCGTCGAGGCGTAGCGGCGCTTGTAAGCCTTTGCCGAGCGGGTTTTTCCGGCTCCGTAAGTGGCCGATACCATGCAGATTTCGCCCTTGAGCTGGGCGTAAGAGAGTGCGCCCGTCACCATTTTAAAGACAAAAGTCTCGGCGGTGGCGGTAAAGCGCTCCGATTCCGGAACAATCAGCGCCGAACGAGCCTGCATCAGCTCCGCCGCCTCTTCGCGGCTGCTGAGGTACGCCTGCACGGCCTCCTCAATCGGCCCCCACTCGCCGGTGTAGGTGCCGTTCAACCAATCACCGAGGGCAGAGTGGGCCAGCGAATCGCGCCCGGCAGCCTTGCGGATCGCCTCCGCCAAAGGCCGAAGCCCGAGCTTTTCGGCGTCCTTGATCTGCTGGACGGCCAACCGCAAGCGCGCCGACTGCGGCGTCGCTTTTGTGGGTTGATTTTCTTGTGTACCTTGTGTCATTGAAGTGTTCTTTTGATGTTTACTAAGGGCTGCCCTGTAGTTGCCGCTACCTGGCAGTTTTTTTGTTATGCCCGCAGTTAAATGGCGCGCTTGTAGGCTCGTTTCCAGTGCTGCTCTGCAGCTCTGCGGCACCCAGCAAGCAAAATCTGTCCGTATGAACGCTTGACATACCTCACTTCTGGCCACTTCGTCGGGGTAGCCTTCCGCGCTTCTTCCCGCAATGCTTTTGCTCTTTTTCCGCTCATAACTATCTCCTTATTTTTTTTTGATGTTGATTAATGGCTGCCCGGTAGTTGCCGCTACCGGGCAGCTTTTTTTATGGAAAAACCGCTGAGAAAAACTCGATAAACCTTTGCTGCCAGTACGCCAGCTCCGTGGCGACGTTTGGCGGCAACCCGACCGTCGCAATTACGCAGGTCAGGAAGACCAGCACCCATGCAAACGCAAAAATTAGCGCGTCCAACTTTTTAGCTACTCCGTAGAGAGTCATCATCCCCTCCGTGTTGTTTGGTTAAAAAAACGGGTCAAAATCCATGCCCTCCGGTGGCGCAGCGTCGAGGCCGAGGAACTCCACCGGAAAATCCATGTCCAACGCGTCATCCGTGCCGGTACGCTTGCGCTCGGCAGGCACCCGCATCGAGCCGTTTTCGAGCTGCTTGCTTCCGAGGCCCTTGCGCATCAGGATGTCGAGTCCGCTCGCGCCGCCGTCGGTCTTGATGGCCGACTTTATCAGCGACTTCTGGTCGCGCGTCTTGGCGATCACCTCCGCCACGCGGGCGCGATCCTCTTCGCTCTCTGCCAGTCCGTTCGTGCGGAAGTAGTCGAGCGATGCAGCACCGAGGTACTCGTGCGTATCGGCGCTGAAAAACCACGCCAAGCGCGGGTTTTCGAGGTCTCGGCGGCTGTAAACCCGGCGTCCGTTGCCCTGCCAGGCATACATCCAGTCAGCCCAATACTTTGCTTTGTAGCCGACAATTTGCGATACCGCTTTATCCTCGAACCCGTTTTTCTCTATCAGTCGCTGAGTACTCATCTTACCGGCGATCCGGTAGATTACCTCCGGGTCAACCTGCGGGCGCGCCTCACCGAACTTCTCGAAAACCTCGTCCGGGCTAAGCCCGTTGAGGGCAAACTCCTTGCGCTTCATCGGTCGGGCATTCATTGATCCGACGTAAGCATCAAGCAGCATCGCCATATCTTCGTAGTGCAAAACGTTTCCGCTCTTGATGGTTGCGGCAAGTTCATCCACACGATCAACCGTGGTCGATCCCGTGTACCCGGCATGGATCACCTTCTCGAATCGCTCGTGCCACTTTTTAAAAATTCGCTCGATGATCTTGGCTTTCGCGTTATAGGGGATCGCAAAAAGCGGGCGGCGAACACCCGTCATGCCGAGTATCGATCCGAGATAAAGTTGGTTGTACTGGACGCGGACTGTACGGTTCTGTCCGCTGAAATCTTTCGATCTGAAATCCTTTCCGTTGTCCAGATACACCGTATCCGGAACGCCGTAAATCATCGCTGCAGCTATATAGACGAGCTTGATGTCTTCGGTCGATGGCTCGCGCATGTTGAGCGAGTAATAGAGCACCTTCCACGACCGCATGTCGGCAACCGCCGTCACCCAGAAGCGGCGCAAGGCAAAGCCAGTTCCATCCGGAACGCGCACCATCAAATCGAGCTGCATATGGTCAAAAACCCAGCACGCTCCAGCCGGGACACCGGATGTATCGCGATCAGCGTGGTTCCCGTATTTCCGCTCAAACGCAGCCTGGCCAAATCGGGCATAATAGACGGCGCCGGGGCCGGAAACACCGCTCTCGCGCTCCAATTGGTCTTGAATTGCTCGAACAAACGTTGTGCAAGAGGGTAAAAGGTCTTCGGAATAGCCTTTATTCCGGGCCTCTTCCTTGACCATTTCGTAGCATTCCTGCTGTGTCGGGCCTTTGACTTGTAGCCAATTGCGGCGAAAAGTGGCAAAAAAGTGCTCGCGGAGGCCATCAGGAAGCGACGAAATCGCCCTGTGCTGGCCTCGATTCTGGCCATAATTCCCGAAAAACGCCGAATATCCCTCGGTTTCGAGCTTCTTGCGCATCTCATAGACCGATTTCACCGAGAGTTTCGCGTGTTCGGCGGCAGCATTCCAGTCCGCAATCACCTTGCGGAGCTTCGTGCCGGTCGGCAGGCTTCCGGTCTCGAAATACCCGACCGAAAGAAAGAATGGATAGTACTTGTCGAACTTGCGCTTGTTGTAGATTGGCGCTTCGAGGTAGAGGGCTTGCAGCTCCTCAAGATCGAGCGCATCGGGGTGCAAAACGGGCAGATTTTCGCCGGAATCAAGTGCCGAAAGCTTCTCTTTCCGGTACTTCATCTGGGCTGTTTCCGGCAGCGAAGAGAGGGCGATTTCGTAGCGAAGCTGCCCCTTTTCGCTTCTGATTTTTCTGACCTTATCGGTGGCGTATTTTCCGTTCTTGCAAGCCTTCTGTATAGCCTGCACAGATACACCTCTGATGTTGGCGCTTTCCTCGACGGTCAACCAAACTTCTTTTTCTGCTAAACCATTATAACCGCTTACTTTACAGAAAGAACCAACTAAGTTTCTCTGGTTGGTGCTTTGGTTGGTGCTTTTTTTACTGATTCGAGGCATGGTCAGCTCGCTTTAGAGGTTGCCTTTTCAAACTCACTCCATGCGGCGTCGATCTCGGCCTTTCTGGCGAGGAACGCCTCTTTATCGCGGTTGAGCGCCTCTGTGTAAACGATGTTGGTGTACACGACGGGCTGCGGCTTATCGAGCCTGCGAGCTACCTCTGCGTATATCCCACGATACTTCCCCTTTTTAGTATCCATCGATCGCAAAAGCCTCTTAAAAGAGGTCAGTGTGGCATCCGATTTTTCCATCGTCAATGTTTTTTTGTCTTGCTATACACTAAGAACAGTATTAATATAACCGGAATAGCGATAACGCGCAAGCGATACCGAACGAAAAATCGATATGACTATCGAAAAATTAAAGGCTTACCGGAATCGGCTTGGAAATACACCTGCAAAACGGGCTGAAAACACCTGTAAAACAGGCGGTCGAAGAAGAACGGGTTTTGTACAGCGCCTCGAACGGGCCGGCGCTGATCTACGTGGCGATGGGGAAGGCGATGATGCCGGAAGGATCGAACATCCACTACGGCGACCGTCTTATAATAGATATAGAGGCAAAACCGAAGGCAGGGGACTACGTGCTGGCAAAAGTCGGCGACGGGCCGGGAATCGTCGCCTGGACGCCGGAGCTGAAGCAATGGACGGGCGTGGTCATCAAACTCACCCGCGACTACCGATAACCGGAAAAGCGCCGGAAAATTTTGGCGAATATTTCACCAACTATCTGCAAAATCCGGAAAAATCCGGCAGAAAACCGGATGCTCGGTGAAACGTCAAAAAATCCACGAAACCACCGGAAACCCGCATCAATAAGGCATTTCTTTCTTTTTCTTTTATGCTTTTAAGTTTCCGAAACTTCCGGTCTGCTTATAGCAGCACGGCGTCGTGCTCCTGTTGCAATTCTGCCAGGT
>Ga0272443_10002250_pt1 | contig 25189 bp, 22 predicted proteins | sample SSMAcet12_FD_193581 | JGI IMG/M metagenome (GOLD analysis project Ga0272443, IMG submission 193581) | Marine sediment archaeal communities from Little Sippewissett salt marsh, Falmouth, MA, United States - SSM-Acet-12 | ecosystem: Environmental > Aquatic > Marine > Wetlands > Sediment ...
GTGGCCTCCCGGGGCTTCTACGACTGGCGGCCGGTGGTCGGGGTGGAAGTGCCCCTCGGCGACAGCACGGTTATCTGGTTCCCGGTGATCGGATATGTCGGAGTGGAGTACCATATGCGCCTGGGACGGCTCAGCCTGGCACCCTCGGCGGTATTCGGCGCCGGTTCCATGGTCCCGATCGTGGGTTCGGAGGAGTTCAAGGAGGACTTCGATTTCGTCGCCAGCTTCGGCGGTACCGCCCAGGTGACGGCCAACTACCTTCTCAACCGGGACACGATGATCCAGGGCTACGCAGGCTACTCCCTCTATATCAGCCTGTTCAGCGACGAGTTCCTGAACAGTTTGACCACAGACGGACTGACCAACCCGGCAGCCGTATCGGGCGGATTCATCGGCGTGGGACTGACCTTCAAGCTTTAAAGAGTCATATACAGAGAGGGCGGGGCACTCGCGTGTCCCGCCTTTTTCTTTTCGCAGCGGTACGAAAGTTCGGGAGAAGCTGCAGAGGTCCGGAGACTGCGGATTGTGTTTTTCCCTGATCTTCGTATCGCTAAGGGTGGGATACTATGAATAAGAAGCTATCAGTACTAATCCTCGCGGGGGCCGTTCTTCTTGCGGCTACTTCCTGCTCGATCAACCGGATGGCCACCCGCATGGCGGCGGACGCCCTGGCTTCGCCTGGCGGGACCTCAGTGTTCGCCAGCGAGACGGACCCGCAGCTGGTTGCGGATGCTCTGCCTTTTGCGCTGAAGCTCTACGAAACGCTTCTGCAGTCCGATCCGGAGAACCGGCCGCTTCTGGAGGCGACGGCTGAAGGCTTCATCAGTTATGCCAACGCCTTCATACACACCCCGGCCACCATGCTGGGATACGAGGAGCTCGACCGGCAGAAGGAGATGCTCTCCCGGGCGAAGAACATGTACCTCCGGGGGCGCGATTATGCGCTTCAGGCCATCGAAACGGATTATCCCGGCTTTACCGCCGCAGTCCGAGAGGGCAGAGGACAGGCGGAACTGCAGAAGATGGAAGCGGAAGACGTGAAAACCCTCTACTGGGCGGCGGCAGGCTGGATGGGAGCGATTTCGGCGGCCGGATTCGATACGGCCCTGTTGATGGAGCTGCCCCGCCCTGTAGCACTTGCGGCCCGTGGCCTGGAACTCGATGAAGAGTACAGCCAGGGTGCGTTTCACGGTCTGTTCATTGACATCTACGGCGGAGTCCCTTCCGAGCAGATGCTGTACGGCAGTTCGGATCTCGGTTCATACAGCCGGGAGCTTCTCGCCGGATACTATTCCGACCATGGCGTTTCAGCTGATACTCCGGCGGCAAAGGCCCGCTATCACTTCGGAAAGGCGGTGGAGATAGCGGATGGACAGTTTGCGGGTCCTTATGTCTCGCTTGCAGCCAGTGTATCCGTACAAAACCAGGATGCGGATGAGTACAGGCGCCTCCTCGAGGTTGCTTTGTCCATCGATGTCAACGAGAATCCGCGGAACAGACTGGTCAACATCATCAGTCAGCAGAAGGCGCAGTGGCTGCTCGATACGATCGAAGACAGGTTTTTACTGTTTGAAGACTAGGAGGCAGTATAAACTGTCGGGAAAACCTGGATCGGAAGCCTGAAATGGCCCCCGCGGATCACATGATTTTCTTGAGCCGCATGACCGGAACGTGGAGGTGATGCCGCATTTCATTGGCAGCGGCGATTCCTTCGCCTTTCTTTATCAGCTGAAGAATCTCGTAGTGCTCGTGGAGTTCCTTGACCATGGTCTCTTTCTTGGTAAGCTTGAAGTAGGCTTCTCGGCGGGCGATTTTCAGCTTCCCTTTGATGGACGCGAACAAGTCGATCAGGGTGGCGTTCTTTGAAGCGAAGTAGAGCTCCTCATGGAAGGCCATACCCAGTTCGAAGTGATACTGATTATGGTCCACTGCGTCCAGTGATTCGAGGATGATGTTCTCCATCTTCTCGATGGATTCCTTTTCCGCATAGTTGGCGGCGAACCAGCACAGACCCGGTTCCACTACCAGACGGGTTTCCAGGAGTTCGATCAGGGCCTTTTCCGGATCGATGTCGTCCAGGTGAGTGTTGTACTCTATCTGACGAATACGGTCCAGGGCATTGTCGGCGACGAAGGTTCCCTTCCCCGCTGATGACTCCAGCAGTCCGACCAGTTCGAGGGCCTTGATCGACTCACGGATGGAGTTCCGGCTGACCTGGAACTGTTCGGAGAGAGATATCTCACCGGGTATCCGTTCACCCGGCTGCCAGGTCCCATCGCTAATGAGATCTATGATTTGTTTTGATATTTCTTCGTGTAAAGTGTGACGGCGAGCCGGTGTTATCATTGTATAGTCCTCATTTCAAACTTAGGATACAAAAAAACACCGGCTCTCACAAGTAGGTTACCTATTTTAATCTCGTTCGCCGTTCGTGACGAATTTAAGCAGACCCCGGGCATCCAACCCTGCCAGGCCGAGCCGTTCCATTGTCCGGCCCTGGCTGACGAAATCCTTCTCCAGCAGGTAGGAGCCCAGATCGATAGTGGTCCGAATCATCGGTACCGGTATTCCGAGCTGATCACCCAGGGAAGCCATCGGGACAAGGCCCATCGGTATGTCCTCCAGGACGTACCGGGTGTCGATTCTTTTCTGTCCGGTAATGCCCTTGTACGCTTTGACTTCCTTCACTGTTTCGGATAAGGTTGGTTTAGTAACACCATACAGCGTGCGGTACATCTGGAGAACACCCGGCAGCTCCAGGTTCACAGCTTTTCCGAGCGCCAGTCTCTCCAGGTCCAATCGCTCGGCATAACTCCCGATCGAGGGAGTTATGCCTTCCATATAGTACTCCCAGTCATGCTTCGATTCGATGAGCGACACATTCAGCAGTGAAGGCGCAGGGTGCATAACCGCGTTGAGGTTGGTCAGGCTCGTTTCGAGCACATTTTCAGCCCCGTACATCTGCGGAAATGCTTCGCTGAAGACCTCCACCGCTTCTTTGGTTCTCGATGAAGGCAGCGCAGCTACTGCCAGCGACTGCTTCATCCCGTTTATGTGGGCATAGCCCGGCTTCTTGGCCCGGCAGGCATACAGCAACGACTGTGCCTCGGACACAATGAGGGATTCAACCGGCGCGCCCTTTTCCTTACACACCTGCCGGAACTCTATCGCTCCGAAGGTGGCGCCGGGGTGGATCAGAATGATCTGTCCGGCTTTCAGCGAGGGAGCCATTTTCTCGGCAATGTCCCTGTGGTAGAGTGCGGGAGCGATCACCATGATCACGTCCGCACCGTCGACAGCCTCCGCCATATCGAGCGTGGCCTTCTCCACGGAACCGAAACCTTCGACTGCGCCGTCTACATGTATGCCGCCCTGCTCCTTGATTGCGTTAATGGTGTCCGGTACGACATCATAGATGCGTACCGGATATCCCATAACCGCAAGGTGGGCCGCAGCAGACTGACCGCCGTTTCCTCCGCCGATCACTGCCCAGGTATTTTTTTGGCCTTCTTTTTTACTCATTACGGTCTCCATTCGAAGCGCGATTATTTGGTCAGACTGTCGAAGAGTTCCGCTCCGTATTCACCCTTGATCTGCGGCCAGACTTCTTTCTGGACCTTTTTAGCAATATTCTCAAGCTCTCTGTCGCTGTATCGAATGATCTCGACGCCTATTCCGGCAAGCTGATCTTCATAGGACTTGGTCTCCGTAGGAGCTGCTCTCCAGCGTGCTGCTTCCATATCCCGGGCCGCTTCCTGGAGAATTTCCTGCTCTTCGGCGCTCAACTTATCCCAGAGGCTCTTGTTCATGTAGAGGAACCACATCTCGAAGTGGCTGTTTACCGGGAGGTAGTATTTGGTGAGATCGCGGAAACTGGACCAGTAGCCTTCTGCACCGGAGCCGATTACGCCGTCGACGATACCGGTCTGCATGGCGGTAAATGCTTCGGAGAAGGGAATCGGGGTGGCCAGGAAACCCAGCGCAGTTGCGGTCAGCTCAAATGATTTGATGCCGGGAACCCGGATCTTCAAACCCTGCTTGGTATACGGATCCTTGGGAGCAGCCGGTTCTTTGGCCAGTGCCACGCCGCCGAAGTACTTCGGGTACTGTGCCAGTACTTTAATGTTCTCTTTGGCGAGCATCTCCTCAACGGCAGTCATCATTTTGCCGCCCCAGGCGAACATCTCCTGAGCATCTTCCCAATTGGTCACCAGGTAGGGTGCAGCGGTTATGGAGAGCGCCTTGGTAACAGAATTGGAGGCTGGTGCCAGCTGCATCTCGACATCTCCAATACCTACGCGCTCCTGTACTACCGTGTAATTACCGAGCTGACTTGCCGGAAACACTTCAATGTTGATCGATCCGTCCGATGCTGCGTTTACAGCTTCGGTGAATGCGACCAGATCAGTATCGGTGGAAGTTCCCTGAGGACGAACATGTCCAACCTTCCATACTTTTTCCGACTGTCCTTCCGACCACACAGCGGCGACGGCGACAACCATGATCAGTACGATCAATGCAATTCTTTTAAATCCCATCTTAAACTCCTTTAATTTTTTCCGGTTATACCGGTAGGATACATATTTTACGGGACGCATGTTGAACAGGCGCCCGGGCCCCGGTGCATTGAGCACCGGGGGTGAACAGGCGAACCCTTTTGGCCGATAACCTGACGAAACATCGGCCTGAGCGGTTCGCTTCTCATGCCAGACCGAGGAGTCTGGGCAGGAACATCGAGAGGTCGGTCCAGAAAGTAGTGAGAAATACGACCGGTACGTAACCGATCAGCAGGAATACCATCGTGGGACCGAGTATGTCGTGAAATTCGGTCTTGCCGATGCGCATTCCCAGGTAGAGAATACTGGCGTACGGGGGGGTTACTCCGCCCATTGCCAGGTTGACGCCCATGATGGCGGCAAACTGCACGGGGCTGATACCCAGCTCGGTGACGAGGGGCAGCAGCAGCGGCGCACAGAGGATCATTCCCGTAACGTCATTCACGATCATTCCAACCAGGAAGAGGAAGATGTTGATGATGATCAGGAGGATCACCCGGTTGGAGGTGATGCCGAAGAGAATCTGGATCAGAGCCTGGGGTACCCGCAGGAGAACATAGGTCTGGCTCAGCATGAGAGTGAAGATGATCATGGTCATTATTGAACCGATGGAAACACCGGCACCCGTAACCACCTTCAGGATAGATTTGCGGTCCAGGTCCTTGTACAGCCATAAACCGATCGGGATGGCTACAACCGCAGCGACCGCCGCCGCTTCAGTCGGGGTGAAAACACCGCCGTAGATTCCGCCGAGGATTATCACAGGGACTAAAAGTCCGGGTATTGCCCAGAGGATCTTCCGGCTGTTTTCCCTGTAGCGGGCGCTTCGGTCGGGATTCACTTCCACCAGCTTGATGTTCGGCAGTCGCCGGGTCCAGACCATGTTGATGATTGAAAACAGGATGATGATGACGATCCCGGGACCGACGGTAGCCAGAAAGGCCGCCAATATGGACGTTTCAGTTACCCAGCCGTAAAAGATCATGATGATGCTCGGCGGGATCAGCAGCCCGAGAATCGAAGAAACGGTAACCAGGGCCGTTGCATATCCCCGGGGGTATCCCTGTTCCACCATACGCGGGATCAGAATTGGACCGGTAGAGGCAACACCTGTGAAACCGCTGCCGGAGATAGCGCCGACGATACCCGATGTAACGATGGCGACTACACCGATGCCGCCTTTTATCCGTCCGACGAATACATCTATGAAGTTGAGCAGGTGCTTGGCGATGCCGCTTTCGGATATCAGGAGCCCGGCCAGGATGAAGAGCGGACTGGCCAGCAGGACGAGACTGATGGACTGGTTGAAGGCCCACAGCATCATACTCGTCATGGATGCTCCGCCGAAAATAACCATAAAACCCAGGGCCCCGCCGAAGCAGAAAGGCAGCGGCACACTGAGCATCAGTAAAGCAATAAGAACAAGAACATCAAAAGCAACAATAGTAAGCATGTCTATATACCTCCTTATGCCGGCTTCCTGCGAAGCGTGTCGAAGTGATTGTAACGGTCGATCAGTTCCACGAGCGTGAAATAGGTCATGAAAACCAATCCGATGAACAGTGCGCTCTCACCGAAGAAGAGCGGCAGATACAGGAGGCTGCTGAGCTTCCACACCCTCATGGAATAGAGGAAGTACTTGAAGGCCCAGTACGTCAGCCAGCCGCTGATCAGTACGGAGACAACCGTTCGAACCAGAAAGAATGCTGCCAGGGATTTCTCCTTCTTGATATAGAGCGCCAGAATACCCGCCTGGATATGATCCCGCTCCCGGGAAGCAACTCCCCCGCCCAGCATGTACAGCCAGATAGTCGGGAACAGCATGATTTCCTCGATGCCCATCAGAGGCATCTGCAGAACATAGCGCAGAATCACCTGCGTAACCACCAGAAGCGGGATTACGATCAGGAGAATGAGCACCACGGTCTTCTGGACGGCCGCTATTCCCTTCGAAAGTTTCGCATTTTCTAAGCTTTTCATTCCCTCCACCTTCATTAATTGTTCAAATGTTGATATGTTCAAATGTCCAACAAATAATCGTTACTTCAATCATACCATCGATTTACCGTATGTCAATAGTTTTTTTTAATAACAAAAGGCGCAGAGGAATACCGATTTTTTATAAACAATCGGAAATAATTCTTGACAAAAATCCGAAATCCGTAGGAAAATATAAAAATATTACGAATTTCGACGTATGGAGGTAAAAACATGACTATCGGTTGTCCAAAAGAAATTAAAAAACATGAGTACAGAGTGGGACTGACACCCCACTGTGTGAAGGCCTATGTGAAAGCAGGGCACACGGTCCTTGTGGAGAAGGGTGCTGGAGAAGGTTCAGGCTTCGAAGATGCCGAGTACAAAGATGCTGGTGCGAAGCTTGTGGATGCGAAGGAAGCCTGGGGCGCGGACATGGTCGTCAAGGTGAAGGAACCCCTCAAAGAGGAGTACGGCTTCTTCCGCAAAGACCTGCTGCTCTACACCTACCTGCATCTCGCTGCAGATAAGGAACTCACCGATGCTATGCTGGCATCCGGGATGAAAGGTGTCGCTTATGAGACCATGCAGACCGATGACGGTAAGCTCCCCTGTCTTACCCCGATGAGTGAGATTGCCGGCCGGTTGAGCGCTCAGGAAGGCGCCAAGTTCCTGGAGAAGCCTTTCGGCGGACGCGGAGTTCTGCTCGGCGGCGTGCCCGGCGTTGAACGGGGCAAAGCGGCTGTTCTCGGCGGTGGCGTCGTCGGAACCAATGCAGCCAAGATGCTGGTCGGAATGGGTGCTGAAGTGACCATCCTGGATATCAATACTGATCGTCTGGCCTATCTCGACGATATCTTCCAGGGTCACGTCACTACCCTCGTGAGCAACGAAGGCAACATCGAAAAGATCGCCAGAGAGAGTGATCTCATTGTCGGCGCGGTGCTGATCCCCGGTGCCAAGGCCCCGAAGCTCATTCGCAAGGAACATCTGAAAATGATGAAAAAAGGCGCGGTACTCGTAGACGTAGCTGTCGACCAGGGCGGCTGTTTCGAGACGACCCACGCCACCTACCACGACGATCCAATATTCGTAGTGGAAGGCGTCACGCACTACTGCGTAGCCAATATGCCGGGCGCGGTTGCGCGTACTTCTACCCTCGCTCTGACCAACTCGACCCTGAGACACGGCCTGCAGCTGGCAGCCAAGGGTGTCGAGAAGGCCTGCAAAGAGTCGAACATTCTTTTGAAGGGTCTCAATATCTATGACGGCAAGTGTACCTTCAAAGGGGTTGCCGATGCTTTCGGTCTCGAATATGTTCCCGCTGAAAAGGTGATATGAATAAATTCGAACTGGATGAATTAGACACCAGGATTATTGCTCGTCTGCGCGTGGAAAATATGAACAACAGTGCGCTGGCACAGGAGCTGGGTCTGTCCGAAGGCACTGTCCGGCAACGGATAAAAAAGCTGAAGGAATCGGGAATATTGAAGATCAAAGCCCTTATCAACCCGGACAGCCTGGCCAATCAGCAGCTTACCGTGATAGCCGTGAGCATCACCGAGTCGCGGCTGCTCGATGCCAAAGCCAGAGAAATATCTGAACTCGATGGTGTCCTCTCCGTGTCGATCGTTTCAGGCCGCTATGATCTGATTGTGGAAGCTCTGGTAGATTCCAATCATGGACTGGTGGAATTTCTCACTGAGAACCTCGCCAGGATCGACGGAGTATCCAAAACGGAAAGTTTTCTTATGTTGAAAAATTATCGAAAATACGTATAAGCAGTTTTATCCTCTCCTTTAGGCGCCCCGGTTTCATTTCCGGGGCGTCTTTTTTTCACTTCAACTTCTCTTTCAAGCCGCCGAAAATAATACAAGACCGTAAGATCCTTTCATAGAAGGGTAAAAATATGTGCGGGAAACAGGAGGCCTGGTAAATATGAAGCAGTATAGGGTAAAAGGCAGTGATTCATTTAAAACCGTCGTTGAGGTACTGCAGAAAGACCGCCGGGGGTATACAATTAAAATAAAGAAGGAACGCAGCTGGGGCTGCAAGGAAGAAGTACATCAGATGAGCGAGCAGCTGTTCGAGACCTGCGTACGCACGGGGTATCTCGTAGCCATTCCAGCAAAAGCAGAGGCGCGTTCCGCCTAGGGGTGAATATATGGGTCTGGTGCTGCTGATCAATTCAGAAAAAAATATCAAGGAAAATGTAAAAGAGAGTTTCCAGAGAAAGAAACCGCAGGGATATTCGGTGAAGATGATCTCGAAATCCGAACGGGCCCTCGAATCTCTCAACTTCGATCTGCCGGAAGTGGTGATAATCAACTGTAACGATCCCGTCCTCTCCTACAAAGAGATAATCGAAGAGGTAAAAAAAGAGGCCTGGCTGCACAGCTTCGGCATTATCGGTCTGTATGACAGCGAGACCCAGGATGAAAAAGAGATTGCCAAGGAATTCGGCAGGCTAAACCTTCTCGTGATGCTGGACAAAGCGCGAATCACCAGTCACCTGGCCAAATCTGTCTCGATCATTATCGAGAACAGACAGTTGATTTTTCAGCGGGAGCTGGCGACCCAGCTGTCGGATTTTTCCGCGGGCTCTTTCGAGCTGGACAATGATCCCCTGTCGGTGCCTATCTATGCCGGTATCGCGGTCACCAACCTCGTGCAGCAGGGCAACTTCGACCCGGACCGTAAATACAACCTGCAGCTGGCCATCTCCGAGCTCCTCATCAACGCGATCGAGCACGGTAACTGCGGAATAAGCTACGAAAAGAAGAATGAACAGCTCAATCAGGGCAAGAGCGTTGTCGACCTCATTCTCGAGAAATGCAGGAATCCCGAGGTAGCCTGCAAACGGGTGTATTTCGAATGGGAGAGCAGGAGAAAATTTTCATCCTTCATTATTCGAGATGAAGGCGAAGGGTTCGATGTCCATAAGGTCCGCGAGCAGATCAAATCACAGGACGATCTGCGTCCGCATGGCCGCGGGATTCGGATGGCGGAGTTTTTCAGCCAGAATCTCCGGTACAACCAGAAGGGCAACCAGGTCACTATAACGGTGGAACATGAAAAAAGTTCCGACCGCGGCACCCCGGAAGGGTTTGCCGCCGAAGAGGTGCTCTACCCGAAGCCGGGAGACGTCATTTTCCGGGAAGGCGAGAAGGGCGATTTCCTCTATTACATCTCGAGCGGGCACTTCACGGTGCTGCACGAAGGGAAGCTGGTGGGTGAACTCTCGCCTGCCGATGTCTTCATGGGAGAGATGTCTTTCCTGATGAACAACAGACGCAGCGCTTCGGTCGTTACGGCCGAGCACGGCAAACTGATACGGGTGTCCCGAAAATCCTTCGTTCAGGCCATGAAGCGGTATCCCCATTACGGTATTTTCCTCTCCAAGCTGCTGGCTCACAAGCTGGCCCGGTCGAATACGCAGCTGACCGCGCTCTCTCCCTGAGGTTCGAAGGTTCACAAGTGGTCGCTGTTGTGAACGGCGCCGGCTGGCCTGCAAGGAGCCGGCCCTTCTTCAATGTGCCATCGGCCGAGAGGCCCCGCTGAGAATCAGATTTGGAATTTCTCAATAAAATCATCGATGAACAGCTCGAAGTAGTCCGGTGAAGCGGCACAGCTGTGGGGCATCAGATAACAGCCCGGCAGGTTCCTCAGGGGTGAATCCGGGGGCAGCGGCTCCCGGGCAAAGACATCGAGGTAGGCTGCCCCGATCCTGTTTTCATTCAGGGCGGCGGTCAAAGCCTCCTCGTCCAGGGCATTTCCCCTGCCGACGTTGTAGAGGGCGGCATGCGGCGGGAGGAGATCGAGTTCAGTGCGGCCGATGATCTTTTCGGTACCCGGAGTCCGGGGGAGGGCTATGACCAGGTGGTCTGCAGCTGGAAGGACATCGTGCAGTTTTTCCACCGGCAGGACCCGGTCTTCATAGGAGAAGAACTCGGGCTGCAGATGGCGGGGCCGGCGCCGTATACCGGTGATACGGCAGCCGAAGAGCTTGGCCCTGCGGGCTATCCATCCGCCGATATTGCCGAATCCCAGGATCACCAGGTGAGAACCGGAGAGCCGACGCATGCTGTTGGTCACTTCCCGGCGGGGCCAGACTTCTTTTTTCATCAGATCTATTCCGAGAGAAATTCCTCTGGTATGAGAGAGCATCATGCCCAGGACCGTTTCGGCAATCAGGGTTCCCTGGAAGCTGGAGTTGACCACCTCGACGCCGGCAGGAGGATCCACTGTGAAATAATCCAGTCCGGCGGCAGGGGTCACGATGTATCGAAGATCGGGGGCCGAAGCGAACCAGTCCTGGTGAAAAAACCAGCAAATCGCCATTTCCGCCTGTGAAAGCATGGCGATGAACTCGTCTTTCGACCGTGCGTGCAGTATCCCGGCAGAAGGCATTTTCCGCCTGAAGTAATCGATCTGAGCTTCCGTTATCGTCCAGCAGTCGGATTGACTGCTCTCCAGCCATACTGCAATTCTCATGAATACAAGAATAAAACTGAAAATTAACCGGGTCAATGGCCTTGTGCGACCAAGGCGGGTGTTGAAATAACTCTTCCTTAAAAGGTAAGATACCCCAATTACAGGTTTGTATAAAATAATCAAGGAGAGGAAAATGGACCTGAAATACGATGATGTGTTAAAGGCGAAGATGAGTGAATCGAGCTATCAGAAGCTGATTGCACTCGAGAACCAGAAGGTGTATGACCACGTAGGCTATTTTGCCAGACACTGCAATCCGAAATCCATCTATGTCTGCGACGACAGCAGGGAAGATGAAGAGTACGTGCGCAAAATGGCAGTCGAGCTGGGTGAAGAACACAAGTTAGCGAAGCCGGGACAGACCATCCACTGGGACGGCTACAAGGACCAGGCACGGGACAAAGCCAACACGAAATTTCTCGTGTACAAGGAGAACCTGGAGCGAATGAAGTCCCTCAACAGTGTCGAGTATGAGGAAGGTCTCAAGGAGATCCTCGAAATCGCGGAAAACATAATGGAAGGGAAGGATGCCGTGGTGAAATTTTTCGCCGAAGGCCCCACCTTCTCCGAGTTTACCCGCCCCTGCGTACAGTTCACCGACAGCTGGTACGTTCTCCACTCGGAACAGATCCTCTACCGGAATGCATATGAGCACTTCAAAGCTCTCAAAACACAGGAAGAGAAGGATGATATCTACCGTTTCATCCATTCAGCCGGCAAGCTCGATGAGAACGGCTGCACCATCAACCTGAACAAGCGGCGTATCTACCAGGACACGCAGAACAATATCGTCTATTCGATGAACGATCAGTACGGCGGGAACTCCATCGGGCTCAAAAAACACTCCATGCGGCTGGCTATCAACCAGTCCGGGAAGGAGGGCTGGCTCTGTGAGCACATGTTCCTGATGGCAGCCGCCGACAATGACGAAAAACGCAAGACCTATTTTGCAGGCGCTTTCCCATCGGCCTGCGGAAAGACTTCAACTGCCATGATCCCCGGCGAAGAGATCGTGGGCGACGATATTGCCTATTTCCGTAACGTAGACAACGAATTCCGTGCCGTAAACGTTGAACAGGGGATTTTCGGAATTATCAAGGACGTCAATTCCGATGACGATCCTCTCATCTATGAGAACCTCCAGAAGCCGCAGGAGATCATCTTCTCCAACGTTCTGCGCGCCGAAGACAACAATCCCTACTGGCTGGGCATGGGCATGGAAACCCCAAAGGAAGGACGCAACCATTCCGGACCAGGCTGGAAGGAGGGCAAGAAAGACTCAGACGGGAATGAGATCGGCGTAGCCCACAGCAACGCCCGGTATACCATGCGTCTCGATTATCTCGACAATTTCGATGCCGACGGATTCAACGACAAGAAGGGAGTGAAGGTTCAGGGCGTTCTTTACGGAGGGCGTGACAGTGACACCACCGTTCCCGTTGAAGAATCCAAGACCTGGGAAGATGGAATCGTGCTGAAGGCATGTACCCTTGAATCGGAGACCACTTCAGCCACCCTCGGCGCCGAAGGTGTCCGGAAGCCCAGTCCGATGGCCAATCTGGACTTTGTATCCTATCCCCTCGGTGAATACACCATCAACAACATCGAGTTCGTCAAGGGAATGAAGGAAGTCCCCAAGATTTTCTCCACCAACTACTTCATGAAGGATGATAAAGGCAAGTTCATCAATCCCAAGACCGCCAAGAAGGTCTGGCTCCACTGGGCCGAGAAACGGGTCTACGGCGAGCTCGACGGCTACGAAACGCCCACCGGCATCATCCCCACGTACGAAGATATCAGCGTATTGTACAGGAAGTACATGAAGGAAGAGTATCCGAAGGACGTCTACGAGTATCAGTTCAGCTTCCGCTGCAGCAACTGGATTTCCAAGCTGGAGAGGACCAAGGAGTTCTATAAGAAGATGGACCCCCACACCCCGCAGGAGCTGTTTCAGAAGTGGGATGCCGCAATAGAAAAAATAAAGGCAGCTCAGGAGAAGTACGGCGACGTGATAAAGCCGGGAGCTTACAAAGGATAATGTATTCTCCGATAGAATTTACAGCCGCTGCGGATACACGCAGCGGCTTTTTTACGGTATAGTGTGTATCATAAAGGTTAAAAATGCGGACCCCATGCCGATTCCTCATAACAATCTTCCTCCTCATTACGGTGCTGGCTGCCGGGGGGCAGGACCGGGCAAATCAACAGGATCAATTGAAGCAACTGGAGAACGAAGTCTCCCATATCAACCTGTACGGACAAAAAATCCTCCTTCTTCATTCCTATCACACCGGCTTCAAATGGACCGATGACATTACACAGGGAGTCAAGGATGTTCTCGGTAACAATGTAACCCTCTTTGTGGAATACATGGACACTAAGCGGCAGTATGATGAGGCATATACCGGCATCCTTCTCGATGCCCTGAAGTACAAGTTCGAACGGCACAATTTTCAATTGATTATCTGCTCCGATAACAATGCATTCGATCTGGTCTTGAATCGGGGCCGGGAAATCTTCGGTCACATCCCGATCGTCTTCTGCGGGCTGAATTATCCCGAAGAGATGCTGCAGGAAGCCGGGAAAAATGTGACCGGTGTAATCGAACAGGTGGAGTTCCTGTCCAATCTGGAGCTCATTCGAGAGCTGCACCCGGACGCCGGGAGATTGGTTTTCATAACCGACAATACGCCTACGGGTAAACGCCTGCAGCGTGAATTCACGAGTGAAATCGAACCGCTCCGGCAGGAGTTCAAAGAAGTGAGCATCTGGTATGACTTCACCATGCAGAGGCTTCTCAAAGAACTGGAGGCTTTGCCGGAGGATGCGGTTGTCCTGTTTTCCCTATTTTTCCGGGATTCGGATGGGACCTTCTATGAATGGGACCAGGGGACCGAGTTGATTACGAGATTCTCCCCGGTACCGGTCTACGGTGTTTGGGATTTCAACCTGGGACACGGTGTGGTCGGCGGGAAAGTTGTCCAGGGATACAATCAGGGATATGAGGCAGGTGCCCTGTCAAAGAAAATTCTCACCGGTACACCCGTCTACAAAATTCCGATTCGGGATACGAGTCCCAATGCCTATTGTTTCGACTACGACCAGTTGAAAAAATTTTCAATACCGCTCGCGAAGCTGCCCGCCGGAAGTATTATCACCAATCAGCCGCGTTCGATAATTCGGGAAAACATGGGACTGTTCATCGCAATTTTTTCCGTCATCTTTGTCCTGCTTGCAATGGTTATTACACTGGTCATCAATATTCTGCTGCGGCACAGAGTGGAAAAGGATCTGAAGAGGGCCCGCAATTACATACTCAATATTATCGACTCGATCTCATCGCTGATTATCGGGGTTGATACCCGCGGCCGTATTACCGAGTGGAACAGCACGGCAGCGGAAGCGTGCAGTCTTGAAGACAAACATTTGAAAGGACACAGCCTGAAAGAGGTTTTTCCCGGGCTTGCGGATCAAATGGAACTGATCGAGGCAGCTATAGAGCAGCGAAAAGTACAGCACAAAGTGAAGACCGATAATTCCGATAAGGCGAATCTCCGTTACGAGGAGATAACCGTGTATCCCCTGGTGACCGACCGTGTCGAAGGGGCGGTGATCAGGGTGGATGACAAGACCGAGCAGAGAAAGATCGAAGAGATGATGATCCAGAATGAGAAAATGCTCTCCGTCGGCGGTCTCGCGGCTGGTATGGCCCACGAAATCAACAACCCCCTCGGGGCGATGGTGCAGAACGCTCAGGTGGTCATCCAGAGACTGAATTCGGATAACCGGGCGAATCGCAGGGCGGCGGAGAAGACCGGAGTTACCCTGGAAGGAATCCGGGGATACATGCAGGAGCGGCGGATCCCCGATCAGCTCGAACTGATACGGGAGGCCGGTAAGCGCGCCAGAGAGATAGTCAACAATATGCTCAGCTTTGCAAGACAGGGCAGCGCCGACCGATCCAGTCATGACATCGGCAGTCTGCTTGATCGGACGATCGAGCTGGCTTCAAGCGAATTCAATTTAAGAGCGAATTACGATTTCAGGAAGATCAGGATTGTAAGGGAATATGCCCCGTATCTTCCTATGGTTCCCTGCGAAGCCGGAAAGATACGGCAGGTATTGCTGAATGTGCTCAAGAATGGTGCCGAAGCCATGTACGAGAAACAAAAAACCCTCGGAGAAGACTACACTCCGCATTTTACCCTACGGACTTCTATCCATGACGGGATGTTGAGAGTGGAAATCGAAGACAACGGTCCCGGTATGGACGCGTCTGTACAATCCCGTATCTTCGAACCATTCTACACTACCAAACCGGTGGGAGTCGGCACGGGGCTTGGGCTTTCCGTTTCCTACTTTATCATTACCGAGAACCACGGCGGAAACATGTATGTGGAGAGTACGATTGGAAAGGGAACGGTCATAACCATCGAACTGCCGACCGGTGACTGAATGGAAGGAGCGCAGGGAAGCTCAGCTGGCCGGAATTTCGATAATGAATGTGGTCACGGGTTCCCTCTGCAATTCTATAGTCCCGTTCAATTGCTTCACGAGAGTCAGAATGAGTTCGAATCCCATTGAACTGTTCATGAAAGGATCGATATCTTCCGGGAAACGGTGTCCGTCGTTCGAGACTTCGATGTGAATGATATCCGCATCTTCACTGCTTTTCATTATTACAGAGAAGCATGCCTCGGTCTCTCCGATATATGCATGTTTCAGTGCATTTGTAGCCATCTCGGTAACTACGAGACCGAGAGGCACCATTCTTTTAGGGCTCAATGAAAGATTACCCGTGTTCACTTCGATTTTCACCGGGATGGAGGAGAGGGAGTAAAAAACGTTCCGGAGGAGTTTGTTCAGATAGTAGGAGCATTCAACCTGTGCAATATTGTCCTGCCGGTAGAGACTTTCATGAACGATCCCGATGGCGGAGATCTGCTGTTGTATATCGTTCAGAACAGACTCGTTGGAAAATGCCTTGGATTTCAGACTGATAAGTGATGAAATAATGGACAGATTGTTTTTCACCCGGTGATGCACTTCCCGTATGAGGTATTCCCTGTCCTTGATCGCTTTTTCCAGCTGCTCCACCAGTGACTTGTTGCGGCAGTAGAGATAACACAGGAGCAGAAGCATGGCCGTCAGCATAAAGAGCGCCGCCGCGAGGCTGAGCGTAAGGGTATATTTCTGTTGATCTACGTATTCTTCGATGGATGCTGATATACTGGTCAGTTCCCGGTCGAGTATGTTCGCGTATATCGGCAGTTCGGTCTGCATGTAGGCGCGTAAAAGCACATTGACGGCGTTGATAGAGATTTCCAGTTCGGGATTAATATTTTTGATTTCAATAAAAAACCTGTTGTTGTCGAACTCGTCAATTCGTGCCTCAAGCTGCGCTCTCCTCGAATCCCGTTTGTCGCCAAAGGACTCACAGCTGCTTACCGCCCACTGAAATTTGTAGTATGATATTGAAACATCGTAGATAAGCCGCTGCAGTTGGAAGGTAGCATTCAGGAGCCTCGGTATGGTGAAGGCAAATCCGCCGAGAATCAGTATTACCAGGAGAACAGCAGTGTAGATAAGAACCAAATGTGACAATCTTTTTTTATTTGACATTTTAACTATTATAGCATATACAAATCTATGATAAAAGTAAAAAAAAGGTAAGAAAGATGTTATTTCACAACTGGCATCTGATCAGGAGACATCCAGTTCTGATAACCGTAATTATGCTCGTTGCCGGCTTACTCCAGACGGGCCTGGTCCTTCTCAATTACGAAGTGTTGAAAACTCCGCTTTTTCTCGATACGATCGCCACGCTTATTTCCACCGCCGCCTTCGGAATGACCGCAGGCTCGCTTACCGCGGTCGTAACACATGTGCTTCTGGAGATCAACAGCGGATTTTCCGGCGATTTTCTTCCCTGGGTCGTCGTGAATATTTCCTCGGCTGTAGTCCTCGGCATACTGATCAAGAAGCGCCTCTTTTCGACTATCCTGCATGTTCTCACTGCAGTGATCTGTATCACACTGGTTAATTCAATCCTCGGAGCCATGATCGCTACCTATGTATACGGAGGTATAACCGGACACAGAGTGGATTACATCGTTACTTCCTTTCTGGCCATTGGCCGTAGTCTCACCAGCGCTTCCTTTATCTCAAGGCTGCCGATAAACATCATCGATAAGGGAATTGCCGTGCTTGCGGCTTATCTGTTCAATCTTCTGTGGTTTTCCCGCTGGGAGAATGAATCCGATGAGTCTGAATCCGGAAGCTCTGGATAAATGCAAGTCAAAACGGTACACTTCTATCAGGAGGTACCATGACATTTGAAGACATTCGGGATGCGCTCGAACAAAAAAAAGCGGCCTTTCGTCTGACCTATCATCACAAGGCAAAGGACGCCAGGCAGCGGTATTTCGGTAACCGAATAGCTGTGGCGGGATTGCTGGCAATAAGCAACTACTGCCGCAACAGCTGTGACTACTGCGGTCTTCGCGCACCGAATGACAAAATTCCCCGTTACCGTCTCTCCCTCGATGAAATCAGGCTATCCATCAACGGGATACGTGATCACGGTATCCGCAGGCTTTTCCTCATCTCCGGGGAGGACCCCGGTATTGCAGTGGACGATGTACTGAAGGCGGTGGAATTCGCTGCCGGACAAGGTCTTTCGGTCATGCTCGGTCTGGGGGTATATCCCCGCTCCGTGTACACCTCCATGAGGAATGCAGGGGCCGAACTCTATGCCCTCAAGTTCGAGACCTCCAATGAGGACATATTTTCAAGTGTTAAACCTGATATAAGCATGGAAGAGAGAATGGATGCTATCCGCGATGTGAAAGAGGCTGGTTTGAAGCTCGGTTCGGGGAATATCGTCGGCCTCCCGGGAGAGACGGTCGATGATATCGCCCGGGACATCCTTCTGATGAAGGAACTCGATATAGACTGGGCACCGGTCGTCCCCTATATGCCGGCGCCGAACACCCCGCTCGGAGTACGTCAGCCGATGGGACCGGTGGATCTCCTGCTTCGGGAGATTGCGCTCGTGCGGTATCTGATTCCCGATTCCCTCATAACTGCCGGACAGCCGACCCAGGATTCAAAGCTGGGATTCGCCGACCCCGATGGCTCCAGGGATGCCATCAATACAGGAGCTAACCTGCTCTTCGTCGATCTGACCCCGGATACCAGAAAAGAGTCGTTTGCCATTACTCAGAACAGGTTTCTTCCCCGGTTGGAAGAGATAGACAGACTTCTAATCGATATAGGTCTGGAAAGAGAATAGAGCTGAAAAAAAGGCCGGCATTGCCGGCCTTCCTTTGGAATAACGATTAGCCTTCGATTGACAGGTAGTCAACCTGTATGGCAGGTGCTTCTTTCTTGCCTACTGCGCCTTCGTACTCGAGAGTTCCGATATAGCGTCCGTACACATGAGCAATCTGATGCTGTTCCACATCCGGAGCTTCATCAACAAAGGTCAGGATAATCTGATTTACCTTGATCTCCTCGCTCTCGATCTCCGGCTCAACATTGAGAATGATATTTGCGCTTCCCTTGAGCGGTTCATCGAAGATCTTGTGGATTTTTCCTTCCATCTCGAGAAGCTTGCCGGAGTCGTATTCCTTGAGAATCGCCGGTTCATACTCGAGCGGTGAAGCATCGGCCAGGTAAGCAGCCTGGTCCGGCTTGGTTCCATCGGTAATCAGCTCCGCGCCCGGTTCCTTCGAATTGGAGACTCCCAGGAACAGCAGTACCAGAAGTGCCGCTATCCCCGCGAATGCGCCTATCGTCTGTTTCAAACCAAGACCCGCCTTGTGATCATCATGTCCCTTATTCGGTTTATCTGTTGTAGCCATGCTACGCCTCCTGAGGTGATTGTTTGTACATAAGACCGGGAATATTTGTAGATTATACAAAAGCCCAGACATTTTGATTATACAGATGCCTGCGGCAGGTGTTTTACATCTGCCGGCGGACTTATCGATTAAAATTTAGCGATATTTGACGAAAAAATCAAGGGGGTAAAAAGAAGATAGTAGAGAAAATAAATATATTTCATGATTCTTCTGCCGTTTCTACAGTCAAACGGGCGGTTCGAGGAGGAGAGAGAGCCTGAGATCCTGGTCGTAGTTGCCGAATTTTTTTCCGAAGATGTTCATCCCGCCGATGTTCCGGGCATTATCCTTTATTCCAATATGTACCGTCAGTTTGGGAGCTTCTTCGAGTCTGATGTCATCGAGATTTGTATCTCCGACTCTTGTAGAATCGATGAAGGATCCCTCACTGGTTACTGACCATGTTTTGAGAAAACCGTACTGGGTATTTTTAAGTGTCCACCACTGGGGAGTCAGTTTGCCCTGGCTTCCCCCCATATCGCCCGGGGATGTCCATGTACCGATTTCGACCTGATTGATCCACAAGGTTATATCGGAAGGCCAGGTATTTTTGTAGCCGGGAAACTCTGAACAGACTTCCAGCGAAATGGAGACTGAACGTATCTTCCGGTTCTCCGGCAGGTTGAGGGGGAAACTGTATTCGAGGTGTCCCTTGGTGAACCAGATGATCTGGGCAACTGCCCTGTGGGGATCGAGAAATGATCCGGCTTTGTCAAACAGCCCGATAATGCCTGTCTCTGAAGCCAGTCCGCATGGGGGGGTGATATGATTATCCGTGTACAAACCAATAGGCATATCTATTTCGATGGTATTATGCTCGATGAGCTGCTCTTCGGGAATAATCGGTAAAACGACTTCATCGCAGTTCAGGCTGCACATCTTCTGGGCCCCTTTGGATGCGGCGACTTGTCTGGTATGGATGAGTTGAGCCTGTTCAAGTATCTTTACATTTACGGTACAGGTTGATTGCGGAATACTCAGAAGACTGGCCAGCTGATTTATGTTGAGTTCTCTGTCCCTGAGAATACGGAGCATCTCTCTTCTGATTTTCGAGTTGAGAGCTTTGGCTACGATATCGATTTCGTCGTATTGCGCAATCAGGAGCCTCTTTTCCATATGCGTATTCTATAGGAAAAATATATCTTCATCCAGCTTCACTTTCCGGAGAATAGGGAACGCAGTGTAGCGACAGGGATCTTTGGCTTCCGGTCACAAGTGAACAGGCCGTTGATCTCCTGCTGTACGTCGGTGAGCTGGGTATATACGAAGCCCTGGATATCGTTCCTGCGGTATATCAGATCCATCAGTTGAGAGATCCTGATCCTGAAATCATCAGGGCTCGAAGCTTCACGGTTATAACCCCAGGCTTCATCAGGAACTGACTGAATCGAGTATGCGGTACCGCCGAATTCCGTCACAACAAGCGGAGGTAGCCGGGCGGGGCGAAAAGAATCAATCCACAGCTTCATTCCGTTGGAAGCTTTCCGGCCTGTAATGTACGCCTCGATATCATCCCCGAGAGTGTCTGCATCAGGAGCGTAGGAGTGAATGGTAGCGAGGTCTGAATCGATGTGTTCCCAGCCGTCATTGCTGATGAGCAGACGGGAAGGATCGAGATCACGGGTCTTTTGTATTACCTGTTTGACCCAGGCCAGCTGATCCGGATCGGAGGAGATATCGGGAATACCCCAGGATTCATTGAAGAGTACCCAGGCGATTATACAGGGATGATCCATGTCGCGTTTCAATGCCTCGTACCATTCATCTTCGAATCTCCTGCAGGCCTCAGGGGTGTACTGGTAAAAACTCGGCGCTTCCGCCCATACGAGATAGCCTTTCACGTCAGCCCAGTAAAGAAAGCGGGGATCCTCGATTTTCAGATGCTTGCGGCATCCGTTCATTCCTATGGACTGTGCAATCTCGATATCATGGATGAGACTATCCTCATCCGGAGGGGTGATTAGACTCTCCGGCCAGTACCCCTGATCGAGGATAAACCGTTGATAGAGAGGTTCACCGTTGAGGAACACCCGATTGTCCCGCACGGTTATGCTGCGGAAGGCGAAGTAGGTTGAGAGCCGGTCCTGAACAGCTTCTCCTTTCCGCAATGTGATTTCCATTTCGTAGAGGACCGGAGATTCCGGAGACCAGGGGAGGGCTTCAGGCATTGGAAACTCGACAGTTACATTGTGCCCGTTTTGCCTTTTTTCTATGGTCTTCAGATTCGTTTCATTTCGGCTGATGTTGAGTTCAACGGTGCTGTCTACTGGTTTTCCGCCGCTGGTGAGCTCAACACGGACATTTCCTGTGTCGTAATCGGCGCAGACATGGAGAGCCTCTATCCATTGCGAACCTGCCCGTTCGATCCATACCGGCTGCCAGATACCGGTCGAAGGGGTATACCAGCATTCAAATGGTGCCGAGAAGGACTGTTTCCCCCGGGGATAGGCGGGATCGAGCGGATCGTAGACCCGGACGACAATCTCATTTTCCGGTTTGATATGATGGGAGGATATGATGAAGTGAAAAGGGGTATGCCCGCCGGAGTGGCCTCCGAGGAGTTCGCCGTTGAACCATACCCGGGCCTCGTAGTCTACGGCGCCGAAATGCAGGATGCAGGTGGATTTCCCGTCCTGCCATTCTTCCGGCATGGAAAAGCGTTTGCGGTACCAAACGTAGGGATAGTAGTCCTGTCTGGCGATTCCTGACCGGCTGCTCTGGTATACGAAAGGAACCTGAATCACCTGATCGTATATTACAGTATGAGGATTTGTACGCAGCTTGATTACGGAGAAAGCATCGAATGTAAAATCCCATGATCCGTTCAAGCTGAACCAATCAGGCCGGTATCTGTGGGGATTGGGGTGTCCATTGTAGGGATCCTGCATACACGCTCCAAATTTTTTGTTGACTGAATATCAAAATTATACTATAATATTGCTTAATAATCAATATTTTTTGATATGAAAAAAGGGGGTTGTATGAAGAGCCGCAGTGATACTCTGAGTGGATGGCTGTTTCTTGCGCCTTTCCTGGTTGTTTACCTCATATTCCTTATATATCCAGTATTCCAGGCGGCTTATATGAGCCTGTTCGACTGGGACCTTCTGGCAATGTGGAACCGGTCGATGGTCGGATTTCGTAATTATGTGGAGATGTTTACTTCCGACAGGGTGTTCTGGGTATCACTTGGAAATACGCTCAAGTTCGTCGTTTATTCGACCCCTCTGATTATTTTTATCGGACTCCTGCTTGCCGTCCTGATCAACCATCAGGGAAGCGGATTTTTCAGAGCCCTCTTTTTCAGTCCATATATATTCTCGGTTGCGGTGGTTACCCTGATGTGGGGTTTTTTACTCAATCCGCAGCAGGGATTAATTGCGGTGTTCCTCGGATGGTTCGGCGTAGAGCCGATAGCATGGTTGACCAATCCCAAGCTGGCTTTACCGGCAATTGTGGTGACCACCCTCTGGTGGACCATGGGATTCAACATGGTCCTGTTTTTGGCGGGTCTGCAGGATATATCGCCCAGTCTGTATGAAGCCGCGAGTATCGACGGGACCAACAGTATACAGAAGTTTTTTCACATCACCATCCCGGGACTGCGCAGGACAATGCTGCTGGTTGCAGTGCTGCAGGTGATTGCTTCGTTTCAGATCTTCGGACAGGTCTATATCATGACACGGGGAGGTCCCGCCGGTACTACCCGGGTGCTCATTCAGTATATCTACGAATCGGGTTTCAGGGACTACCGTCTCGGCTACGCATCAGCGATGTCGGTACTGCTCTTTCTGCTGATGTTCATCGTTTCCTACTTCCAGTTCAAGCTTTCGCCGGAGGAGGATTAATATGAAAACGCAAAAGGTCTTTCTTACGGTAATACTTGCTATAGTGGCGGCTTTCTGGATCGCTCCGGTAATATGGATGGTATCCCTTGCGCTGACACCCAATGAAATTCTCAAGACCATCTCCACAAGCATGATACCGATCGCCCCGACCCTGAAGAACTTTGCAGGGGTAATGTCGGTCGGCCTCACATCGCGGTGGTTTCTCAACAGTATCATAGTAACCGGGCTTACAACCATCTTCACTCTGATCTTTCACTCCATGGCAGGGTATGCCTTCGCGAAGATCAGTTTCTGGGGTAAGAAGGTAGTATTCCCGGCCGTAATTGCCGGTTTGATGGTTCCCAAAGAGGCGATGTTTATCCCGCTCTTTCTGCTCTTTGCACAGTTAGATGCTCACAATACCTATGCCGCCCTGATACTCCCGCGGGTTGCAATACCCCTCGGAGTATTTTTGATGACCCAGTTCATAAGAGCAATACCCAACGAGATCGAGGAGGCGGTGCAGATAGACGGTGCCAGCCGTTGGCGTACTTTCTGGCAGATAATCATGCCGATGTCGGTGCCGGCTTTTACCTCACTGGGAATTTTTACCTTCATACTGACCTGGAATGACTACCTCTGGCCCCTGGTCTCCGCGACCAAGAAGGAGATGTTCACCATTACTACCGGACTGGCTTCGCTGCAGGGCAACTTTGCTCAGGCTACCGAGCTGGGATCTCTAATGGCCAGAGGTGTTATTGCCGGTGCTCCGCTGATGATCCTCTTCATAATCTTTCAGAAGAATCTCATCCGCGGTATTTCACTGAGCAGCGGTACAAAATAAAACTGCACCTTGCGTGATGAAAGCGGGGTGTAAAAAATAGGAGGAGAATATGAGAAAACCGATCACGGCGATTATTCTAAGCCTGATTGTGGGTATGCTCATGCTGGCAGGGTGCCAGCAGGAGGATGCGGCCCAGGAAGAGGGACCAGTCACCCTGAAGCTGGCACGGTTTTTTGGTGATTGTGATGATACCACGAAAGGGGTTACCGATGTAAGCAAGGCAACCACCGAATGCGAGGTAATTCAGATTCTTACCAATAAATTCAACGCTGAAAACGAGGGTGGAATCGTCATCGAACGGCTCGGAGGAGCCGAGTGGGGCACTTATTACGACGCACTGAATACGAGCTTCGCAGGCGGAGATCCGCCCGATGTAGCTGTTGTGCACGGGTCTAATCTGCCTGACTATGCCGACCGGGGACTTCTGATGCCGCTGGATGATCTATACGCTGAGGCTGGTATCGATGTCAGTGACTGGACAGAACCCGCCCAGAATGCGGTCAAGTATGATGGAGTCGGATATGGCGTGGCCTTCGATCTGCATGCCAGTCTTGACCATGTGAACGTGGATATTTTCAAGGAAGCCGGTCTGGTAGACGCCAACGGTGATCCTATACGGCCCACCAGTCCGGAAGAGTTCATGGCTCAGGCCGAAAAGGTCAAGGAGACCACCGGTGCTTACTACTTCGTTACCGATGCCTCTCAGTTCCCCTTCAGCGCGCGGCTCCTGGTAACTCTCGTTTATCAGCAGGGAAGCAGCCTTATATCCGAAGATGGAAATAGTGCCAATGTGGACACTCCTGAAGCCCGCAGGGCGGTTGAATTCATGCTCGAGCTCTTCGAAAAAGGTTACGCGAATCCCGATCACAACTATACCGCTGCACAGGAAGCCTTCCTCGACGGCAACGCGGCCATCATGAACAACGGAACATGGGCGGTGGACCAGTACAACCGTGAGGCGGACTTCGAGTATCGCGCAATGGACCGGGCAACCATATTCGGCAGCCCGGCAGTCTGGGCCAACTCCCACATGTGGATCCTCCCGAAGAAAGAGGACGGCAACTACGAGGCCGGTATGAAATTCCTGAAGTTCCTCTATGATAACTCCTTTGCATGGACCGCGGGGACAGGTCATCTGGCGCCCAGGACATCGGTACTGGAAGGTGAAGAGCTCAAATCAATACCGCAGCGGAACAACTACGCACATACAGCTGATATCGCTATGCTGGTACCCTCGATCCTCAACTGGCAGGCGGTGGAGGATATCCTCAAGGAAGAGATTGAGGCTACATGGCTGACCGGAAAGGATGTCGGCAAAGCACTCGAGGATGCCGACAGAAGGATAAACGAGGTGCTGCAGAGATAGATTGTTCTTCTTTTGAACCACCATGTGATGGAAAAACGAGCCGCCCCGCCGGATACTACCGGCGCGGGCGGTTTTTTAGTGGATCTGATGAAGTACGCCATACCTGCGATCATGGATTCAATCTAAAAAATCGCTGTCTCAGGGCAGTAATCGGATATATACTGTCAATAGGATGTATGAAGAAGAAATACGTCAAATTCAGAAACTGATTGATACCAGCA
>Ga0272443_10002252_pt1 | contig 25180 bp, 22 predicted proteins | sample SSMAcet12_FD_193581 | JGI IMG/M metagenome (GOLD analysis project Ga0272443, IMG submission 193581) | Marine sediment archaeal communities from Little Sippewissett salt marsh, Falmouth, MA, United States - SSM-Acet-12 | ecosystem: Environmental > Aquatic > Marine > Wetlands > Sediment ...
ATCGCCGCCTGGGCCTCCTGATCGGGGTCCATTTCGACGAAACCGAACCCCTTGCTTCGGCCGGTCGTGCGGTCATTGATCACCTCGGCGCTCTGGACCGTGCCGTGCGGCGTGAACAACTGCTCCAGCTCGGAGCTGTTCACATCGTACCCCATGTTCCCAACATACAATTTCTTGCCCATCAAAGCTCTCCTGTGTGTGAGGGCAATGCGATCCACGTTTTGCTTTCCGGATCGCGTGTGAAAGAGGCCTGCATTTCGGCCTAGAAAGGCAGGAAGGGCGACTGAGAAGGCGGTGCGAACCGGATTGACGTACGTCGCATATCCGACTCACTCGACAGACCGACCGGCCACATTATAGCACGGGGAGGACAACATGCACAGCCCTTTGTTTTGCAAGGGTGGGCGCCCAACCTGCCTTCGCAGCCATCGGCGTAGTTCGAACCATGGCCGCCAGGGCCTTCAAATGGATCGTGAGAGGTCCCTGGAGATGCTCAGGATCGAATAGGACTTCTGCTCGTGATCCCCCAGGGCCTGCATAACTTCGGCGCCCACATGGGGCGGGCCGAGGTAGCGGACGAGGTCGTCGGGCCGAACTTTACCGAACTGTGGATCAGCCTCGACCCCGACGTGGACTATGCCGGCACGGTGGCGAAGATTCAGGGGGGCGTCGATGGCTATCCGGGGCTGTATCGCGATGTGCTGACCTACCTCAAGGAGCGGATCAAGGAAGTCCTCACCGGGACGAGCGCGAGTATCGTCGTGCGCGTCTACGGCCCTGATCTCGATGTCCTCCGTGAGAAAGGGCAGGAGATCGCCGCTGACCAGTGGGGTACCGTTGCCGTCGGTGATCAAATGGCGTTTCGAGCCGTTTTTGCCCCGATCCGTGGGATTCGGGCCCGTCTTGGGCCCCCAAAAACAGCGCGCACCGAACAACTGTCGATCGCGGCCGCCGACCAGTTGGCAAGCACGCGCGCGGCCTCGCGCAGGGCGAGATCGAGGCGATCGCCATGCCTGGGCATGATCGTGCGTTTAATGATCCAGAGACGTTTGTATCGTCGCAGTTTTCGGCTGTGCTGGATGGCAGGTTTGGTCCGGTCGCTCTTGTAGGGCAAATCATATCGATACCGTGCTTGGCCAGCCGCGTTCGCAATGGGTTTTAGTCGTAGGCTTTGTTTCGAGGCAATAGGATGACAGATCAGATTGGCGACCGCTGGTGCCACAGGCGCCTATCTGACGGAGAATAGGCATCCATTGCAGTGGCAGCAATCATGAAATGACATCATCTGTCACGGCTTGCCGACAGGACCGCACCGAGTTGGTCACTGGCAGGTGCGAAAAGACACAACCTTTGTTTTTGCAAATGGTTACGCGGCTTCAGGAGCCGCTTCCCAATGCTGGCATTCGATTGGGGTGGTAGGCTGAAAGCTAACCCACCCGTCGGGGTAATGCGATCTTGCGACGCATCTCTCAGCTTTCTGAGGTGGTCAGTTTTCCTGTTACAGCGACCTCGACAATACGACCCTCTTGCTATTCCTGTAGTTCGATCGGTATGGTTCAGTTCTCTCTATTCGAGTGGTTCAAGCGATGAAGAATCACGGGACGTCCCAGTACGATCCCGATGACAAGTAGTGCCATGACCGCCAGTGAAACAGGCTGCGTCATGGCCAGATGCACGCACAGGCCGACTGCGGCGGCCGTCGCGCCGACGGCTCCCGCCACGCCGACCCATCTTCGGTGTCCGGCATGAATGGAAGCCAGGACGTTGACGGTCGCGAACGTCACGAGGAATGCCAGGCTCGCCGCCTCGACCAGATCGGACAGTCCGCCCAACATGGCGAGGATGGCCCCACCGACGCCGAGGACAATGACTGCCCGGTCAGGAGCACCGAAGCGGTTTCGATGGCAGAACCATTTCGGCAGGTCGCCGTCGTCGGCCACCTTGCGACTGAGGCGGGCGGTGGCGAAGAGAGTCGCGTTGATGGCCGAGGTCGTTGAGAACGCGGCCGCTACGGAGACTAGAATCTTGCCGGTCAGCCCCCAGGCCTCTTCTCCGGCCACGGCCAGCGCCACCTCCCGGTGTTTGACGATATTGTCGGCCCCGGCCAATGAGGCCGCCCCGAGGGCAACGACGACGTAGATGACGATCACGGCGACAATGGCGCTGAGCACGGCCCGCTGAAGAGTTTTTTTCGGGTTGCGAATGTCTTCGTAGTCGTAGGTCAGCAGTTGAAACCCTTCGTAGGCCATGAAGATTGACGCGGCCGCGACCAGCGCGCCCTGCCATCCGCCGGGCGAGGCATTGTCGTAGTGGATCTGTGCGGGGCTGAACATCCACAGGCCGAAGGCGGCCAAGCCGATCAAGACGAACAGCTTGCCCCAGACGGTCACGATTTCCAGCCACGACGCCTCCCCGACGCCTAGAAGGTTCACGACCAGCAGCAGGGCCACGATCCCCCCGGATAGCAGCCGCGTCAGCCATGGGCCAAGCCCAGCCAGGTCCGCGACGTAGTGAGCGAACGTGAACGCGTAGACAGAGATCGTCAGCACGTAGCCGATGACCAGGGCCCAGGAAACCGACCCGGCCGCCCGCTTGAGCTTCTCCTCCCGCAGGAAGGTAAAGGCCCCTCCACCTTCACCGAACCGTGCCGCGAGTTGAACGTAGCTGTGCCCGGTGGCCAGGGCGATCAGGCCTGCCAGTGTCAGACTTGCCCAAGCCCAAGCTCCGGCAAGGCTTATCACCACCCCGAGGACAGAGAAAATGCCTCCGCCGACCATGCCGCCGACGGCCATCGACCACGTGGCGTTGAAGCCCATCTTTTTGCTTGGACCATTCTGACCCATGCTTTTCGCATCCCGATCTGCCCGGCCCGCGCCTTTCGCCGGACATCCGCGATTCACGCGCATACAATAAGTATATGCGGTAGGTTGCGGCCGTCCCACCGACGCGTGGGTTTTCGATGAGGGCGACAGTGTAGACGGCGCGATCGCTGTCTGCCCGTCAAGTCTACCAAGCCTTGGTCGAAACTGCTTCTGGACGGTTACTGGTCCAGAAAAGGAGAACGGCGTAAAGCATCCGAAGACTGTCACGGCTATCAGCACGGCTGCATGAAGGGTAGCCTTTTGCACCCCCTGCAGCCTGGTCGTCAGGTACGCGGGCCTGTAGACGTGGCCGCCCATAAGCCGCATTCGGCCCTGACGGAATGGGTGCTCGAGGAAACCATGGAGAATTCGGTTTGCCGAAATGCCGGGGCGATTTGCCTCCCTGAGGGGTTCGAGCAGGTCGGTCCTGACGAAGGGATCGGGCATTACCGGGAGATGTGCGCGACGTGCCACGGCGGGCCGGGAATATCACGGGATGAGATCGGCCAGGGACTGTATCCTCTCCCTCCGGACTTGCAGGACAGCGCCGAAGCAACGCCACCCGCCGAACTGTACTGGGTGATCCGGAACGGCATCAACCCGACGGGGATGCCGGCGTTCGAGCCAACGCATACCGACAAGCAGCTATGGCAGATCAAGGCTCTAATCCATCACCTTCCACGGATGACTCCCGAGGAGTACCGGAGACTCTTGGAACCCGCCGACGAGACGAACTCGACCGGGCATGAGCACGAACATGAAGACGATGGGCATTCGTCAGGCCCGTCAGGCCCGTCGGACGGCTCCTGATGGGCTTACCGTACACGTGCCGGGTAGGCTGAACGCGAACAGAGGGATCATGGACAAGGACGAAATCATGCAGTTGAAGGCAGACAGTATCGCTGACGAATCCGTGAGTGACGTGCTCTCGAAGCTGGATACGAGCGTGGAGGGACTGACTGAGAAGGATGCGAAGTCCAGACGAGCCCAGTTCGGCCCGAATGAGATTACTGAGGAAAAAACCCATCCGCTGTTGAAGTTTCTGGGCTATTTCTGGGGCCCCATTCCCTGGATGATCGAGGCCGCCTGCATCCTTGCAGCCGTGGCGGGGCGATGGGAAGATTTCGGCGTGATCTTTTCTCTGCTGGCCATCAATGGAGGCGTGAGCTACTGGCACGAACGCAAGGCAGACAAGGCGATCCAAGCGTTGAAGGACCAGCTCGCTCCGGAAGCCCACGTCCTCCGAGACGGCGAGAGTCGGAAGATCGACGCGCGGGAGCTCGTTCCCGGAGACGTCATCGTCGTCCACTCCGGCGACGTGGTCCCCGCCGACACGAAGCTCCTGGATGACCAGCGCATCAGTGTGGATGAGTCGGCCTTGACCGGGGAATCCCTCCCCGTCGACAAGGAACCTGGCGACCTGATGTACTCCGGTACATCGGCCAAGCGAGGCAAGGCCCATGCCGTTGTTGTGGCTACGGCTGACAAGACGAAGTTTGCTCGCACGGTGGAATTGGTCGAGTCGGCCAATGTTGAGTCCCATTTTCGCAAGGCTGTGCTGAGAATCGGGCACTTCCTCATCATCTCGGCGATCGTTCTCGTGCTGCTGATCGTCATCGAGTCGCTGCTGATCCACCACGAACCGTTCTGGACCATCGTGCTGTTCGCGCTTGGCCTGACTCTCGCGGCGATTCCCGCGGCCCTGCCGGCCGTGTTGTCGGTTACCATGAGCATCGGGGCGAGCCGGCTGGCGCGGATGAAGGCGATTGTCTCGCGCCTCTCGGCCATGGACGAGATGGCCGGGCTTGACATCCTGTGCGCCGACAAGACGGGCACGCTGACGCAGAACAAGCTCTCGCTTCAGGAGCCGGCATTGCTCGAGGCTGAGGATGTTTCGGAAATTACGCTGGTGGCTGCCCTGACGGCCGATCGCGAGGAGCCGGATCCGATCGACCAGGCAATCCTGGACGGGCTTGAAAACGAAGAGGCCCTGGACGCATACGAGATCGAAGAGTTCCGGCCATTCGATGCCGACCGCAAACGCGCCGAGGCGGATGTTTCCAAGGGGAATGAGCAATTCACGGCCGCCAAGGGAGCGCCGCAGGCCATTCTCGAACTGGTGAGCGCGTCCGCTGAATTGCGCAAGAAGGTGTCCGACAAGGTGGACGAACTGGCCAAGGATGGGTACCGCGCTTTGGGCGTAGCCCGGAAGCGCTCTAGCGGCGGCTGGAAGTACCTCGGGCTGCTCTCCTTACTCGATCCGCCCCGCGAAGATTCCGAGGAAGTCATCCAAGGCGCTCAGGATCACGGCATCAGCGTTCGAATGGTCACCGGGGACCACTCGGCCATCGCCAAGCAGATCGCTGAGCAGGTCGGGATGGGAACGGGTATCCTGGAGGCTGGGGAGACCTTTGGTGACTCCGACGAAGCCAATGAGGATATCGACCGGTCGATCCATAACCGTGTCGTGGATGCCGATGGCTTCGCCGAAGTGACCCCGGAACACAAATACCGGATCATCAAGCATTTTCAGGCGGACGATCACATCGTAGGCATGACGGGCGACGGCGTCAATGACGCGCCCGCCCTCAAGCAGGCCGACGTTGGCATCGCCGTATCGGGGGCCACCGACGCGGCCCGTGCTGCAGCGGCTCTGGTTTTGACCGCACCGGGCTTGAAGGTCATCATCAAGGCCATCGAGGAGGCCAGGCGGATCTTCGAACGCATGACTGGCTACGCCACCTACCGGATCACCGAGACCATCCGCCTGCTGCTGTTCATCACCCTGTCCGTGCTGGCCTTCCGGTTCTATCCTGTCACGCCGTTGATGATCGTCCTTCTGGCGATCCTCAATGACATCCCCATCATGACCATCGCATGGGACAACGCACCACTCCCCAAGAGACCCGTTCGCTGGGCCATGCGACGCGTCCTGATCACCTCCAGCGTGCTGGGTGTCGTAGGCGTGGTCAGCAGCTTCCTGCTGTACTGGTACATCCGCAACCGTCTCGGCCTGGCTGAAGAGGTGATCCGCACGATGATGTTCCTTAAGCTTCTGGTGGCCGGCCACATGACGCTGTATATTGTCCGGGCCGTCGGGTGGTTCTGGCAGCGCCCTTGGCCTAGTATTCCCTTGTTGCTCAGCCTGGAAGTCACGCAGGTGTTCGGAACGCTTGCGGCGGTCTACGGCGTGCTCATGGAGCCGATCGGCTGGAAATGGGCCGCCGTGGTGTGGGGTTACGCCGTGATCTGGATGTTCCTGCTGGACGCCGTTAAGGTCGCGGTATACGCGGCCTTTCGCGAGTTCATGCAGTTGGAGAACGCTGCCAGGGCCTGACGTACACGGCCTTGGCTTAGGGAGATGAACTAAGGATGACACCGCGGACACGACGAGGCTTCCTGAAGGCGACTGCTGGCGGCGATCTTCGGAGAGAAGTTACGTCAACAAGCTGGTGTCGACCGTCGAACCCGATCCGCTTGGACCTCCGGGCGAGGTAGCGCTGATCGCCACGACCTGCCGCGAGTGCCCGGCGGGTTGCGGCATGCACGCCCGCTACTGCGACCGTCGGGTGCTGAAGGTCGAGCTCAAACCGGCCCATCCGATCAACCGCGGCACGCTGCGCGCGCGAGGCCAGTCCAGTGTGCTGGGCCTGTATGACCTGACCCGGCGACGAGCAATGGGGCGCGTGGGCCCTGGTGGCCCACCTGGATGCGAAGCGAGTGAATGCATCGCCCGAGGAGTACGTCCGCAGGGTCGGCGCGAAGGCCCGCGAGGCGATCTGGCAGTCAACGTTCCACGTCAGCCATCATCAAGCCGGAAGCTACGGTCGGGAGGGAGCTTATCTTGCCAGGGATGCTGCTCACGTGCATTCCCCCTTGGGCACGCGGGGCATGAACACGGGCATTGAGGATGCGGCCGAGTTAGCCAGACGCATTGTGTCCGGCAGAACAGAGACTTACGCCTCGTGTCGCCACCGGACAGTGGCCAAAGTGGCGCGGTTCGTGCGGAGGCAGACTCGGGCGATGACCCGAACCGACAGGTTCTCCCGTTTCCTGGTTACGCATATAATTCCACTGCTGCTGCGAAACAACGCTTTGCGGCGCTGGATTGCCAGGCGAATGACCGGATTGGATGATTAGAGTTTCTGACGATGAAGGGATCACTGGACATGGATTTCGTTTCTGTCCCAGCGATGCGGGCACTGGGATCGTCAATGCTGGATACGAACGCACCTCGTCTTATCGTCGTGTTCGCGGTCATCATCGTCGCGGTCGTTCTCATGAAGCTTATCCTGCCTCGAATCCATACGCCGGCAATCGTTGGCTTCATACTGCTGGGTGTCTGTGTTCGGTTGATCGATCGGCACTACTCGGTTCTAACCGACGGCGGCGAAGAAGCACTCGATGTCCTTGGCAGGATCGGCGTGGTGCTTCTGCTGTTCCGGGTTGGTCTCGAAAGCGACCTCAAGGGTCTCATGCGTCAGCTCCGGGAATCGAGCGTCATTTGGATCGGGAACGTCCTGGTCAACTTCGTTGCCGCATATCTTGTCGGGCGATATGTGCTTTCGCTACCTGCAGTCCCCAGCGCGGTGATTGCGACCGCGTTGACGGCTACCAGCATCGGTATCGGATCCTCCCTGTGGCGGGATATGGATGCCTTGGGTACGCCGGAGGGCGAACGCTTCCTCGACGTCGCGGAGATGGATGATCTATCCGGTGTGCTGTTGATGGCGATTCTCTTTGCGGTTTTGGCCGGAAATGGCTCGGCGGGAGATGGGGGGACTTGGTCGGCCGTCGGCAGCGAGCTTGGCATGTTCGCCGTGAAGTTTGTTGTATTCGCCGCAGCGTGTTTCCTATACGCTCGCTACATCGAGGAGAAGGTGACCGGTTTGTTGACGCGGCTGACGTCTGCCAATCACCTTCTCCTGGTGGTCGTCTCCACAGGGCTGATCGTGGCCGGGCTCGCCGCACTGCTGGGCTTCTCAATGGCGATCGGAGCGTTCTTCGCCGGCTTGGCCTACAGCCGCGACCCCCAAAAGGTCAAGATGGATCGTTCCATGGTGCTTCTGTACGAGCTATTCGTGCCGTTCTTCTTCATCAGCATCGGCTTCGCCGTGGTGCTGGGCAGCGTCTGGGCGGCCCTGCCGTTGGCGTGTGTTCTGCTGGGAGTGGCGGTAGCCGGCAAACTTCTCGGCGACGGCCTTCCGTCGCTTCTATATAACCGAAGCCTCCTCGCCGCGGCTGTCCTGGGGGTCAGCATGGTCCCTCGGGTGGAGATCTGCCTGCTCATCGCCGCCCGGGCCCAGGCCATGGGCCCGGAAGTGCTGCCCTCACAGGCCTATGCTGCCATCGTCCTCGTGGCGGCCGCAACGGTACTGCTGACGCCGCTGGTATTGCGGCCCCTCCTGCGCCGGCAGTTGAACAACTGATCTCAGCAGGTCGGTGGGAAGTCTCGCGCGGGGCGCATAGGATTCCGGTATGGCAGCATCGTGGGATCAACTTGCCAGCGCCGTTACGGAGCCGGTAGCCCACCGGCACTCGCCGGATGGCGAAGCGACGCTCGCCGGCATGCGCCTCCAGATCCGCCGGTCCGGTGGTGGTAACGATGGACTGCAACGTCTTGATCGGTGCGCTGGCGTTCACCGTGGGGGGGGTCGCGGCATATATGAGGCTATGCTGTGAGAGCCGCAGGCTGCTGCGCGGTCGGCCGGCGCGATGGTGCTGCTATCGGCAGGCCTGTTCATCCAGCAACTCGCTTCACCGATCTACGGCTGAATCGTCTCCAGATGCGAACAGAGGCGAGGAAGCAAGTGATCCGGGGAGAGGTGGTGCAGTACCATGAAGGTCGCCATTGTCGGAGCCGGCGTCAGCGGGTTACTCGCGGCCCGCTTGCTTGCGGATGACCACGATATCCATGTGTTCGAGGCCAATGACTATGCCGGTGGTCACACGAACACGGTCGGGTTCGATGCCTTCGGTCGGCATTACTCCGTTGACACGGGATTCATGGTTTTCAATGATCGCACCTATCCGAACTTCGTGCAGATGCTACGCTTGCTGGGTATCGCGGCACGCGACAGTGACATGAGCTACAGCGTCCGCTGCGTCAAAAGTGGACTCGAGTACCAAGGCAGTTCGCTCAACGGACTGTTCGCTCAGCGCTGCAACCTGCTGCGTCCTTCCTTTTATCGCATGCTGGTTGACATCCTCAGATTCAACCGTCGGTCACTCGAGCTGCTCAGAGGGGAGAACGATGAACTGGGGTTAAGCGATTACCTCGCGCAAGGCGACTATGGCCGGGAATTCGTCGAGAACTACCTCGTGCCCATGGGGTCTGCCATCTGGTCGGCGCCGCCCGATCAATTCCGCCGGTTTCCGGCTCGATTCATAATCAATTTCTTCAACAACCATGGTTTGCTGACGGTGTTTGGCCACCCCAGGTGGAAGACCGTACAAGGGGGCGCGGTACGTTATGTGGAAGGTCTGACGAAACCGTTTGCAGATCGGATCCGCCTGAGTTGTCCTGTTGTTTCGGTACGACGCTACGCAGATCGCGTAACCGTCGCATGGAAAGGGGGAGATCCCGAGAACTTCGATGCGGTTGTCCTGGCATGTCATTCCGATGAGTCGCTGGCAATGCTTTCGGATGCCACAACAACCGAAAGGGAGATCCTGTCCGCCATACCCTATCAACGAAACGAGACGGTCCTGCACACCGATTCTTCGCTGCTGCCCCGGTGCCGTCGTGCTTGGGCGTCCTGGAATTCCTACGTGCCTGCGGAAGAGGGGCGACCGGTTATTCTTACCTACAATCTCAATCGCCTCCAGGGACATTCATCGCCAGACCCGATCTGCGTGACGCTCAACGCGACGGAGGCCATCGACCCGAGCAGCATTCTCCGCCGGATCGTGTATCATCACCCCGTCTACAATCGGGTGGCGCTGGCGGCCCAGAAGCGGTTCCACGAAATCAACGGTAAGAACCGGACCTACTTCTGCGGTGCGTACTGGGGGTACGGTTTCCACGAGGACGGCGTCAGGAGTGCTCTCGCTGTCGGGGAGTGCTTCGGCAAGCGGATGGAGTCATGCTTAGCTGCATCTACGAAGGACGCGTCCGACATCGCCGGCTGAGTCCGATCGAGCACCGGTTCCAGTACGGGCTGTACCTCCTGTACCTGGACCTGGAGGAACTGCCGTTGCTGCTCAAGGGCGGCTTCGGGCTGAGTGGAAAGAGGTTTTCGCCCGCGTCGATCTGCCTGGACGACCACCTCGGGAACCCGGCCGTACCGCTCTCCATGTCCGTGCGCGATCTGGTCATGGAGCGAACAGGATGGACGCCAGAGGGTCCGATCCGTCTGCTCACGCTGCCCCGTTGCTTCGGATACTACTTCAACCCACTGAGCCTGTACTATTGCTTTGACGCCGCGGGCGAGGATGTCGAAACTGTCGTCGCCGAAGTGAGCAACACTCCGTGGCTGGAGCGGCACTGGTACGTGTTGTGGCAGGACAACCGGACCGGGGGGCCAGGCCAATTGCGGTTCCGACATCGCAAGGATTTTCATGTGTCTCCATTCATGGAGATGAACCTGGAGTACGATTGGCGACTGAATCGGCCGGGCCAGCGAATCAGCGTGTGCATTGATAGCAGCCGGGGGGGGCAGCGTCTGTTCGACGTGACCATGGTGCTGGAACGGCAGGAGTTGAGTCGCCGGGCGATGCTCAGCGTGCTGACGCGTCATCCGTGGATGACCCTTCGTGTGAGCCAGGCTATTTACTGGCAGGCGTTTCGACTGTGGTGGAAAAAATGCCCGTTCTTCAGCCATCCCAAGCATCGCAAACGACCCGAGGCGAAAGAACCATGAATAACAGGGTTCTCGACGTTCAAGGAGAGTCGCAGCCAGGCAAACGACCGTGTGGCGGGATTCTCCGCCGTATGGTTTCGAAACGTTTAAAGAGTCTCCGAGGCGGGCGGATCATCATCGATGACGGTGCAGAGCAGCTTGTATGCGGTTCAGGCGGCGAAGGACCCCTCTCGGCCAATGTGCGGGTCTTTGACGGCCGCTTCTACCGGTACCTCGTTTTCGGCGGCAGTCTGGGAGCAGCGGAGGCCTATATCCGGGGTTATTGGGAATGCGACGACCTGGTCAAACTCGTTCGCATCTTCTGCCGGGATGCGGCGGTGTCGATGGGGCTGGAAAGGGGCCCGGCCACGCTGGCCCGCTTGTTGCACACGATCGCCCATCGATTGAGGCGAAACACAGAGTCGGGGAGCCGCCGGAACATCATTGCCCATTATGACCTCGGCGACGAGTTCTTCTCCATGTTCCTGGACGAGACGATGGCCTATTCCTGCGCGATCTTCCCGCGGACAGGCAGCACGCTCTACGAGGCGTCCGTAGCAAAGTATGATCGTATTTGTCAAAAGCTGGAGCTGACGGCCGACGACCGTGTCCTGGAAATCGGCTCAGGGTGGGGTGGGTTTGCGATTCACGCAGCACAGCGGTACGGCTGCCGGGTGACTACCACCACGATCTCGCCTCGGCAGTATCAGTTCACCCGCAGACAGGTCGAAAGCGCCGGGCTCGGAGACAGGGTCACGGTGCTTTGCGAGGATTATCGATCGCTCACGGGAACTTACGACAAGCTCGTTTCCATCGAGATGATCGAGGCTGTGGGGCACGACTACTTCGACACTTACTTTCGCATATGCTCGGACCGCCTGAAACCGGACGGCATGATGCTCCTGCAGGCCATAATCATCCCCGATCAGAGGTACGATCGTTACCGGCGGTCGGTGGACTTTATCCAAAGGTACATCTTCCCGGGCGGCTGTCTTCCTTCGATCGGAGCGATCTGCCGGTCGCTGGGCCGGGTCACCGATCTTCGCCTGTTCCATCTGGAAGATATCACGCCGCACTACGCGGAAACGCTCGCGGAATGGCGGCGGCGATTCAATGCGAATCGTGAACAGATGACAGAGCTGGGTTTCTCCGAGGAGTTCCAGCGGACCTGGGAGTACTACTTCTGCTACTGCGAAGGCGGTTTTCGGGAAAGGGCGATTGGAGATGTCCAGATCCTTTTGACCAAGCCGGAGTCTCAGCGCGCAGCTATCGTCCCCCCGCTCAATGAATCGTGAGGCCAGCTGACGTTGACGACGGGTAGTTCTCTATGGTTCCAGACGAACCTCGCTGATTTTGTCTGTTCCGAAGCGGGATGGTTTGCCTGCCGTTAAGACTGCAGCCAACGCCCGGCGAAGTATGCGATGCAGGTGACCGAGGCGGAAAGGACGGCGCCCCACGCCAAGTCCACGAGCGTCACGACTAACGGCCAGTTCTTAACCGTTGCCATGTTGGTCAGGTCGTAGGTCGCGTAGGTAACTAGGCCGAAGAAGGCGCCAAGAAGCAGGGCCCTGCGCAGCGAGCCGGCCTGAATAGCCGGTACGGCCGCGAACACAAGCAAGCCGGCCACGAAAAGCAGGTAGAAGATGAAGGCCGCCCACCAATTGGGCTGATCGCTCAGCAAAAAGCCCAGGTGCTTGCGGTAGAATCCGCGGGCCAAAAACGCCAGCCAAACAAAATCAATCACCAGGAAGCCAAGGAATGCGCATGCATACAGTTTCAGATAGTACGAAATCATTGGAATCACCTCGTCCCCACGATGATAAATCAGGCGCGATCGGTACGCTCCGAACGTTTTGAGAACAGGTAGTGGGAAACAAACCATTCGTTCCCGCCGTGGTACGCGAAGAGTTCCGCACAGGCCATGAAGAACATGCGCCACCGCTGCAGTTGCCGCGCCCCGTCCCTGGGCCCCAGAGCGGCCTGAAACAGACTGAGCAGCTCCGCCCGCTGCCGGTCGCATTGTACAAGCCAGGACTCCAGCGTGCGGGCATAATGAGTTCCCGGAACTCGCCATCGGTCCTCAAGGACCAGGTCCCGCTGGAAGTGGAGAAGCAACTCTTCGGACGGCATGATGCCGCCGGTAAAAAAGTGCCGCCCCATCCAGTTCGAAGTCCCTTCGATCTCGAACGGGTAGGCAAACCGGACATGGCAGAAGATGTGGACCATCAACTTGCCGCCAGGCTTAAGCCAGCCAGCGATTCGGCGGAGCAGTTCCTCGTAGTTGCGGACGTGCTCGAACATCTCCACCGATACGATCCGGTCGTAGCGGTGGTCGGTCGTGAAGTCGGCGACATTGGCCGTGACGACCTCGACACTGCTGAGCCCAAGTTCCCGGCATCGTGCCTCGATGAACTCACGTTGCGTGCGCGAGTTTGAGACGGCCAGGATCCGGCAGCGCGGGTACCGCTGGGCGATCCACACGCACAGCGAACCCCATCCGCAGCCGAGTTCCAGAACATCCATGCCGTCTTCGATCTCTGCCCGCCGGCAGAACAAATCGAGCATCGCATCCTCGGCTTCCGGCAGGGTTGTGTCAGTTCTGGGCCACAGGCAGGCACTGTATTTCAGGCGGGGCCCGAGCACCCGCTGAAAAAACTCGGCAGGCACTTCGTAGTGCTGCAGGTTGGCCGCATCCGTTTCAATCGCGATGGGACTACGGCGCAGCTCCGCGATGAATTGCCGCACAGATTCGCCCGCTCGATCACTATCCCGCTGTTCTTCTTCTCGAATGCGACTTGCATGCAACCGGCGGATCCCGATGCGGATCAGCCGGTCGGGCAGGATCGCGCGTTCCGCCAGGTCGATGAGATCCATCAGGTCTTCTTGCCTTTCTTCGGAAACCAGGGAATGAATACGCTGGTCGTGCGCTGATACTCGCGGTATTCCTCGCCGCGACTGGCCAGTGCTTGGGCCTCGGTCGGCGGAATGCCGGTCACCCGGAAGAGGAAGAACAGCATCAGCGCCGGTGCCAGCAGTGTAACCCACCAGTAACCGGACCCGACGGCCAGCACCACATACGACCACCAGTGGAGCCACTCGAAAAAGTAGTTCGGATGCCGTGAATATCGCCACCACCCTTTGCGGCAAGTCCTGCCCCGATTTTCCGACCGTTCCTTGAAACGGGCGAGTTGCCGGTCCGCAAGGGCTGTGTTGCCTACGCTGACCACCCAGATCAAGACGCCGGCGAGATCCCACCCTGTCCATTGCCCGACGGGATGGTGAGCCACAATCAAGGCAGGCAAGGCAAACAGTATGGCGAGGATCGCTTGGGCCTGAAAGAAGAAGAACAGGTTGCGATTTGCAGCAGAACCCCATTTTTTACGCAGCGTGCGGTAGCGCCCCTCTTCGGGATGGCCGAGGACGCGATCGAGCAGCAGGTAGGTCGCCAACCGGGCGGACCACGCACTGATGAGAACACCAACCAGGATTCGACGATTCAGCCACCCGTCGCCGGTTGTCGCGAAGAGAATCCCGAGAACGCCGATTCCGGCAGCCCAGCCTACGTCCACAATGCCGGCGTTGCGCGTCCTCGCTTGGACAAACCAGAAGACGGTCATCATCAAGGCAACGATGAACCATCCGATAAGTAATTGAGTGCCGACATTGAGTGACAGATTCATGAGATTCCGTCCTGTGAAACGGCAGCACTCAGGAGCGAGGACCACTCGTGTGGGTCGTGGCCGTCGTCTCTGTGCGTCGAATCATTGCGGTCGGAGGCGCCTGGGAAATCCGCGGAACCAGGGCCGGCGAATCCTCGTCGGCGGCTTCCGGCGAATGATTCGCTGGCGGAGTCACGTACGAACACCGCGAAGCCGTGGGGTACTCACTCGGGTCCACGGCATCGTTGATCTCATAGAACGTCGGCGGCTCGTAGGTCCAGCCGGCGGCGAGTCGTCGACTCTCCCGGTGAATCTTCCAATGGACATACGGACCCCCCAGAATTGCGGATAAACGCGACCGCCATCCGAACTCGCGGCTTATGTCCTTCAAAAGCGATGTCATCCTGGCTCGCAGGGCCGGATTCTTGCGGTAGTAGCTCCTTGTGCCGCCGACCACGGCAGAGAAAGTAGTAGCTATCGCGTCGGCCTCCAACTCGAATCGCCGTCGAATTCGACGATCGGGATGGTTCTTGTATCGTTTCCAGCCTTTCAGAGTCGTGCGCAGGACCCGCAGCATGCTTGGACCGTTGACCTCGAAATCGCGACGAAAAGCCTGCAGGAGCAAATCCGACTCCATACCGGCGGGGATATGAGCATGGTGGTAGTTGAACCGGAATTGGCCGTGAGTATCAGCCGTCGGACACTCGGCTTCGCTCAGCATGCGGCCCTGCCCTGAGACCTCCGCGTGGAGCGGCGTACCCGGTAATGGCATATAAAGCATGAACTGGTGAAAGTCGGTTTCATGCCGAACGGCGTACTCGATCACTTCGGGGATGTTTTCGGGAGTGTGGTCTTCCAGACCGATGATGGTTGAGCCCAGTACGCGGATACCATGAGACTGCAGCCTGCGCACCAAATCGAATGTGTCGATGCCCTGGAGCTTTCCGTATCGGCTGTTCTCCCCCTCCAGACCCATCCAGACCCATGAGATACCAAGCCTGACAAGTTGCTCCATCGAGTAGGACCTGATGACGCCGGCCGAGCTGAAAACATACAGGATCCAGGACTTGTCGTACCGCTCCATCAGTTCCAACAGCCGCAGGGCCCGGCGCTGGTGAAACAGGAAGTTCTCATCCATTACAAAGAAGGACCGCGTCCCCCGCAGGCGTTCGATCTGTTCCATGATGTCGAACAGTTCATCGCCGGTCCGGTAGAAATCGACGGATTTGCCCTTGCCCCCGAACATGGCCGAGGTGGCGCAGAAGTTACAGCCCACCGGGCAGCCGACCGACGGGATGATCGTGGCGGCGACATCGAAGGGCTTCTCCCGGACGGCAATGCCCATGCAGCGGGTTCCGATGCGTGTGGGGATAATGGGGTGGCGAATGGGTTGATTGGGATCTTCGCCCAGGAACCGGCGAAACCACGCCACGCCTTCGCCTCGGACGACCCGGTCCGCATCGATCTGTTTTTCCAGATCGGCGATCTTGGCGATGTGGCCTCCCACTACGATCACGGCAGCAGGCTGATGCTGCCGGATCAGTTCGCACATGCGCCGCACCTTCAGCAGGTTGGTCGTGATGCTGCTGATACCAATGATATCGTACCGGTGTTCGCGGATCTCCTGCTCGAAGCGGTCGAGCGTCGGGAAGTCCAGCAAGGTGCAGGGAGCCGAAATGTTGCCTTGGATAAGCATCAGGCCCCAGGAGCGGTGGAACATCCGCAGCGAGAAGGGCCCCTCGACCCGGGTTACCTGGTTGTGGTACAGCTCCATCGGATTGATCGACCGGCTGCCGTACTCATCATCCTGGGCGTAGGGTCCGAAGACGCTGGCCAGCAAGACCCTGGCACGGATACCCCGGGGATGAGCCGTTTCGGGCCGGGACGCGGATGAGTCGGGAGGTACCTGTCGTTCGTCGTCTTTCATGGGCGACCAAGGATAATGAGTTATAGAGCGTGTCGCAAAGCCACCCGTTTCCGGCGCATCCAGGGGCGGTTATCCTGTCGTCGGTTCGTCCGGCAGCCGAGCCGGTGGGATGAGGGGGCTTGCCGGCGGACGCCAGGGCCGTGAAAGGCCGGCCAGCACGGCGGCCGACAATTACACCTACGTGCTGATCTGCTGCGCGGGTCTGCTGATGAGTCGCTACGACCGAGTCCGGATCGATGGCTTGTGGGACCGCTCACCGACACAGCGGCCGGAATAACGATACCCGCATTTTCGCAGACATGATCGAGCCGGCCGCCGCAAGCGGTTATGGGTTGCTCGCTGGGTGCTTGATCAGGAGGGACAACGATGACCATGCCCGATGATCTTTCGAGCCAGACAGATGCCTTTGGGACGCGAGAGCGCCCCGCCGAGCGCGGCTCGACCCCGGAGCGTATTCAAAGGTTGCTTACCGAACAGCCTTATGCCGTCTTGTGCACCCAGAGCCGGTCCCAGCCGTACGGCTCGCTGGTGGCGTTCGCTGTCAGCGATGACCTCAAGACGCTTGTCTTCTCGACCCCCACGACGACCCGGAAATATCGTCTGCTCATCGAGTGTGAGCATGTGGCACTCCTGATCGACAGCCGTTCGGCCTGTCCGGGGGACATGATGCAAATCGAGGCGGTGACGGCCACCGGTCGTGCCCAGGTGATCGCGCCGGGAACGGAGTTCGAACGCTGGGCCGAACTCCTGGCCGCCCGCCATCCTCATCTTTCTCCATTCATCCGGGCAGAATCCTCGGCCCTCATCCGCGTCGATGTCGTCCGGTACTTGCACGTTTGCCGTTTTCAGGAGGTCTGCCAGTGGATACCCGGCAGCGATTCGTGATCCCCCTGGTCGAGGTGAAAGAAGGGGATGAGCCGCTGGTTGGTGGAAAGGCGACCCGCCTGGCTGCATTGGTGCGGGCCGGGTTTTCTGTGCCTGGAGGTTTTTGCCTCACGATCAAGGCCTACCAGCGGTTTGTAAGGGACGCCCATCTGAGGGACGTGATCGGGATGGAACTGGGTCGCAAGGTCTTCGGTGACATGCGCTGGGAGGAGATCTGGGACGCCGCCCTGCGAATACGATCCGCCTTCAGCGGAGCGATCGTTCCCGAGGAAATCGCCTCCGCCGTCGCTGACGCCATGAGGGGCTTCCCTGAACAGACATGCTGGGCGGTTCGCTCCACGGCGCCTGGGGAGGATTCCTCTCAGCGTTCCTTCGCCGGGCTTCACGAGTCCTACCTCGGAGTGACCGGATTCGCGGCTGTCCTGAATGCCGTTCGCCTCGTGTGGGCGTCGTTGTGGTCGGATGCGGCCATGCTCTACCGCCGCGAATTGGCTCTTGACCCGGTGAAAAGCAGCATGGCCGTGCTTCTTCAGCCCATGCGGCACGAACCGGTTTCCGGCGTCGCGTTCGGCCGCGACCCCCGAGAACCCCAAGCCGACAACGCCCTCGTCGAAGCGGTCCCGGGTTTGTGCTCCACCCTCGTGGATGGCGAGCTCGATCCGGACCGCTGGAAACTGAGACGGTTCACCGGGGAGGTGCTCGACTATCATCCCGGACACCGCGAGAACGATCAATCGGATGTCCCGTTATTGAAAAAGCCTCACTTGATCTCGCTGGTAAGGGCTCTGGGCGATATTGAGGCACTCTTCGGATGGCCGCCGGACGTCGAGTGGACCGGAAGAGGTAAAGACCTGACACTTCTGCAGGCCAGGCCGATCACCACGGTGGCTGCGGACCCGAACGACAAGCGAGATTGGTACCTCACCCTGCGCCCCGGCGACCGCTCACTGCGGACCCTGCGCCACCGGGTGGCTGACCAGTTGATCCCTGAAATCGAGGCCCTTGGAAAGAGCCTTGCCTCAGAACCAGTTGATGATTACAGCGACGAACAACTGGCGACTTCCCTGGACGAGCGACTGGCCGCGGTTCGCCATTGGCGCCAGATCTACTGGGACGAGTTCATCCCGTTTGCCCATGGCGTACGCCGATTGGCGGTCTACTACAATGACGCCGTTGGCCCGGAGGATCCCTATGAGTTCGTCGGGCTTCTACAGAGCGAATCGCTCTTGGCCATCCGCCGAAATGCAGCCATCGCAGCTCTCGCTGATGAAGTCCGATGCAACGCAGCTCTGAGGACCTTCCTGACGAGCGCGCTGGCGGAGGGCGGATATGATCGAGAGACCTGGTGGATAGAACTCCTGGAGCAGTTGCAGCGGTTTCCGGACAGGGGCGGCTTCGCGGATCGGCTGGCAGCGCTGCTCGCCGAATACCTTGACGTAGCATACGGCGCGGAGCGCCTTTCTGATCGGCCCGAACTGATTTTGCACAGCATCCTCGAGCTGGCCCAGCCGGCTGCGGCGGAATCGCTACGCAGCACGGTCTCGATGAGAGCATCCGCATCCGTGTTGGAGGAGCGTCTGATGCAGGCGGTCGGCCCCAATCGACACCAAGAAGCCCGGGAAGTGCTGGACACCGGCCGGATCAGTTGGCGCCTTCGCGACAACGACAACCTGCTGCTGGCTCGCGTCGAAAGCCAGTTGTTGCGGGCGGTTCGCGTGGCGGCTCAACGATTGAAGAGGGCCGGTCGTCTCGAACAGACGGCCGTTGTCGACGAGAACGCTACCGAGGCGTTGATCGAGGCGCTGCGGAAAGCGTCGGGCGGGGTTGTAATGCTACCCGCAGTCGAAGAAAGCCTAAAACCCACCACAACGACGGCATCCAAGGAAACGCCTCGCCAGCTCGTTGGCCAGCCGGCCGCCCCGGGGCTGCAGACGGGCCGAGTGCGGCGGGTTCGTACGGCAGAGGATCTGGGGCGTTTTCAGGCGGGCGAAGTTCTGGTTTGCGACGCCATCCAACCCATGATGACCCACCTGGTTCCACTTGCCCGCGCAGTTGTTGAGCGACGTGGGGGAATGCTGATCCATGGAGCCATCATCGCCCGCGAACTCGGCATCCCTTGCGTCAACGGGGTCGCAGGCACCATCGATCTGCTACACGACGGCGATATCGTCACCGTGGACGGTTATCTGGGAATCGTTACTGTAGGGCCGCCGGAGTTGGATTTGGAATTGGCAAATGCAGTGGCGGATGCCGGTGCACCGCAGCCTGAGAGCCGCCCATGAGATGCATCCTGTACCAAGGTGCTGTTCTGGTAATGCTGGTCGTGGTGTGCTTCGCCGTGGCAGCGAGCGGCGCGGCATTCACCAGCCCGAACGTTCACAGCTGGTACCAAAACCTCGACAAACCCTCGTGGACCCCTCCGAGCTGGGTGTTCGGGCCGGTCTGGTCCTTCCTGTATCTGCTGATGGGCATCAGCGCCTGGCAGGTGTGGCGTAGCACCGGGCTCCGTGCGGCCGTTCTGCCGCTGGCCTTGTTCGGAATCCAGCTTCTTCTCAACGCGGCGTGGTCGGTTCTGTTCTTCGGCTTACGAAGTCCGGGGGCCGCGCTGATTGATATCGTTCTGCTGTGGTGCGCAATCCTGGCGACGGTGATCGCGTTCTGGCGGCACTCGGCGCCCGCTGGATGGCTGATGCTTCCATACTTGGCATGGGTGAGTTTCGCCGTGGCGCTGAACCTGGCGATCTGGAATCTGAATCGATGATGTTCGACTCGCGTACTCTTCATGGAGCTGGGACCTCGGTTTTCTCGAAACTCGCCGCGCCGCCGGAACGGACTTTCGCCCAGGAGACCGGACGAACGAAACTGCTTCCTGCCTGCTGTGGCACCTATGCATTCTACGATGGTGCAGAAGAACTGCTCTACATCGGGAAAACGAAGAACGTCCGTGCCTGCGTCCTCAGTCATTTCCGTGAGGCAGGCGATTCCACACTGTTGCTTCGGCCTTGGAGGCATCGGATTGTCTGAATCGAGGTTCGGTCTGCTCAAAGCGAGATGGAAGCACTGCTGGTCGAAGCCGATCTCATCGCCCAACTTCGTCCGCCGTTCAATCAACAGATGCGTTCGTGGTCCCGCTACCGCGACCTTCTCTCCACCGACGACCCCACGAATCCCTTGTCCATTTCATCACAGCTCCAGTCATGGAGGCGGTGTTTCGGACCCTGCCGCACACGCCGGCGCACCTCGTCTCTCCTGCACAGCGGACGCTCTCCTTGAATGAGTGCTCCAGACGGCATCTAGAAACTTCGTCCGAATCGAATGACAGGCTTATAATGACAATAGTAATAACTGAACACTGAAGCCCGAGAAGGCTGACCGGGAATGTGACGTGAAACATAACCCCATGATCCGACGTTATTTAACGGTGATAGGTCTCACCTCCTCGCTTGTCATCGGATGCGGGTCCGGAGGTGCCGACCCGACCAATAAGGAGAGCGCGACTATGGCCACCAGTTTTTCGGAACCCGTGCCTCCGCAAAGAAGCGAACTGATTCCCGTCGGCGAGGCCGCCCCTGACTTCGAGGCTACGGACCACCAAGGGCAGCGCATTCGTCTTGGCGAGCTGCTCGAAAACGGCCATGTGGTGCTGGTGTTCTACCCCAAGAACAACACACCTGTCTGCACTCAACAGCTATGTGCCCTGCGTGATGACTGGTCAAAGTTTCAGGAACGCAAGGTGGCAGTTCTGGGGGTCAATCCGGCAGACAAGGATTCCCATGCAGCATTCGCGTCGAAACACAGCTTTCCTTTCCCGGTGCTGGTCGACCAGGATTCGAGGATCGCCGCGGCCTACGGGGCCGGTGGCATTCTATTCACGAAGCGCACTGTCTACGTAATCAATCGTGACGGCAAGGTTGTTCTTGCTGAACGTGGGGTCGTTCCGCATGACCGGATCTTCGCTGTCCTTGATCATCCCTAGCTGAGTCCCCGATTGGAGCTGTCTGAATGAGACCGACAGTAATCGGCTGTCCGACATGCTGTTCCATGGCCATTATCCTGATATTTTCGACTCTACTCGGAGGCTGTGTTAATAGAAATTCACAGCCCCAGGGACATGTTGCCGACGTCGTTGACTTGGGTGACTATCGTTGGAAGCACCGTATCGTGCTGGTCTTCGCCAAGTCTGAGGAACGAGCAGATTTTCGTGACTTTATGGGTGCGTGGTCACGCGAACAGGAGGGTGTCAAGGATCGCGACCTGATCATCTTCCATGCACTCATCAAGGGAAAAAGTGAGGGGCCGAGCGGTATCCTGACTCCAGCACAGGTGGATAACTTGCGCAAGAAGTACGCGACCGCCGGCGAAATGTTTGAAATCGTGTTGATCGGCAAGGATGGAGGAATCAAACTTCGTTCCGGCAGCGCCAGCGTAGCCCAGATCTTCGAGCTGATCGATACCATGCCGATGCGACGTGCCGAGATGCGACAGAAAAAAGCCATCGATTAACAAGAGCGCGAGCCAGAATAGCCATCCTCTTTGAGATAGTGGAGCACGTCCTTCAGCCTTCGTGCCAGGGATACCCCTGCACCGTTGACTTATCCAAGGTCGCAGAAATCACAAGGCAGTGGTTCGGTTCACAAGTTACCCTGATACATGCATGCGTCAGCGCCGGCCAGCAGTATCTTCTCCGCGCAACGGACTCTCTCTCGTCGAATCCTGCCGGCCACTTTCTTCTGCCGCCCGGCGTATGCCTTTCAGCATCCCGTTGAAAACGATTCTGTGGAACGGCAGCACCGCATACCAATACGCCAGCCCGAACAGCCCTCGCGGTTTGAAACGGGCCGTCTGAATGATGGTGCAGCGGCGATCGTCCTCGGAGTGCGGCTGAATCTCGAACTCCAGCGCCGCCACGCCCGGCAGCTTCATCTCGGCACGAAGCTCCAAGCGGCGGTTGGCTTCGATACCGGTTACTCGCCAGAAATCGAGAGACTCTCCGTAGCGGACCTTCTCCGGGTCGCGCCGGCCGCGTCTCAGGCCGGGACCACCGACAAGCCGGTCGATCCAGCCGCGCAAGTGCCAGAGCCAATCCGCAGCATAGTAGCCTCGCCCGCCGCCGATGCGGCAAATCGCCCGGAAGACGGCGTCTGTGTCGGCCGTCGCTTGGATGGTTCGTCGGTCGACAAACACCTTGCCGCCCGCCCAATCCGGGTCGCCCGGCAAGGGGCCGGCGTCGGACCAGCTCGTCTCGACGTCATGCATCTCCAGCTTTCCCAGTGCGGCGTCGATCGACTCGCGTACGGTCAAAAGCTTCTGCGGCATCACCCGTTCAGCCTCGCTGTCACGGCAGACGACCCGGTTGCGAAGCCCCTCCGCCAAAGGCCGGGCGATGCGGTGGCTGAGGGGTGTAACCAGGTGAATCCAGAGCGAACTCAGCCGCGGGGTGAGCACGGGGACCGGGATGACCAGGCGCTTGCGAAGACCCAGAGCCTGCGCCATGGTCTGCATGATCTGGCGATAGGTCATGATGTCCGGTCCGCCGATGTCGAGCGTCCTTCCGATGGTGTCGGGTACGTCGAGGCAGGCAACGAGGTAGTGGAGCACGTTTCGAACAGCGATGGGCTGCGCCTCCGTGGACACCCATCGGGGGGTGATCATGATCGGCAGCCGCTCCACCAGGTAGCGCAGGATCTCGAACGAAGCCGACCCCGAGCCGATGATCATGGCAGCGCGGAACACCGTGACCGGCACGGAGCCGGAGGCCAGGGCCGCCTCGACCTCCCGCCGCGAGGCGAGATGCTCGCTGAGCCGGTCGCCGGTCTCGCCCAGGCCCCCGAGGTAGATGATCCTTTCGAGGCCGGCATCCTCCGCCGTCTTTGCGAAGCCCAGGGCAAGAAGACGGTCGCGCTCTCGATAATCGGTACCGGCCACCATCATCGAGTGCACGAGGTAATAGGCCGCGAAGCAGCCTTCCAGCGCGCTGCGGATCGAGGCGCTATCACCCACGTCACCACGCAGGATTTCGACGTTGGGACCCGTAACCCACGGGCGATCGCGCAGTTTGCGAGGCTCACGCGATACGCACCGGACGCGATAGCCTGCATCGAGAAGACGGGGGACCAGACGCCCGCCGATGTACCCCGTGGCGCCCGTGACAAGTACCTTCCGGGGACTGGAAACCGTGTCCATGATCGTTCAATCTCCGTTCAGCCACCCATGTTCGCAAGCCCATAGTCGTAGATTGACTTAAGAGTTTACCGCGCCAGGCCAACCATGGCTCCGAGGTCACGGCCAACAGAGGCCGTCTATCTTGAAAACTCGGGCGGAAACCACAAGCGCTCATCGTGCGGGAATTTTTTGAATTGGCCGTTGACTACGGAGTAACCATGGCGTATACTTTGCTAGACGAGGTATGGTGACACGAGGTGTAGGCCTATGAGATTCCAGCGGGATCTACTCAAGGGGACGACGGAAACGCTTGTTCTGGCCGCCTTGCGAGACGCTCCTTCCCACGGTTATGAGTTGGCCGAGCGTTTACGACGGCGCAGCGAGGGCATTTTCGAGCTTGGCGAGGGCACGCTCTATCCGTTGCTGTACAAGCTTGAGGACAAGGGTCTAATCTCCGGGAAGTGGGAAGCGAGCAACGGTGAGCGACGAAAACGTGTCTACCGCATCACCCCTCACGGAAAGAAGCAACTTACTCAACGGAGCGAAGAATGGAAGTCGCTGGTTCATGGAATGAGCCTGGTTTTGGGAGTGCCCGCTCATGCGTAATGACCCCAGAATCGAGAACCGGATTGCAGATGTCTTAGTCGGTAGCGGCCTACCCATGGATCGACGAAGCGAGGTAGCCGAAGAACTTCGCGGGCATCTCGAACAAAGCATCGCGAGCAAGTGTGAAGCCGGATTATCCGATGATCAGGCAGTCGAAGCAGTGCTGGCCGAGTTTGGTTCGCCGGCTGTTATCCGCAAACAGCTCCGCCGACAGCAGCGAAGGTTGGATCATCGTCATGCTCTTTCGCCGCCGGGAAAAAGCATTGGCCCCGGGGGGATCGTGGTGTGTGCCTTATTCGCTGCAGCCGTGGCCTTTCTGTCGCCTCCACCCGACACCTCCGTTCCCTTGGCCAGATGGCTCAATGCCGTTCTCGTTTTTGCCTGGCTTTCGCTTGCTGGCAAGATCTATCTCTATGCGTTGCTGCGTCTTCAAGTCCGGCTGAAGCGGCATCGACCACGAGACGAGTATGGCTTCGCAAGAAGCTTCCCGCTCTGGGCGGGAGCGATCTTCGTCGGCTACTTGGCCCTCGTATGGGCCATGCTGTGGCCAAGCACGATTCCCGCACACTTGTTCTACTCCGACCCGAGATTTCATCCTCTGTATCTACTCTGGTATGAGGTGAGCGCAGGTTTTCCCGAGTCGGCGGGCACATTCCTTGCTGCGCTGACGCCTGTGGCCATAGTTGGTGGGCTTGGACTCGCCCTTTATGAGCGATCCCGGTGCGTCGATGAGCCTGCAACTGCCGTAGCCGGATAGGGGACATGTCAAGTCCCGTGCCGTCCCGTTGGATGCCGTTTAATCCCTCTCCGGACAGTTACTTACTTGCCAACCACCGGATTGCCTCCATATTTGGGTGAGGTCCGTTGCGAGATCTTCGGTTTACCCGGGAATGCTTCCGCCCAAAGTCGGTTGTACCATCCGTAAGCCGGGGCTTGGCGCCACCTTGGTCGCGACAGAGTCGGACAAGTACCACGCTCAGTGCCGATCGGCCCCTGTCGAACGAACCCTGAAACGCACGGTGAATGCACCCGAGAGGCCAGTGAGGTCTACCGCCCCATCTTCACCGATCGGCAATTCCATGTCGCCGATTTCCGCGCCGCTGACGCTCCAACCATCCGGTAAAGGCAATCGCAGAAGCCAGCGATCAGGCTTGCGAGTTGGGGCAACCAGCCGGACCTCCACCTTGTTGGCCTGCAAATGCGAATGTACTTCCAGCGAAACCTCGCCGAAGGCCGTCG
>Ga0272443_10002253_pt1 | contig 25164 bp, 23 predicted proteins | sample SSMAcet12_FD_193581 | JGI IMG/M metagenome (GOLD analysis project Ga0272443, IMG submission 193581) | Marine sediment archaeal communities from Little Sippewissett salt marsh, Falmouth, MA, United States - SSM-Acet-12 | ecosystem: Environmental > Aquatic > Marine > Wetlands > Sediment ...
GGGTTCCATCGGGTGAGTATTTCGGCCCGATCTCATCCTTATCTGTTTCAGTCAGTCTCGTCCAGGCGTTCGTCCTGAGATCGATTTCATATATCTCGAAATTCCCTTCGATATCGCTGCAAAGGGCAACCCTATCGCCGTCCGGATGCCACGTCACGTACTGCTCCCTCGATGGTGTCTCGGTGACCCTGACCGCTTCCCAGTACCTTTCATCGCCCATCGGTGCTGACTCCGACGGATCGTGAAGCGTGATGATAAACAATTCACCCCTCGCGATAACCGCGAGATGCGTCCCGAGCGGACTAAGCGCCATCTCGGTTATATTCCCGCTGATATCCGTCCTGACCACCTGCGAATGCTTCGGCTCGCCCGAAAGGTCGAGATCGAGTGTCCTTAAATCGCTTCCGTCCGCGTCCATCAGCCATATCCTGAAATTCTGAACAAATGCCATCGTTCCGTCTTCTGAAACAGACATAAACAGTACCGGACGATCGTCGAACGATGTCAGCCTGTCAGCCGAACCGTCACGCAATGGCTTTCGGTAGACATTCTCGCAGCCGTCGCGGTCGCTCACAAAATACAAATGTCCTTCACTCACACACGGCCAGTAGTCCATCCCGTCGTAAGAATTCTCCACCCACCTCATGCCGGTGCCGTCGCGATCCATCGCGAATATATCCGTGTCGCCGCTTCCGTTATAGTCCCGGCGCGTCCAGTCGATTATCCCGCGCGAAACATAGACCGACCTTCCATCCGGGGCGTAACTCGCAGTAAAGCATCTGAAAGAATCGTTTGTAAGCGGATGCTCCAGCCCTCCGTAAATATCAACCTCGTAAAGATCTATAGAGAAAAGGTCACGTGAACTGCGGAACATGATGTGTTCCCCGTCCTGAGCGACATCCAGCACTATGTCGTTCTCGCCGTGCCACGTGTGACGCGTAACCGCTCCTGTTTCGATTTCGACCGAGTAAACATCGTCGTTCCCGTCACGGTTCGAGCTGAACGCGATGCGGTCTCCCGACGGGAACCATGCCGGGTGATGGTCATACGCGACATGATCGGTGATTTGCCTCGTTTCACCAGTCACCGTGTCCGCGATATAGATGTCGCCGCCCCAGCTGAACGCGACCATCCCGCCATCATCTGAAATTTTCACGTCGAATAGCGCGTACCGCCCGTCGTCCATCGACCATGCGGGTCGCACAATCAGCGGGCTGAACATCAGCAGTACAAGTATGACAGCAAGTGGAAAACGGACCGGTCGAAACAACAAGCGTCTCATTGTGTCCTCCGGATAAAATAAATCCCCCTGGAAAGAGGGATATTCTAGCATCTATTAGCCCCCACCCGCATTAACTGATACCTTCACACATCACGCACAACCTGTCACGGCCTTACTTTATGTTCCACGCACGGCCCGTGCGTGGGCAGTCGCACGGATTGCCCATCCGTGCGGAAACTTTACTTACCAGCATCCGCCCGGAAGGAACTTCGACACGAACACGTCCTTGTTTCCAACGGAGTTAATCAAGTATGGATCGTTGTTGCACGGTGATTCGGTCGGTGCGAAATCAACGAGCCCGGTGAAATAACCGGTGACGTACTGCAGCCCGATCTCGTCCACCGCGATACCATAACCGCAGTCGGCGTCATACCCGCCCCACGTTCTCACGTACTGGAAATCACCCGACGAGTTGAATTTACTCATGTAAGCGTCGGATACGCCATTGGACGTTCTGTAATCCGTACCGCTGCCGGTGTCGAAATCGGGCATACCCTGGAATCGTCCGGTCGCATACGCATTCCCCGAATCATCGACCTCGATGCCGTAACCGATATCGTCATAGAAATCGCCCCACGTGACGGCCCACTTGTACGTGCCCGCGGTGTCGAATTTGCACGCGAAAATATCCGCACCGCCATTGGAAGTCCGGTTCTCGACCCCGACTCCCGGCTTGAAATCAACCGTGTCCGAAAAGTACCCGGTAAGGTACAGGTAATCATCCGAGCTGGTCACGATCCTGTGAGCGCTGTCGAGCCCGGTACCGCCCCAGTTTCTTATCCACTGTACCTCACCGATCGAATCGAACTTCGTGAGGTAGATGTCATTATATCCAAGCGCGGTCCGGTTGTTCTCCGTTCCCGACGGATCGAGATCGACCGTCCCGTAGAAATTTCCGGTAACGTAGATGTTGTCCGACGAATCCAAATCCAGTCCGTACCCGTAGTCGTTCCCGCTGCCGCCCCACGTCATCGTCCATACGTGGAAACCCGAGGAATCGAACTTGCTCAGGTAAACGTCCCACATACCGTTCGACGTGTGGTACTCGAAGCCGGTACCCGGATCGAAATCAACCGTGTAATGAAAATCTCCGAGCACGTAAATATTACCGGACGAGTCCAGCGCGATCCCGTACCCGCCGTCCGTTCCGCTTCCGCCCCACACCCGTGTGAACAGGTGGTTTCCGGAAGAATCGAACTTGCTCATGAAAATATCTATCCCGCCCGTCGCGGTATGGAACTCGTAACCCGGGCCAGGATCGAAGTCGACTGTCCCGGAAAATCCACCCAGCACGTAGACGTTGTAGTCCTCGTCAACCACGATTCCGTTTCCGTATTCATGACCGCCCGGTCCCCAGGTGATTATCCACTCCTCCGTGTCGCATGGGCCGTACTTCGCAAGAAATACATTGCTCACGGCAAAGGATACCTGGCTCAGACCGTTCACGTAGTAATTGCCCTGGTCATCGGTCGCGATTACCCAGCCCTCGTCGCGGAACCCGGTACCCCACGTAACCGCCGTGCCCGGACTCAGGATGGAAAATGTGTCATCCGACTCATCGCTGACCTGCGGCCAGTCCATCGACGTTATTCTTATCGCACCGCTTTCAGTGTGTTCGCATGGAATGTCGTACCACGTGAAGCTTCCGGTATCCTCTATATCCGTAGCGAGTATCTTGGAGTCAGACACAAAATTGTCCGACGAGTACTCGATCATAACGTTACCGAGGACGTGCTGCGAGTCCCATGTAATTGCCTCGTCCGTTCCGGGCTCCCAGACCTCCCCTCCGTTCGGACTCGTAACCTCGATAGTCGGCTCCAGGATCGTGAAATACCCGTCCGACGTGTCCGAAATAACCGGCGGATTGCTCGTTTTCACTCTCACCTTCACATGGTTCGACGGATCGAACGGGATTCCCACCCACGGGAAATTCCCGACGTTGGGGTAATTTTCAGCTATTACATTTATATCGTATACGAAGTTGTCCTTCGAGTATTCTATGGTCACCTCGCCGAACACCTCGTACGAGTCCCAGAGGATGACCGTATCGGTTCCCGGAATGAATTCCTCGCCCCCGTTGGGATCGATGACCTCGATCCATGCGGGTATGTAGTCAAGAACCCTGGCGTTGGTACGATAAAACGCGGCCAGTCTGTCCTTCCAGGCATCGTTCAGTATGCCGTGTTCGTTCGAATAATCATGCCCGTCATATTCCATTATCAGCCAGACATCCACGTTGTCGTTGCTCGTGAGGATATCCGCGTCAATCTCGACGTTGTAGGTCGAGAAATTTTCCTCCCCGAACGATACTATCTCGCCCGGCTCGAACTCGTGCACGTAATCGAGGCACGGTGACTCGATTAAAATCCTCGACGGCTGCTCTCCGTATCCCGCTAGCGAGAAATCGATCGCCAGCTTTCCGCCATATGTAGTCGAGTTCAGCCAGTACAGTGTGCTCGCGAACGTGTCCGCTTCCATCCCAACAACTTCCGGCGCGTTGCACGGGTGATCGTCGGGCTGATCACTGTACCAGCTCGCGACTATCGCGTAGTTGAACCTGACACTTGGTTCGGGAGATGGAAACCTTATGTAATAGTTCCTTCGATTGGTGTATCCCGCCGAGAACACGTTATTCCCCGGTCCAGACTTCGTCGCGGTGAAAACGAACGCTTCCGCGTGCGAGCTAAGACCGTCCGCGAACAGCTTGTACGGGTTAAGCGTGGCGTTCCCGGTGTAACTGCTTGTGGACGCGTGTCCTTTCGTGTAACCGAACAATCCCGGGTTGTAAAATTCCTGCGGATTGTACCAGCGCGTGTAACCGTCCGGATCGCCCCCGTCGTAATCGTCCGGATCGGGAAGCATGTACTGGTCCTCATCGATTACCGCGTACTCAAGGTCACTGTTATAGTCCATCGTGCGGCTGGCATTGCCGATGAATACCCCGCGGACATCGTACCCGTTGTACTGATCCATACCCGGAAACGGGTGAGACAGGATCACGTCAATGTCAACGTCGACATATTCGACGGTGGAGATCACCTCGTTTATGTCAAATGACATTTTGGTGGGGTTGGAGTTGATGAACATGACCACGTTGGCCTCGAACATAAGCGTCCGGTTGTAAACGGCCTCAATGGTCCCGGCCTCGACGTCGAAGTAAACGTCGTAGTAACCCCAGAGAACTTCAGAATTTTTTCCTATATCTTTGTCCGCTTCGGTGGTTAACTCGTTTGCGACTGTGGGGGATGTGGGAAGCGTATCACTTCCCGAGCACCCTGCCAGCACCATCACCATGACGATGATGGCTGTCGCAGGGACTGTCCATCGATGCATACAAAGCCTCCTGACTGTGGTTCATTATTTAAATACCACATAATTTCAAATAATCAAAGTATTTAGATGGTTGGAATATCTGCTTTCGGATGCGATAATATAGATGATGACCTTATATGATAAAAGGCATCACGCCAGGAACACAAAACTTCCTTCCCCCGAAATCGACAGTTTCGCGCTTTCACTCTCCGAAGGTGACCTTCGATCGTTTATCCGTGGATGCGACTCGCTCGCACGGGGTCGCGAGGATTCCGCCTACATCCAGTTCAAGAAAACCGTCAGGTCCTACCCGGAATGCTGGGACGCATGGTTCATGACAGGAATAATCGACCTTGCGAACGGTCGCGCGGAGCTTGCACGCCAGGCGTTTCTGAGAATCCTGAGTCTCGACAAACCATACTACGGTCTCTGGATCATCCGCTTCCTGCCTAAATTCCGTCCCCTGGCAAATCTTTACGACGAATTCACGTTCCACGTAATGCCGTGCACCCCGGATATCGCCGCAATCCTTGCACGGCTCTACCTGATCGAGAATAAAGTCAGGGAGGCTAAAAAGATAATACATCCCGCGTTCAGGGAGTTCTTTACAAGCCCGTCCGTTCAGGCTGTATGGGCGCAGACAATGATCATGGACGGCGCATCACATGTTGTCATCGAGGAACTCGATCGCAGGATACCCTATCACCGCAGCGCTACCGATACCGACCTTCTAGTCTGGTACCAGATAGGAAAAGCATTTTTCGAATCGGGCGACTTCCGCTCCGGTATATGCCACTGGGAGGGCCTTCTCCATCACGCGGCAGGAAAGAACCCGAGACTTATCGACCACTTCAGGGTCGTGCTCGCAAAAACATACGAGAAAAAGGGATTTATCGGTGACTCGATAGAAATTCTGTCACAGGTCAGCGACATGTTCACACCATACGAGGCGGATGTGTCGGTCGAGTTCAAGAGGGGCGAACTGATAGAAAAGGTAAACGCATTCCGAAGGCAGGGAATTGTCCGTCCGCTGTTTTGCCGCGAGGCGCACGAATACAAGAAACGTACATCCACACCGGGATTCCTTGAGTTCGACACTCCCGGTGGTGAATGCGGCTGAATAATTGTGATATGAGCGGAAGATTTAAATATCTCGAGGATGGAAACGGGCTGCCCGCATCGGAACTGCCCCGGCCTCTCGATGAGGATATCAGGTATCCGGTGCTTGCACGCTATGATTTCAGCGGCACCGGACCGCGTGCGGGCGTTGACATGGATGTCCGAATGTACAAGCTCGCAGCCGAATTAAAGACCCGCGGCGAGCTACTCGCGCCGCGTATAGTGCGAATCGGCTGGATTCTTCTGAGGCTGGCGGTTGTAGTCTTTATCCTGTTCGTTTTACTCAGAGGGCAGGAGTTCTCATGCTTCGGAAGAATCATTTCATTTGAATGAAATGTAATTAACGGTGGCATATACCCATGTTATGGGTTAAATTTAAAATGGAGGACAGGTTTGAATTCGTAATCATTACCGGATTATGGAATAAAAGCCTGAAGGGAGTACATCATGAGTGGATTTTTCCTCGCCCCGCCTGTACTTGTACCATTTATGGAAATTCCAACGGCGCTTATCGCGCTCGGGTACCTCGGATTCGAGGTCGCCGGTGGAATTCATTCCGTCGCCTGTAACAGAAAAAAACAGATCGTCGATCACGTTCTCGTGAGCAAATCCGGACTCCAGATAGGGGTTCGTCTCGATGCCGAGGGCAGGCTCGAGCTTCTCGTCGATGAGGACGAGCTCAGAACCAGGGAAGGGCTTGAGCTTCAGGACTTCGAGAAGCAGGTCCAGCAGAAGTACCAGTACGCCGAACTTCTCGAGCGTCTCAAATCAGAGGGTTACACCGTGGTCGAAGAAAACGAGGAATCTGATCAGACCATCAGACTGGTGGTGCGGCGATGGCGATAAAGGAAGAATTCGAGATCAGGATCAGCCCCGACGGGGAAATGAAAATCGTCGCGAAAGGTTTCAGCGGAAAGGAATGCGAAATACCGCTGGAGAAGATTCAGCAGGCGCTGAAAGCCGAGGGACAGCGGATCGAGCACACGGATGAGTATTTTAAAGATTCATCCACCGTTGACGCTAAGATCAGGGAACAGTAGTTCCCGGCTGGCATAAAGAACAGAATTCGCACAATTGATATATAAGTTTCGCCAGGAGGACCTCATGTCAAGGAGATCTACAGTACTGCTTTACGCGATTATCATCGCGCTGATTGTCGGATGCTCCGGTCATGCACCAACCGATCCGGCACTTACCGATGATGACAGCCAGACGGCTAATACTTTTATCGGTCATCAGTCATGGGGGCTATGGGACATTTCGATCGATCCTGACACGGGCGTGGTCGAATCCGTTCCGCTCAGGACGGCTGAATTCAACGCAAATGTGGTCAAGTTTCTTCAGCCACCTTCCGCGCCGATCAACCTGCTCACAATTACGATAGAGCCCGGTACCGACCTCGCGTCCGGTTACGTCGTACTCGACATTTCTATACGTCATCCATTCTTCAGCTATCCACAGTTCAGAGGCTTCGATGTGCGCGGTATTCTAATGGTTGAGGGTAACACAATTGGAATAAACGATCCGGGGATCGTCTACACCAGCACCGATGGTACCTATGTGCTGAATCCGGACGGTTACACCCGCTGGTGGAACCAGATGGAATTCACCACTTACAATACGATCCTCGGCTACACCGAAGGCACTCGTGCGACTCCCGGATTCTCCGCGACCGCAACGCTTAACCCATACAAGCTGTTCACGGATTCACTCGATGAAATCCAGCCAGTTCACTCAATGAACCTGGATGAACGCGCGACTTTCAGCACCGATCCGGGGATCAACGTCCGTCGTTACAAGATCCAGTTCGACATGGACAGTGGTCCATACCCGATGAGCTTCAAGTACGGGGTCGATGCGTCATGGTCGCTTCCCGACCCCGCGTTCGAGCCGGATTACCCGATCGAAGCTTACGACCTTTCCGCAAACTGCCAGGAACCTTTCCTTGCCTACGTTCCCCTGTTCGAGGAAATCCCGTACTATGAAAGTCCGCTTATTAACGGTGGCGACGCTGTTTTCCTTCTAACAATCGGCGACTGGCAGGCTGATGGTCCCGATTATATCCTGAACGAACTTAGTCATATCTGGGTCGAATCACAGACGCTTCTCGGTGCTCCAGTTGACGTTTTACCGACAGCGGAGTTTGTAAGTTCCACCCATCCCAAAAAGGCTACATACCGCATCACGGTACCCGGCTGTCACCCGTCCGGTCTTACCGATCAGCAGTTCCTCCTGACACTCGAATCAGCTAATCCCGATTCCTTCATGCCGCAGATCGAAGGTGATCCTTACAATTTCGACTGGCCTGACGCACCACTCGCGGCTTACTCTATCGTCGATGTCCCGATCGATCCGGAGGGACCCGAACCCCAGGAGCATCCAATAGTGTTCACGCTTCCCGATCTCTACCCGCTTTATTCGGACAATAACGACGATACCGAGATCTTCTTTGAAAACCTGATCGGGTGGGATATCGAAGGGCCGTACAATGAGAATACAACAGTCAAGTGGTGGGAGGGCCACCTCACAGAGCCGCCATCGGCGTGGCAGGTCTGGAGATTCGAGGATGCCGCACTGAATCTCGGGTATAACTTTATCAGATCATCCGAACCCGAATTCAGCCCGGCAGGCTGCAGGCTCATAGTAATGAGTTTCCACAAATCTGGATCGTGCCAGTTCATTCCGGTCACGGAGGATGAAATTGCTGAAATGAAACATTTCATAGCCGGTGGAGGCCTGCTTGGATTCGCGCTCGAAGGTCCGTCATGGTGTTTTCACAACGAATTCGACGCCTTCATGGACCAGATTAATATACCTCTCAGTTACACGGGAACCGACAGTGGCGATCAGGCCACGACAAACGACATAACACCACATACTCTAACCCAGGATGTCTATAGCTGGCATTACTACACATACGGTGATTTCAATCTTGAACATGACGACTGCATCTGTCTGGTAAGGGGAGTTCTTGGACAGAATCTTGTAAATCTTGCTCCGCTTCTGCCGGACTAAAATCTAAATAATTAATCATGACCGTTAAGCAGGCCGATAATTCTGGTCTGCTTTGCTATTACCGCGACCGCCAGCATACGTATGTACGCTCCCCACGCGCGCGCCATTCCGACGACCTTCTTTGAATCAAGTTTTCCTTCTTTTCCCATCTCACTATCCTCCTGATTCAGTTTTCTTCCGGCTGACTAAGCAGCCTTGCTTCCATGCCCTCAAGCGTTGATTCAATGCTTCCAAGCGCTGCCGCGGTGTCGTGAAGTATCGAAAATGCCTCGCGACCCACCGCCGTGACCTCGTCATCGCGCTCAATCATCATCTCGGAAATCTGTTTCTCCCTTGAAATCCATTCCTGCCTTAACACATCGTACCTCGCTGAATGCATCTGCTCCCTGCGCCACCATCCCCATCCAAGCGCGACATTCATCGCGAGGCTTATCGTAATCGCAGCGCACGGGCTTCCGGCAATCGACTCGATTATCTCTACCAATTGCTCTAGCATCTCCAAATCACCTCAGTCATCCGCGTAAAGCCACTTAACTTCCCCGGACATGTACCCGATCTGCAAAACCAGTTTCGGACGTCCCTTAACGACAAAACCGTCCGGTAAATCCAGCCTGAAAGTAAGCCTTCTCGCGCAGTTCGACGGAGTATCGCCCACCCCGTGATACATACCGCTTTCGGTAAGCCCTCCGCCGATCGGCGTGAATTCCGTCTCGGCGTCATCGACAATTCCCGCATCGTCCGGGTCCGTTACTCCGCTCGATTTCACCTTAACCAACTTGCTGTCGACAATATCTCCTGCATACGGATTCGTCGCAGCGACAGATATCCTCACATCTGTGGCGGTCGGTAACGCGGCGTGATCCTTCATGTTCCACAGCCAAACTTCTATCTCGCGACTCGACTCGCCCGACTCGATGATCCCGAAATCAAGCGAACATATACGCTCCCCGTTATCACGGTCGTACGCGAGCATGTAAGGTCCTTTTCTCATCACTTACCTCATTTTTAAATCGGGCTGAAAGCGAAATTGAACTGCTCCGGCGGATATGTCCCCGGGTCCATGTACTCCACATGCTCCACCAGGCTGAACGCATGAGTGTCGAACGGCTGGGTCAGCATGTATTCATCCCCGACCTTAACTCCCGCCGTCGCCGGTGTGGGATCATCCGAATGAAATCTCAGTATCCATGTATTTTCCGGGCATCCGGGCGGTGGATCGTTCGATGTGTAAAACTCGTCTATCACCCTGAACTTTACACCCGTCGCGTCACCCGAAAGCATCTCAAGCGTTCCCGGATTTGTAATGGAACCCCAGTTGATCCCCTCCCAGTCGGTATCCTTTTCGCCGACAAGCCTGTCGGATGATTTCACGAAATCCAGAACACCCATGTAATAGAGGCTTCGTCCCTCGAGCACGCTGAACTTGCGATAACTGTCCTGGCTGACATCATCATCAACCGTGAACCCGCTCATCGATGCCGAAAGCTGCCAGCTTCCCGACGGATATCCCGGTTTCATCAGGTCCACCAGCTCTTCCACAGGCGGGACCTCCGCCCAGCCCGGTCTGCTGACACTCACCGGGTAATTGACTCCCATGTAAAATACGTTGTCCCACCTTCTGTACCCGAATGGCGGCAGATGATCGATCCGTCGCGCCCATCCGAACCAGTAGAGCGGGTCTTCCTCCCCCTGCGCATCCATCCACGCGAACGTCGTGAATCCGGTGTGCCCCGGGGTAAGGTTACAGGTAACCGGTTTGTAGTAATGGCTGTACTGGACCTGTTTCTCGTACTCCCAGTTCTTTACCTTTCCCGTGTAATTCCCCGCGATCCCGGGTATCGAAAGTTCCGCAAGTTCGAGCTTCAGGAAATCCGTACTCGATCCCTCCTCGCGGTAGTGACGCATGTCGATCATCGCTATTATCCCGACGATCCATCCGTACTTCCCGAGCGGATGCAGCCCGATTCGCCCCTGCTCGGGAATCAGGCCGATTATCCTGTTGTCGTGAAGCGGAATTCCACCGACCGGAAACTTGGGATCAGACATAACAGATCCTCTCCTTCCCGAACACATCCGATGTCCGTGCGACTATCATCCAGCTCACCGCGTTACGCGATGCCTTCGCGACCTGCACCGCCTCGCCGATCGCTATCTCTCCGAGCAGCGGATACGGCTTCAGACCGTACATGATCTGTCCGTCCGCCGCGACATCGTACACACGTCCACCAAGCTCGTTTCGGTATATCGCAACGACTATGCCGACATGCGTGTCGAGTGGATCGGTCTCAACCTTTCCGATTAAAAAAGCCCCGGCTTTCTCCGGGGCGCTCGTGACCACATCGTACGCGCAGCCTTTTCCGATATTTATCACCTTCCGCACCCCCGTCACCTGGAATTCGCGACTTTCGGGAAGCGTCAGGTCGATCGCATCTCCGGTGATCCGGATTCCATCACCGGCCTTAAGCCACCTGTTTAAGGGCATAGTGAGTGTTATCGACTGCGTCGCGCTCCCCTCGCTCGCAAGAAGAACCTGCCCGATGCGCCTCGCGAGCACCTCCGTCGTGATCCTCCCGTCGCGAATCGTCGGGCCGTAAACAAGCTCCTCTCCGCTCAGCGTTCCCTCGTCACGGACTTCGAGAAGCACCTGGCTGACCATCAGATCTGAAAGAGGTCCGGATTCAACGACAGGTCTCGCCCACACGATAACGTGATAATCGGTCGATCGCTTCTCGTACCTTCCTTTATCGATTTCCTCCTCGTAATCATCAAGTTCCTGCTGAAGATCCCTGACCTCGTCGTTGTCCGGATCCTCATCCTCGAAATTATCGAGGTAGCCCGGCGCGTCCGCGATGATCCTGTATTCCCCGAGCGGAACCGCCTCGAAGAAGTAGTACCCGTCATCATCGGTCGTGATCTCGAACGTCTCCCCCTGGTCGTCACCGTCGAGTTTCTCTCGCGTGACCGACGCTTGCGCAATCGGAAGATTCTCACCCTCCGCGTTCGGAACTGCGTCGAACACCCGTCCGTGTATCCTGAAAAGAAGCTCATTGTTCTCATCCTCGACATATGGGCATTCCCCGGCTTTGTCATCGACGTTCCAGTCGATCAGCACCGTGACGTTAATCACCTTTACGCCATCTACAACGGTGACCTCCGGCCTTGACGCAAGCTCGCCACCGATAACATTTACGCTCGACGGATCGTAAAGCTCTCCATCGAGCTGGAACGTCAGTTCGGCAGGCTGGGGATATTCGTCCGACCTTGAAGAATCGGACGGTTCCAGCGTTCCCTCCTCGTCAACCACCCTGCACCATCCGGGCTGGGTGAAATCGGTCGGTGGAATGTAAATCGATCCCGTTGGAATCCTGCTCGTCTCGCTGTGCCCGAATATCTGGACCGCAGTCCATGATTCACGTGACCGATCCCTCTCGCTCTCATCCAGGATCGCGACAGAATCGTAGACCCACGACGTTTTAAACCCGTCCGGAAATCCGTTCTCGGAAACCACGAGCGTTGTTCCGTCCGCTTGAACCGATGCGCCCGCGAGTGATGCAAGCTCCCGGATAACCTCACCCGGCGTCTTTTCCGTCCCGTCAAGGTACGTTACAGGATAGTCGAGGCAGTCAATTTCGATATCTGTCAGGTGATCGCTTCCCGCAAGCCCGAAACATTCACGCATAATCGCGTGCGCGTTCGGGTACTCCTTCGAGAAATGAATTTCCACGACATCATCGAATTCGAGCGAATCGTATGCCCCAGACGCCTTCAGCGTGCGGTAATCGTCCGCGATGATGACACCATTCCGGAAGACTTCGCGCCTTAATTTCGGATGCCACGTGCAGCCTGTCGCTCCCACGTATGGCGCATCGATTGTGACCGAAAAATCCTCGGCTTTAATTCTGACCTGATGTGCGCCTTCTTCATTGGACACGAATTCCCTCGACCTCACAAGTCCGCGGAAGCATTCTGTGTAGTGTTCAGCACAGCCAGAATCAACCTGCCCGATCGCGACAGCGATGATAACTTCATCCTGCGGGTCCATTTCCTGGTAGACCGTAGCGTCGTTCAGGATAACCGTAACGCTGTCCGGATCGGGTCCGATCGACTGCGATATCTCAACCGAGACGGCCACTCCCGAAAGATCGGTACCGGTCGTGAACATGTCATCCGATGGTCCCGCGAGTTTCTTAACTATAGCGGTCACAGGCGGAAGCACCGCGCTCCCGGCATTTTTCAGACTACTCACAACATCGCCGGGAATTCCCTTCACGTACCTCACATCAACCTGACCGCCATCCGGAATATCCCCGCCCGGAAGCCTTCCGATTGTGTCGTTGTCGTAATCGACGACGTAGTCGATACCTTCCTCGTATGTCGTGTCCCCGTCGGGCGATGTAACCACGATTCTGTCCCACAGGCTCATCAGTCAAGCACCTCCGGTGTCGTTCCGTTAAGCGTCACGATCTTCTGCCTTCCTACCCCGTATTCCGCGGTAAGAAGTTCCTTCGTACTCTCATCGATCGGGAGAACATCGACCGGAAATTCATTCAGCCCCATCACAGTGTATCCAGCCTGCGACTGCGTCGATCCGACCGTCCCGATCGTGTAACCCATACCCCCCGGTTTATCGGATGGCGCAGCGGTGCTGAATCCGGCCTGAGTTAAAACGATGCGTGGGCTTTTTATCGTGTAACCGGTCCCCGTTTCCGATGCCATGTCGCCAAGTTCCGTATATCCCGCCCATGCCGAATTAACCGTCTCCGCGCCTGTATTCCATTCGGTCTGGACCACCGAATCCGAGTGCCCCTCGGTCATCCATCCCGTCTGAAATACCTGGTGTTTTAAAAGAGTGAATCCGGCTCCGACTGTCTGGCCTCCTATGCAGAAAAAAGCGAGGATGACATCGGATGTGAAATCGGTCAGGAATGAAACGTACAGCTTCGATGACGGGCCGTCGTAACTGAACAAATAGTCTGTCGAATCCAGCTTGTCCCACGACTGCCCGTTGTCATCACTCGACCAGATCTCCACATCATCCGACGGCCAGTTTCCGAGACAGATGCACGTCCTCACGAAGTCGTGACCCGTCGAGCCGCCACGGTTCGTGTCGAATTTTATTCTTGCCAGGTTTTCCATTTTTCGGTCTTCCTGATTTTTACCTGTTTCTCCCGACTAAACAGCGTTCACCATGTACGCTGCCATCGATTCATCGAAGCCATCACCCGACTTGCTCCCGACCATCACGATCCCCGCGTTCATCGACCCGTCAATCGGATCGGGATTCCGGTAATCCGAACTCAGTCTGTCGCCACGGGTTTCAAATCCGGATGAGTCGGCAACATCCCCCCAGCTTCCGCTTACAGACAAAATAAGGAGGAATTCAACCGTTATCGAGGTGCCGTTGGGAAACGTATAGTCCTCCCTGTAAATCTGGTTCGCCTTCCCCTCGGTTTCGTACCCGGTCAGGTACGACTGGTACGGAACCGCAACCACGTCATGCGACAGATCCAGCGTGCTTCCACCCGTGTTGTTCGACCAGAATCCGAACCAGTTCAGGCTGGGTGCGCTGTCCCTTCCGGACGTGATATCCACGTCGTTTTTCGGGTTCAGCCTGTAAGCTTCCTCTGTCAGAACCTTCGACACGCCCGACTGATTCTCGACAATCATCCTGCATGCGATACGTCCGGACGGCCACATCGTCCACGTGACCGTGTATGGAAAATACGTGATATCCATCAGGGTTGGATTCCGAAGGTATCCGGTCTGCTGTACCTGCACGATCTGCGGCTTGTTAATTTTTACATCGAGCGACTGGCCTCCCGCCGGGTAGAACTGACCTCCCTGGAGTCCATCGATCAGCCAGTACGGATGAAAAAGCTGCGCGGGTGTTACAGATGAATTAACACACTCGTGGATAGCGCCGTTCGTGATGTACCTGAATGAAGTGATCCCCGCCTGCGCCTCGTTAAACTCCACAACGAAATCCCCGGCATCAACTGTTACCTTCCCCACGCCTTCTGTTACGATAAATCCGTCCGACATCGCGCTCCACCTCCCGATTTGCTAGATTGTCGTGATGCGTGCCTGGAGATTCGCGTGACGGGGATTACCCGACGGCGAATCCGACGCCTGCGTTACGATTCTCACCCAGAAACTTTCAACATCGCTCTGGTTCATGTTCCCGAACACCACGTCCGCTGTTCCGAAAGTTCCCGGCGTTCCACTGCTGTCCGGTGCGATCTGCACGCGCTCACGTCCGTCCGAAACGAAAATGTTCGCCTCGTCATCCTCGGCAACACCACTGTTGAAAACGACGTACAGTCCCGTCGCGAGCTGGTTCTCGGTCGAACCATCCGCTGTGATGCTCACCTCGACCGGATCGTTACTTTCGTAGGTCACATCGACCTTCGATGTGTCCGCCTTAACCTTAACGTTATACGTGCCGATTGCGGTCGTCTGAAGGTATCTCGTCTCGTTGATCGCGCGAATCGGGCTGTTTGTGACGTTCGTGAAATCACCATCCGGAAGGATCCTGATCCTCGCGTCGGAACCGGCAGCATCGCCGATGTTCTTCACCCAGAACCTTTTATTCGATGACGTGTTCCCTGCGACGATGATCCCGGGATTCCAGCCGATGTAAACCTTCGCCTGGTACGATTGCTGCTTGTCGAGGTTTGCCACCACGAGGCTGATGCCGGGAATAATGTTGTTGACATCGGTGCCGTTGGTCGTGATCCCGTCGATCGTGTACGACGTGCCGTCCACCCTGGTTACCTCGCAGTCCCATTCGGTGTTGCCGCTGTCGTAAGTGAAGTCAAGCGTCAACTCGTCGGGCGGAGCGTTCCCTCCTCCCTGCGATGGCGCTTCGATGATCGACGCGCCCGTTAACGGTGCGCCGGTTGTGTTCTCGTACCGCACGAGTGTTTCCTCGGTGCAGTTCGAATCCTCGTACAGTTTCAATTCCGCTGACATTGAATCCTCCTTATCCCTCGCTTACCGCCTCAAGTTCCAGCCTGAACGAATACCCCTCCGTCACGCCGATTATCGGTGTGGTGCGAAACGACCGGATCAGGACGTTCCAGTTGGTGTACCCGTCATTGAACACAACGGTCTGACCCGTCGCTTCGCAAGATTCATGCATCGTTCGAATCGCCGATCTGACCGACGTCGTCATGAATTTTCCCGAAAGTACGAAAGTCTCCCTCGCTACCCCGACCGTGTGAACGATCGCACGGCCGATCGTCGCCTGCGACCTTACCGGAAGCTCGTGGCCCGCGGAAAGTTCCTCCGGAACCGCATCGAACGCTGTCCCGCCTATGCTGTATTTGATGTCTGCCATTTCCCTTATTCACCATCTCTCCTACAAAAAAACCGGAGCGTCGGCTCCGGCTACATGGGAGTATTAAATCAGACCCTGATTACAAATCACTTAATTACTCTACCCCCTCGCACGCGATCGCGACCTCCTCCATAAGGTCTCCGCCAAGTTTCCCGTACACCTTCCATTCAAGCACCCTCGCCTGGCTGTACTCATGCGTCTCGGTTCCCGAATCGAAACTTAACACAACCGGACTGCCGTCGAGCGCGCTGTGGAGCGGACCCGCTTCCTCGTACCTTCTCTTTATGTGCGCGACAATATTTTTGACAGTGGGAAGTGTCCTTACATCGGACCTGTCCAGGTATACCGGAAATGAAATCGACTCCCAGTTCTCCTGGATCTTCGCCTCGACGACGTATGGAAGATCATCGTCTCCAAGTGTCAGCTTCGCCTGTCTGAACTCAACTACACCCGGCATATGCCTGCTCCTTCACAGCTTCGGTTCGCTCTTCACGATCACCATCGACCGATGATTCTTCCACCATTTGCGACAGAGTATGCTCGAGCTCTGTTAACTCTTCCGTAAGTTTCCTCAACGATTCTATGACACTATTAAAACCGCCTGTTTCTCTTTCATCCATGATCACTGTTCCTCCGCTACTATCTTCAGCTCCACTTCGATCAGAAATCCACGCACATTCGCGTCACGCAGGTTCATGTCGCTTCCGAACGGGATAAACGATCCACTCCCCGCATAAAGTGCAAGCTCTCCTGATTCAACGGGATCTTCCGGATCTGACCAGTCATAAAAAGTAACCTGCGACTCCTCCAGGAGATCCACGATCTTATCTATCATATCTCCCGACGAAACTCCCTGCGGATCATCGCGATGCCACGCGCCGACCTCGGCCTTCACACTGTGTATATTCCCCGTCGATCCATCCGTCCCGATGACATCCCCCATTCCGGCGGGATCGCTGGCTATCTCCAGGTACCTGACCGAATACCACGAGTCCAGTCCCGACGTGTTGAACGAGTTCCCGTCGAAATTTATCGTCGACCCGGTAAGTCCCGCCGCAAGATACGCGTTGAACGACCTCTTGATGTTATTTATTACCTGTGACGGTGTTAGCGTCATTTTCCGACTCCCATCCTGATGTCTATTCGCATCGCCTGAGGTTTACGTGCCACATGTCGAAATCCCCCAGGCTCCGGGTCATAACCGATACGACATCGTGAAGTACGCCGTTTAACCTGATACGTTCGCCCGGATTCACGCAGTCGATCAGTTCAAGCTTCACATCATCGATGGCGATATCTCCCGGATCGTTCCCGGCGGATTTCGGGCTTCGACCTGTTATTACCGCCGGCACCATTGAGATCTCCTTCGTCTCGGTATCCGGCGGGATCATATTCTCCGGGTTCCCGCCTGACGATAATGTCCTGACGATATCCACGCGGAGTCGACCGGTAAGCTCCCAGAAATCGAACCACACGCGAAGAGCATCGTGGCTTATCGTTGACGTAAGATTCGTTTCTATCGGAGCCATTACTCGACCTCCTCCCACGCGATCTCATCGGTCTTGCCGCCCGATTCGCACGCGCCCTGGCTGTAGAACCGCCTCGCGACATCGGAGATGTCGCGTCTAAGCCTGTCGTAATCGACCCGGGAGTCGCCGCGTGTCCATGTGACCAGCCGCGAGCGGTCCGCGATCAGCGATGTCAGCGCCTGTCCCGCCGCGAGCGAAAGATTTCCACCCGATGAATCGAGGATCGTCTGAAGCTCGCCGTCCGTAAACGCCGCGAATTCATAATCGGCCGTAATCAGGTCTCCCTCATCCGGTGCCACGTTCAGGACGATCACGCCCGTTACGTAATCGAGCGAATAATCCACTTCCTCCGTCTTTGCGATTCCGCCGACCACAAGCGAGACAGAATCAGCCATCACCGGGACATTCCGGAGTTTGAACCTGTCACGCGTACCGTCTCCCGTCCCGACCACCTCTCCAGGGATTCCCTGGGGACGGTCGAGGATTTTCAGTCTCAGTTCATCTGTAGTTGCCATTTCCTGTACCCGCTATTTTCTGGATTGATCCCGGCGGACAATGCCCCTGAAGATGGACAGCAGTTTATGGCCGTCCGCCGGGACCGTTTTATGTGGTGCCTGCACACCTGAAGCGTTAAGAGAGGGGTTGATCTGAATTATGTAACGATCGCACCGTAGAAGCCGCGATAATCGAGTACCGCTCCGCCGAACACGATCCGGCCCTTGTACCAGATGACATCCCGGTCGAAATCCTCCTTGACGAGGATCTCGGGAGTCTCGCTCCCGCCGAGGAATCCCATCTCGACCGTCGCGATGCTCGACGGCTTCGCGACAAGGTACCAGTTGTTCGCATCGGTCAGGAGAGGCTCGACAAGAACCTCGACCATTCCCTGCAGAACGTTGATGTCGTTGTTGGACCCGCCCGGCACGAGTGCCGAATGGACCAGTTTCTTCGCCGTGAACTCGAGCTCCGGCGGTACAACAAGGAATCCCGGCTCGATGTTGAGCGGGTTTCCCTTCTCGCTCATCTGTTCGCGCATGGCCGTAACCGCCGCGGCAAGCGACGATTCATCGAGTGCCGACGAACCCAGGTTGCTGTGGTTCGCATGGAAAAGTTCGTCACCGTCGTAGATCGCGGAATTGTCCCTGATGAAGCCGATCACGAAATCGTTGATCGTGTTCCGGGCCGCGAGTCCAAGTTCGCGACCGATGTTCCGGAACGCACCGAGATCGTCGTTGATCAGCATCTCCCACGTGAAGTTAACTCCGCGCTCGTACTTCTTCGGCTCGTAAGTAACCTTGTAGCTGGAGAAATCTCCCTGCTCGTGCTCGCCGCCCTCGGGTACCGCAAGGTACCGGTCGGTATCGCTCCTTCGAAGACGTGTGACCGTCTTCATGTCCCTCAGCGGGACGAGGCTCACGAGTTTGCGCCAGTTCGGCTGCGCGACCGAGTACGATCGAATCAGCTCGCGCTCGACGTTCGACGAATCGCCGACAAAGTCCGCGAAATCGCTTGTAGTCGCTTCGCTCAGGTTTGTCGCCCTGATCACGCCCTCGATCGCGTTAGTCTCGAAATCCCCGTCGGCGAGGATCTGTCCGATGAGAGAGCCCTGGAATCCCTGTTCCCGGGCACGGTTTGCCCATTCCCTTAATAGACTCATGTTATCCTCCGTTCACTACCATCCTACGCCTGGAGAATCCGGCAGTGGAATTTGTTGTTGGTATCGCTTGATGTCACAGCCCGTCCGTAAAGGCTGTTCTCACCTTCGACCAGCGTAAGAGCATCGTTGCCGTCGATGTAGATCGGGTCCCCCGCGGTAACACTCGCGAGGGTGAACTCGAAGATCCCTTCGAGCTGGAAACTCATAAGCTCACCGGATCCTGCAGTCAGGAGTGAAACTCCGTTGAAGTTGTTGATCCTGTACGGTGATCCGGATGTGTAACTCGCACTCGCGGTGAGTGTTATCACCTCGCCGCGCGAGATATAGTTCTGCGCCATTTACGCACCTCGTCTGATCGTAATTTTGATTATTGATTCCGAACTCAGGCCACTCCCATGAGCCTGAGCGTCGACCTTGACCTGCTTCCATCCATCGTCACATCATCCCTGGAGGACCCCATCCCGCGGATGAGTCCCTCACCGGCGAGTTCCGACAGATAGCCGCGATGTTCCTCGATCATCCTCGCGACCGCATCGCTGTATTCCTGTTCGTCATCTGCCTGAATCGCCAGGGCTTCATCAAGAAGGTGCCTTCTGACCGTGACCGGAAGGCCGCAGTCATCTATCAGCTTCATTGCCATTGCCTCACTTCTCAACCTGGCCTTTCTCCTCGCGACCTCCTCCTCGAGTTCCGCAAGTTCACCTTCACCCGACTGTCTTTCCTCAAGGAGTTCGCTGCGTGCCTCGCCCCTGATGCTCTCGGCAAGGTCGGGACGCGCTTCGATAAACTCCGAAAGCGATATCCGTTCGAGCAGCCTGAGGCTCTCACCATATCCGGCGCTCTCCCTGACGATCCGCTCGACACGGCCTCCCGCGGCGGCACGCGCCACAAAGTCAACCGAATGCGCCTTCGTGATCTCCATAACCTCGCGGACTACCCTGTCGTCCTGCCTTCCGACTCTCGTCTTTCCCAGCGCGTTGATCGAAAGGTCTCCTATAAGCCCCTCGCTGATCATGGTAAGAAGCCAGTCATGCGCCCGGCTCAGCCTGATAGTCGCGTGAAGGCATCCCGATTCTGCCCACGTGTCCTCGATCACACCGACTACATCCCGCACGCTTCTCTCGGCCTCGCCATCACGCGAATGGTCCGCGTAGCACTGCACTCCCCTGAAAATCCCCGCGGACGATTCAACGACGTTCGCCGGGTAGAAGGTTCCGTTCTCCGAAAGGCCCGCGGCCAGTATGATTCCCTCGACCATGCAGCCTTCGCTGTCGATCCTGGCCTCGCTCAGTTTTGTCAGTATCGGTATATTCATCTTTTAACCTCTCAGGTCCTCATTTCTTCTCTCTTCCAACGACCTCCGCCTCCCGCGACGGATCTCCGATCCACGGGATCATCCTTCGCGCGCTGTCCTTCGACAGAAGCCCCGCCTCCACCTGGTTTACAAGGGTGTCCGTAAGCATCGCGACATCCTCCGGGATGATCGGTGGGAAACTGACCTCGACCGTGCGATCGATATCCGCCGGAAGCACCCCGGCCTTTACCGATGACTCGATCACGCGCTGGAATATCCGGGAGAAAAGATTCTCGAACAGCCTCTGGCGGTCCTCGAACTTCTTCACCATCGGAAGCTCCATGCTTCTAGTCGTAGCGAGGTTCCCGGTCGACGGGTCGCCGAAGTAATGCTCGAAAATCCCGCTGCCCGCCGCGATCATCAGCTTGATCGCGCGACCGTCCTCCCGCGCGTCATCCGATCCAACCGACGGTGATAGAATTTCCCACTCCTCGCTCTCGTGAACCACGAGGATGCTTCCCGGTTTCGGCACGATGTATTTACCCGATGAATCGGTCTCGAACGGGCCCGCCGCACGGTCAGGTGCCACGGGAACCTTTCTCAGAAACGCGAACGTCCCGCGAGCACGGTTGATGCTCATGCGGTCCTCGAGCCATCTCTCGTACACATCGAGCCACCTGAGTATCCTGTAAAGCTCGCTCAGCCCGCGCTTACGGTTCGAAACGTTGTTGACCTTCACGTGATGGATCTCATCCGCATCGACGATCTCGCGTACCGGCGTGTCCTCAACCGGGAACCACGCGAGATTCCCGTGCTGCGCGAACGAATCGATCCACTCCGACGGCACCCCGGGGCTTTTGTATTCCCTGAGGTAGCAGACAGGTTTCCGGACGTTGTCCGGGTCGGTAACGATCTCGACGATCTCCATCGGATCGACAAGCGCCATCCTGATCGAGCCGTCAATCGGGTTCCTGAAGAATCTCAGGAATATCTCACCGAATATCTGAAGCTCGTTCGACATCCAGTGCTGCATGACCGGCATATCGTTGTCATGATCGCTCCAGAACTTCTTAAGGACCTTCTGCACCCTTTCATCCTGTGCGGTGAAACCAAGGCCCTTTCCCATCACGAACCACGTCGTGAGGTTGACTATCTGTCCCGCGAGGGGATTTCTGCACCACGCGGAGTATGCGCGACGCATGATCGCGTGATGCGCGGATGTGTCGAGTTCATCCCCCGCGCCAACATCCCTCGAAATCTTCCGCCATTCCCACCGGTCCGCGTATGCCGGATCAAATGATGATTCCGATCCTTCGGCAGTACCTTCACTGATCACTATTTCGTTAGTTTTACCTTCACAGTTCCCGACTACCGCGTCCCTGATCCTTCTCAGCGGACGGGGAACGAGCGAATCCACGATATCTCTTAGCCCCATAGTCATCTCCCGTAGTTTTTTTCCGCCGGCTGCAGAGCACTCACCCGGTCACACACTTAAAGGTCAATTCGCATATAGTCTGGCGGGGAACAAAGTTGATTTTTTTCTGAACTAATCAATCCTGCACCGGTCATAATGAGTGGTATACTTACATTCGTATAACATTTATCCGGTAGTACCAGAGGCAATATACCAGTGACCCCGGAGATCAAAAAAAGGCTTACGCGCGTTCGTCTTCTTCTGCAGATTCAGAAGACGATCACGTGGTCGATTCGCGGATTCGCATTCGCCGCAATCGCAGTCATACTTTTTTTCATCGCCGGAAAATTCGCGTCGTTGGGTCTCGACCTCATCACAACCTCCGCATTTATCCTTGCTGCGGGTACTCTTGCGGGACTGATAGTGTCTTTCGTCAGGCCGGTATCGATGTTCGACGCCGCGTTCGCATGCGACAACCGTCTCGGACTCAGGGAACGTCTCACAAGCGCAATTGAGTTTGAATCATCGGTCGATATCAATCCGCTTGTCCCCGCTCTTATCAGGGACGCCGAGAATCACGCGATGCGGATAAGGCCGTCACGCGATTTCTCCCTTCGTTTCCCACGCGAGGCAATCTACGCAGTCATCCTGATTCTCATAACGGTCGGACTCTACTTTGTCCCGCCGTGGCAGTATGTTTTCGCGTCCGACGAGGAACGTCAGGAATTCACACAGATACAGGCCGAGGCGGAAAATATCCGCGATATCGCAAGGCAGGTCAGGCTTGAACCTCCAACGCAACATGAGGACCTCGCGGAACAGATCGCGGACGCGCTCGAAGAGCTTGCGGAGGAAATGGAGTTCGGAACCCTGTCACGTCGCGAGGCCCTTCAGCAGCTTGCGGACATTGAAGAACTAATCGAGCAGGTGGAGGATGAAGAGGGTTACAACGAGCTTAAAGACCAGCTCGACAGCCTCGCGGATGCGCTTGATGAGAACGAAGCCCTGTCCGAAACTGCCGACGCGCTTGGCGAGGGAGATATAGAAAAGGCGCAGGAAGCGCTCGAAGAGTTGAGCCGGGACATCGAGGAAGGCCGTGTCCCGATGGAGGAATATGAGGATATCGCGAACTCGCTCGAGCAGGCCTCCGATTCGCTTGGTGATTCCGCGGAGTCATCGTCACTCGGTATAGCGCTTCAGGAAGCCGCGGAGCAGCTTCGTTCGGCATCGGAAGGCAATCCGGCGGGCGAAAGCGTCCAGGAAAGCGCGAATCCCTCTGAAACCGCCCAGCAGCTTATCGATATGATCAACAACGCGCTTCCCGAACTACAGGACCTTGATATCGACGAGGATGTAATCAGCGAAGCGACCGAGATGCTCGAAGAAATCCGCGATGATCTCCAGGAAGCGCTGGATAACGGCACGATCTCCGAGCAGGACATACGCGAAGCGGAGGAGCGCATCCAGGAAGTTAGCGAGATGCTTGAGGATGCGGGCGCTGACTTCTCATCCGAACAGGATTCACGTACGCCCGAACAGATAGCCGGGGAACTCATTCGCGAGGCCGAAAGGCTTGAAAACGCGTGCCCACAGGCCGAGAACCTGACGGAAGAACAGCGTGAACAGCTTGCCGAACAGTGCAGGCAGATCGCGGAAGAACTCCAGGAGCAGGTCGGACGGAATTCATGCTCGAACGAGTCGAACCAGTCGGCACGAGAGCGCCTTGACGAAATTCGTGAACAGCTTGGGGAGGGCGGATGCAGCCAGGAGGAGATGGGCGAGCAGACCGACTGCTCCGGTGGAGAGGACCAGGGTGATTCAAACCAGGGAAATCAGTCCGGACAGCAGGGTGGGGGAATGCAGTCGCTTTTCGGATCGCAGTCACAGTCAGGAATGCAATCCGGACAGTTCAACCCATCCGGACAGCAGTCACGTCAGGCCTCGGATGCGCTCAGAAGCCTTGCGAGAAGTATGGGCCAGTGTCAGGGCAACTGCGAGGGACGCACAAGCCTTGAAGAGCTCAAACAGCGTGTCGGACAATGCAGAAGTTCGATGTGTTGCGGTAATTCCAGCGGACAATCCAATTCCGCCAGCCAGGGTCCTCAGCAGGGATGGGGCACAGGTCATACTTCTGAAGAATCTCCCGAATTCAAGAACGTCGACCCGCCGGGATGGGAGGACCGGTTTATCGAAGGTGAAACTCCCAATAACACAGCGGATTTCGAGGAAACGCATTCATCCGAGTACGATGCCCGCGGACAGGGATGGGACACGATGCTCTCCGGCGAGAACACCGGAGTCGGCGAGAGCTTCGTCTTCACCCGCGAAGTCGATCCCCAGACCGGCGATGTCTCGATCATTCCCGATTTCGATGTTGAGATTTACGAGGTCGAGGCAGTAATGGACGCTATCGAGGACCAGGACATCCCGAGAGCGTACGAGGATTTCGTGAGGTTTTATTTCGAGATGCTCGCGCGTGCGTCATCAGATATCGAAGAATCCGACTAATTCTCTCAGTCTTCCCCCGCAGTACTGATACTCCCCGCATGCCACCGGTCGTCATCGATCGTTATCTCGATCCTCGGCTCGAACCGCCTCCACATGTACTGCGAACCCGACTCCATATCGACTACGATAAATCCGGTCTGATCTGACAGCCGTGCATACGATCCCGGAGTGACGACGATATACACGACCTCGTCCGGAAGCACTAGCGGTTCGATCGGCCCGTCCCTCAAATACTGCCATTCATGCGGCTCAAGCTCACGGCCGTACATCGTGTATATATTCGATCTCGCCGGATCGGTGCCATGCGTCGATGCGTACGCACCCTGCGGGTAAACCGAGTAATAATCCGGAAGATACCACCCGACCCTTCGGAAAAATTCCCATGACACAACCGCAGTCTTCTCCGCCGGGAATTTGTCCCGAACCTCGTCGATAAATTCACTCACCCTCGCCTGCTTCTGCCATAGTGTCTGCACATTGAAATATCCCGCGTTCTCACCGTTTCCGATCCATGCGTACGCGTTCACTACTACGATCGCACCGGCGAGGATTACCCCGATTATCACTTTAAGAATTCTGTTCTCTCGACCGATCAGCCCTCCGATCCACTCGATCGCCCTCGCTATCCCAAGCGCGGCGAGCGGTAGATAATACACCGTGAATCCCGGATGAATGTAGCTGAATATATGAAACGC
>Ga0272443_10002255_pt1 | contig 25160 bp, 26 predicted proteins | sample SSMAcet12_FD_193581 | JGI IMG/M metagenome (GOLD analysis project Ga0272443, IMG submission 193581) | Marine sediment archaeal communities from Little Sippewissett salt marsh, Falmouth, MA, United States - SSM-Acet-12 | ecosystem: Environmental > Aquatic > Marine > Wetlands > Sediment ...
CTGGCAGACCGGCAAGGGGAGTGGTTGCCGATGGAACGGACATAGGCTTCAAGACGATCGATGTACATGACTTCACGCCGCTGCAGCATCACCATCTGTGCCAGCATGGCAATGGCCAGCACGAAAACCACCAGGAGCCCGCTAATGGGTGCAGCCATTTTCCACTCCTTCCCGCATACCATTGGATGTTCCAAAGGCGGGAAAAGTTGACAGAAAAAAGCGTGATAAAAGTCCGTACAGCGAGTCCCCCCGATTTAAAATACGGGTGATGCGACATAACCGATTTCCGCCGGAACGGCTTCAAGAACCCGTATATTGCCGTGAATGTGTGAAATCACGGCAATCCGTTACGTCACGGCCGCTCCCCCCTGGCATGGGCGATAAAGCTTTCAAGCAGGAAAGCCGCTTCCTTGGGGGCAACCACTTTCAGACGGACCATGCGGTCGAACACCCGTTGCAGGAGCTCGGCGTTCGCAGCCGAGGTTATGGGTTGAAATCGCGGGGGAACAGCGTGGATATCGCCCGCTGCGCCCGGGCCGTTGAAATCGACAGCCTGCATGTGAATCGTACGTGTCTCCGGATCGGAAAGGGTGCGGAATCGGATCTTCATGTACACGGGATCGTAGATGATGCGCCATTGCGTGTCCTGCTGGGCCACGACATCCAGTATATGAAAGGCCCGCTCCGGGGTCGCGTCCACCGGGAGGGTCTGCAGCCCCCGGACCCAGGTGGCGGCGCGCACAAACCGTTCGGGCGATTCCGGTCCGCCACCAACGTTACGGATTCCCCCGAATCCCTGGTGAATGGACAGGGACTTCAGGGAATTGGCATAATTGGTGTTGGTCATGACCGGGACCACCAGGTCATCCCCGGTATACACTCTTGCCTTGCCGGCAATAAATTCCACTACAGCCACCCGGCCCGCGTCATCGCAAATCAGGTAGTGCACCCTCGCCAGTATGGGGACGATCATGATCCGCTTCAGGCTAGTCAGTACCTGCCCCACATCAGCGCAGGTGTCCAGGTGGTACTGGATCCATTGGAACTCGTTGACGACCGGGCCCGGACCTTGAGGGTAGCGGGACGGACTGTAATTGGCCTCTTCAATAACCAGGCCCTTCTCGTTCATCCCCCCCAGGGGGAATCCCGGACCGAACATGTTGAACGTCACACTGCCGTAATGGGAGTCCCACGCCAGGGGTTGCCCGGGCCCGGTCAGCAGGGCTGTTTTTTCTTGCCCCCGGCGATTGATGACGATAACGCCTTCACCCACCGGCCAGTCCAGGTTCTTGGCCACGTATACGTTCCCGCCCCGCTGCAGTACCAATACGGTGCAGGCCGCCAGGGGCGCGGCCAGCATGAATACCAGCCACACGACCAGCATGCGGGGGGGTGAATGGTCTACCGGATCCTGCAAGGGGTTTCCTCCTTCACATCTCTATACGATCGGTCCGCGTATTCGTTGCCCAGCGGCGCGAACCGGGGCCATGTTAACCAACCGGTATCCGCAAACGTTGTAGTGTTGATTGGTGATTCAAAGCCAAAAAAGGAGAATACAATGGAATTGAATTCAGACACGATTATGGGGATCGTCGTTATGCCGGTGCTGTTTGTCACCATGGCATACGTGTTCACCATGTTCATGCATGCCAGGAAAAACAAACTCAAGATGGAACTCCATCAAAAACTTGTCGAAAAGTTCGACAACGTCAGTGAGCTGAACGACTTTCTGAAGAGTGACAGCGGCAGCAAATTCCTCAATTCCCTTTCCATGGAGTACGTTCAGCCAAAGGAAAGGATCATGTCCTCGATTACCCGGGGGCTGGTGGCGGGAGTAGTTGGCTTGAGTTTTCTGCCCATCGGGATGATGTTTTCCGGAGATTCGAAATACTACTATGCCGCCGGGATCGTCCTGTTCGCCCTGGGCGCCAGCCTGCTCATCTCTTCCTGGTTGTCCTACAAGTTAAGCGCGAAATGGGGTATCATCAAAGACGCCGAATCAATGTGATCATGCCACTGTTTTTTCGTATCGCTGAGGGACCGGGACCGGAAGTAATGGAAAAAGAACACAGCAACCTGCTCAAAGAGTCCTTCCGGATCTTCTATGAAAAACACTCGGCCGCCTTCCTGAATTTCATACGGAAGGCCTGCGGGGGGGATGAAGCAACAGCCCGGGATATTTTTCAGGAATCCTTCCTGAGGCTGTTCCGCTCATCCCCCCGCGGACTCAACGAATACCAATTGAAGTCCTACCTTTTCAAGACCGCGTTCCGGCTTGTGATTGATGAAAAAAGAAAAAAAAGAGAGGAACCTTTAGAGGACCGGATATTTCCAGGCACTTCACACGATGATAACACCGACTTCAGAATGGATATCACCGGGGCGTTCGCCCGCCTGGACAAAAAATCCCGGACCCTGCTCTTGCTGGCCCATGTGGAAGGATATTCATACAGGGAGATCAGTGAAATTACCGGCATAAAGGAGTCAAGCCTGAAAGTCACCCTGTTCAGGGCAAGGAGAAAATTCGAGCAGATCCTCAGATCTTCAGGATTTACGCAAGGAGGAAGGGATGAACGGAGATAAATGCAAATATGCGGATCACCTGGTGGAAATCCTGCGCGCAGGCGGCCTGGACGGAGAAATGTCAGATCATGTCCGCCATTGTCCGGAATGCCGTGAGATCTTCAATATTCACGGCATGCTGATGGAAATTGCGCAAAATTCTCCACATGTCGAAAACAGCTCTCCCCCTCCTTTTGAATCCCTGTGGCAAAGGGCGTTCCTCAAGGAAAAGATAAGCCCGGAAAAAATCGCCAAGGCCATGCTGCCGATCCAGATCGCCGGAATGGTTTCTCGAATGGTTTTCTTGGTAGCGGCTTTTTTTCTCTTTATCCTGATCGGGCCCGGAGTATTGGGCCATCTGGAAGTATCCGGGGTAATCCGGATATTCAATGCCGGATTTATCCAACCCTTTGTCAGGATTTTCAACTCTTCCCTCTTTGTTTCCATTCCCATGACAATGGTATTGCTCTCATTCCTGGCCTACTTCTTGTCCATACTGATCAAACCGTTGACGCGGCAAAAACTGCGAATCAACGGATAAACCGTATGCTCCGCAGATTGGCGCGGCAAATGATTCGACACCGGGGATGAGCTGACGGGGCAGGCGGCAATGGCTGAAACGAAATTCAGGGAAGCCTCGGCATTTGATTTAAACCACGATCCCGAGGCTCGAAAAACTGAGTTTCCGTAAGGGATATACGCCCGTTCGGGCGCATCCTGAGTGACCGCCGGCGCCTTTCAATAAGCCGGAAAAGGCAACCATTTCCCAGCGGCAAAGCAGTCTGGTATAATCCCCCCCGGCGTAAACAAAGGGAGAAGGTTACCAACATGATCGCGAGCCTGTATGCAAAAGTCTGTCATCTGTCGCCCCGCTTCAACAAAGCCTCCAAGAAAAGGATCTACCAGTTCCTGGGCAGGTATTACCTGCAAAAAAACTGGACATTCATGAATTACGGTTACGCGTCCATGGACGGCGATGACGCTCTCCCCGTTCTCAAATCCGGGGACGAAGACAACCGCTTCTGCATTCAACTCTACCACATCGTGGCTTCAGCGGTCCCATTGGAAGGCTTGCGGGTCCTGGAAATCGGCAGCGGGCGCGGTGGCGGTTCCACCTACATAAAGGAATACTTGAAACCGCAGCTGCTGGTGGGAATGGACTTCTCGACGAACAACGTGAATTTCTGCAACCAAACAAACTCCGCCACGGGCCTGGTTTTCCTTCCCGGCGATGCGGAACACCTGCCTTTCAAGGACGGCAGTTTTGACGCCGTGGTAAACGTGGAGTCCTCGCATTGTTACAGCGCCATGAACAAATTCCTGCTTGAAGTACGCCGGGTATTGCGGCCGGGCGGGCACTTCCTTTTCGCGGACTTTCGCGATCGGGAAAAACTCGGAACCCTGCATGCGGAACTGTCCCACAGCGGTATGTCCCTGATAAAGCGTCGCAACATCACCACCAACGTGGTGGCGGCCCTGGATCAGGATCACCTGCGCAAAGCAGCCCAGATCGCCCAGGGCGCCTCTAAGCTAATGGTGAGATTGTTCCGTCAATTCGCCGGCAATAAGAAATCGCGCATTTACCGGCGTTTCAGTAACGGCATCACCGTTTATCAGAGTTTCATGTTCCGCAAAGCGAACTGATCCTTCCGTTTACCCGCCACAATGCTCACCCTTTTTTCAGGGGCCGGTCTCTTTCAATCCAGGTGCGCTCCCCCGGGCCCATGCATGTTCATTGGAGTTGCGACTCGATGCGGGCGCGCTGGGCCGGGGTGAGGTGGCCACGCTTGAGCATGCGGTCCGCCACAAGCCGCACCCGCCACTTCAGGTATCGGGAATTCGACAAGGGGGTCACCCGCAGCGGCTTGGGAAGCACCGCCACCAAGCGCAGAATCTGCGTTGGGGTCAGGGCAGCCAGGGGTCTGGCGAAAAAATGTCGGGCCGCGGCGGGGAAACCGAACACACCGCGACCGAGTTCCACGATGTTCAAGTACAAGTGAAGAATTCGCTGCTTACTCAAGGTCGCTTCCAGGCGCCTGGCGATAAGCATCTCCCGCAGCTTGCGCAGCAACGATTTTCGTGGCGACAGGAAAAGGTTGCGTGCCAGTTGCATGGTGATGGTGCTGCCTCCCCGCGCCTTTCTGCCTGCGCGCAGATTCTTTTTCAGCGATTCCTTTAACTCATGGAAATCGATGCCCTGATGACTGTAGAACGCCGCATCTTCGGAAGCCACCACGGCGCGACGCAACATGATCGGGAGGTCCTCCCAGGCACGCCAATGCTGGACAACTTTGTAGGGCTTTTTCGCCGCGCGGGCTTCTCCAATCCTTAAAGCCATGAGTGCCGTCACCCGGGGATGACCCCGGGACAGAAAACCCACCTGGGGCAGAGAGAAGTATATCCAGCCGGCACCGGCCATGGCCGCGATCAACAACGCGACAGCCAGAGATGCAAAGGGATGACGGCGGGGAAAGGATTTCTTTTTCCGGCCCCGCCGCCGGACCAGGTTGATGCGCACCACTACGGCCATGGAGTTCATTGTACCCTCCCGGCCGGGTACGGGCAACCCGACTTTACCTGCCTGGGGGATTATGCTACAAGGTGGACTGGAGAAGAGGGTGAACCGGAAAAAACAATTCGTCACAATCCTGTTCGGCGGCCGCTCGGCCGAACACGACATTTCCATCCTATCGGCCACGGCGGTTTATCGCAACCTGGACCGTCGCCGTTTTGCGCCGCGATTGATCTACATCAACCGCCGGGGAGATTGGCGCTGGGTTGATGAAAAAGAGATGACAGCTCCCTCGGCTGACACCTTGTCCCGGGGAAGTTTCCAATCCATCCTGCCCTGGCGCTGCAGCGGCACGGGCCTGCCGCAAACGGACATCTGCTTTCCGATACTGCACGGTCCCAACGGTGAGGACGGACGAGTACCCGCCTTGCTGGAACTCGCTGACATTCCCTTCGTGGGCGCGGGCAGTCAGGGTTCGGCCCTGGCCATGGACAAGGGCACGGCCAAGTCCTTGTTCCGCGCCGCCGGTATCCTCACTCCGGATTTCCTCGTGTTCGCCGGCGACTCACTCAAGGTGATCTCCCACAGGGTTTCGGAACGCATGGAATGGCCGGTATTCGTCAAGCCCTGCAACCTGGGCTCTTCAGTGGGCATTTCCAAAGTCAAAACCGCCGGGGAATTGCCGGCAGCCGTTAAGCTGGCTTATGCACACGATTCCCGCATCATAGTGGAACAGGGCATCCGGGGCCGGGAAATCGAAGTGGCGGTAATGGGCAACGATTCCCTTGAAGTATCCCAGCCCGGCGAACTGCAACCCCACAACGAGTTTTACGATTATGCAGACAAGTACCTGGACGGTAAAACCAGATTCTCCATCCCCGCCGAACTGTCAGAAGACACGGCGGATGAAATCCGCGGCCTGGCGGCCGAGGCCTTCCGCAGCCTCCATTTATTCGGCCTCAGCCGCGTCGACTTTTTCCTGGAGTCTACAGGACGGATCCTGGTGAACGAGATCAACACCATGCCGGGTTTCACCGAGATCAGCATGTTTCCCAAGCTCTTTCTTCTGGAAGGCTACACCTTCAAATCCTTGGTCACTCGTTTGATCGATTACGGCCTGGCACGCCACGCTGCGGGGAGCACCCGGCGGTGATCGTCCTGGCCGTGGACTTCGGCACGCGGCGCCTGGGGCTGGCCCTGGGAAACACCCGCCTGCGTACCGCCACGCCCCTGCCGCCCTTGAAACGCCGGGACCTGGAACAGGACCTGGCGCATCTCAAGCAATTCAAAGAGGATTACGGAGTCGAGTGTCTGCTCTTCGGCCGCCCCCTGAACATGGACGGCTCCCCCGGACGCATCCAGGCGGCGGCGGAGAACTTCGCCAACTATATGCGCAAGCAACTGGGCATACCCCTCTTATGGCAGGACGAACGCCTGACCAGCATGGCAGCGGACGAACTCTTGGCAGACCTGGAGCCCGACCCATTCAAGCGCAAGGGCGTTCTGGATTCCGTGGCCGCCATGGTCTTTCTGAACGATTTCCTGGAGTCGCAATGAAAAAAATAATGATTGTCCTGCTCATCCTGGTCCTGGCCGTATGCGCTTGGGTCGCTTGGGAAGCCTGGCACAAGGTGTTCAGCCCCTTCCAGGGCTACACGGGAACCCGCACCGTGGTGATTCCCGTGGGCGAGTCCGTTTCCGCCACGGCGGAACGCCTGGAACGGCGGGGTGTGATCTCCAGCCGCACCTGGTTCCTGGTCTACTACCGCTTGTTCCATCCCAAGCTGGTTTTCAAAACCGGTGAATACCGTTTCACCTCCGCCATGACCATGGACCAGGTCATGCGCAAACTGCACCGCGGCAAGGTGGTGCTGCACAAAGTCACCCTCACCGAAGGCATGACCCTGGAAGAGACGGCGATCGCCGCTGCCAGCCAATTGGGTATCGATGCCAAGGCCTTCCTGCAGGCCGCGGGCGACCCGGATCCCATCAAAGACCTGGACCCTGAAGCGACCGACCTTGAAGGTTACCTTTATCCCGACACTTACCACGTGCCCCGGACCCTGGACGCCCCGGCACTGGTGGCACTCATGGCGGAAAAGTTCCGTGAGCGTTTCAACCGCACCCTGGAATGGCGCAGCCACGAAATGAAGCTGACGGTGCGCCAGGTGATCACCCTGGCTTCACTCATTGAAAAGGAAACCGCCGACCGCAGCGAGCGTTTTCTCATCGCCTCGGTTTTTCACAACCGCTTGCGCATCGGCATGCCCCTGGCCTGTGATCCCACCATCATCTACGCCCTGAAGCGGGATGGCAAATGGCGGGGCAAGCTGGGATGGGCCGAATTGAAATACGATTCTCCTTACAACACACGCCTGAACCGGGGCCTGCCCCCGGGCCCCATCTGCAGCCCCGGCATCGCCTCCATTGAAGCCGCCCTCTATCCTGAAAACACCCGATTCCTTTACTTCGTATCCAAGGACGGCCGCACCCATCACTTCTCCCGCACCCTGCGCGAACACAACCAAGCGGTGCGCAAGTTCATCCTGAACAAATAGCCCGGGGGAACTCCCATTTCCAAGCCTCACAATTTGTTACAATTTTGCAATTGCCGCGACACAGGCATACACTACCCTAGAAAAGGAAAGAGGGAACCTGTACATGGAAGCCAAAATATTGGTCATTGACGACGACCGGAAACTCAACCACTTGCTGGAAGAATACCTGGCCCGCTTCGGGTTCCGGGTGCAAACGCATGCCCACCCCCGTGACGGCCTGGCGGCCCTCGCCCGTTTCCAACCGGATCTGGTGATCCTGGACGTGATGCTGCCAGCCATGGACGGTTTCGAAGTATGCCGTACCATCCGCCGTTCCAGCGCCGTTCCGGTCATCATGCTCACCGCCCGCGGCGAAGTCACGGATCGAATCGTCGGCCTTGAGATCGGGGCCGACGACTACCTGCCCAAGCCATTTGAACCCCGGGAACTGGTGGCCCGCATCCAGACCATCCTGCGCCGTGCCCGCCGCGACACCCCCTCCCGCACCCGCCAGCTGGGCGAGTTGCAGATTGACCTGGACAAACGGCGCGTCCTGTTGGGAGAACAGGAGATTTCCCTGACCAGCGCGGAGTTCGAGGTCCTGGCCCTATTGACCCGCCGTCCGGGGGTGGTCTACTCCCGTGACCAGATCATGGAGCACTTATGGGACATCCAGGATGACGGCGACAGCCGCTCCGTGGACGTTTTAATGAGCCGGCTGCGTCAGAAGCTGGCGGACGACGCCCGGGCCCCCCGGCTGATCAAGACCGTATGGGGCGCCGGATATGTATACGTGGGCGGGGAAGAGTAGCCATGGGATTGATCCGCCGCATCCGCGCCTCCCTGTTTCTGAAGATTTTGTTGATCTTTGCCATGGCCTTGGTGCTGATGATCGTTTTCATTGCCGGGGCCCACCGCCTGATATTCAAGCCGCCGGTACGCTTCGAGAGTATTCTGGCCCATTCCGTCTCCTACGCGGAACTCATTGCCCGGGACCTGGGCAACCCGCCCGCATTGGACAGGGCCCGAAAACTGTCCGCACGCCTGCACCTGCGCATCCGCTACGAATCCGCCGCCGGTGGCTGGTCCACCCACCCCGATATGGAGAAAATCGCCCGGGAGGAACTGGTCAGCCTGGACGGCATGGGCGAGGCCTCCGCGGGATTCACGCCTCACGGCCTGTGTGCCCGCGTACCCGTGCAGGGGGGGAAACTGTTTTTTCTGCTGCGCCCTTGGAAAAAAGGCTTTCATCACCGGGTGAATCAACTGATTCTGGCCGTTTCCATCCTGGCCGTCCTGTTGATCCTCGGCGTTTGGTTCATCATCCAGGGGCTGCTGCGTCCCATCCGTACCCTGAGCGAGGGTATGGGTAAACTCGGGGCTGGAGAAATGAACTACCGCATGTCTTCCCGCCGGCGGGATGAACTGGGAGGATTGGTGCGTTCATTCAATCGCATGTCTGAACGCATCGGCGAGATGATCCGCTCCCGTGACCGCTTGTTGTTGGACGTGAGCCACGAGATGCGCTCGCCCCTGACACGGATCAAACTGGCCCTGGAATTCCTGGAGCCGGGAGAACCCCGGCAGGCCATCCTTGAAGACGTTGAGGATGTGGAGCGCATGGTTACGGCCATCCTGGAGACGGAGCGCCTGGAAAACCCTCATGGCGGACTGCAGCGGACCGCCATCCCGCTGAAACGCATCACTGGGGAAGTGGCGGCCGCCCTGGAAGGCCGGCCGCCGGGAATCAGCCGGGAAGGAATTCCCGAAAACCTGCTGGTGCGAGCTGACGACGAGCGCCTGCGCATCCTGCTGCGCAACATCCTGGACAACGCCTTGCGCCATTCCGCCGAGTCGGAGCGGCCGGTGGAAGTAACCGCCAAGCGGAAAGAGAAAGGCGTAACCATGAAGATCCGCGACTTCGGCAGCGGTATGGACCCCGAAGCATTGCGTCACATCTTTGAACCCTTTTTCCGGGCGGACCGCTCCCGCAGCAAGCAAACCGGGGGGTACGGCCTGGGAATGAACATGTGTTGGAAAATCATGCAGGCCCACGGCGGCGCCATCAATGTGGATAGCCATCCCGGACAAGGCACCACGGTCACCCTCGACTTTCCCGCCTGAAAACACGTTGTTACATTTTGTCACAATCCTATATTGTTACGGCAACATGCCGATTGTATTCACACATGAAGGCACGGGCTGCGTTCCGGCCGCAAAGGAGGACACATGATTGCACTTGCCAGTAAAACCACTCAACGAATACTCCGACTCTTGGCTTTTCTGGCGCTGTCCGGATTGATGCCGGGCAACACTATCGGCGCCACGTCACCCGAAAGCACACTCACTCTAAAGCAAGCCGTTCAAATTGCTCTGCGGCAGAACCCTGACCTGCGCTTGGCGGCAAACCGCTCACTCAGCAGTGAAATCACCCTCAAGAAACAACGCGGGGTCTTTCTGCCGGACCTCAATATCACCACTTCGGGGAACCGCCAGGCCGGCAAATCGGTGGACCCGGTCACGGGTGACTACACTGCATCAGCCTATACACGGTTCAATCTCAATGCATCCTCCAGCCTGACCCTGTTCAACGGTTTTGCCAATACCGCCAACCTGCACCAGGCACGGGAAAACCGGGATGCCGCTACAGCGGACCTGGACCGCACACGCCAGGGCATCGTATACACTGTGGCTCAGGAGTTCCTCCAATCCCTCACGGCCCGCAGTTTCGTGGCTGTTGAAAAGGAAAACAAGCAAGCCCAGGCGAACCTTCTGCAGCAGATCACCGCCTTCTTCAAAGCGGGCCGGCGACCCGTTGCGGACCTTTACCAACAGCAATCCGAGATCGCCGCCTCGGATTACCGCTTACAGGAAGCGGAGCGAGCCCACCAGGTGGCGGTGATCACCCTGCTGCAATCCCTGGGCATGGATCCCAACCTAGAGGTGCGGTTAACCGAACCGCCGGTGGAGAAAATGGTGGCCCGGCTGCAGGAGATCCTGGATAAGGGTATTGAAACCGAAGGCAGTGTCCTTGACCGGGCGGACATCACCGCCCAGGAAAACCGGGTGGCCGCGGCCAGGTATTCGGTCCGCGCCGCGCGTTCCGGGTATTTCCCCCGGGTGTCCGCATCAGCCGGCTTGGGAAGTTCCTATTCCAGCGCCATACCCGACTCCGACCTGAGCGACCAGTTGCTGGACCGCAACCTGTCGGCCAACGTGAGCCTCAACCTCTCCATCCCCCTGTTCGACCGCGGCCAGACCCGCCAGGAAGTGGCCGCGGCCCGGGTTCAATTGGAAAACCAAGAATTGGACCTGGAGCGTCAACGCCGCCAGGCAAAAGCCGAAATCCGCCAGGCCCGCCTCAACTGGGAAAACGCAGCCAGGCAGCTGACCAGCGCCGGCAAGCAACTGAAATACGCCCGGGCCGCCCTGGACAGCGTCGAGGATCGCTACCGCGCCAATGCAGCCACCCTGTCCGAAGTCAGTCAGTCCCGTGCCCAGTACCGGCAGGCCCGGTACAACCAAGTGGCGGCTAGATTCAGCCTGTTGCTCCGCGGCATGGAAATCCTGTACAGCCGGGGAGATCAACAAACCCTGACCACCCTGGTCACTGATTCCACGGTCCAGACCGCGGCCACCCCCGCATCAAAAGGAGATAAACAATGAAACGCAAACATTGGATATGGATTGCCATTGCGGCAATTGTGATTGCCCTGTTGTTCATCGTTTTAAAACCGGGAAAAACCGAATCCAACCAAGCGCCTTATGAAGTTGCGACATTAAAGACAGGGAACATCGAAAACACCGTGTCCAGCACCGGCACCTTGAGCGCCCTGGAAACAGTTGAGGTGGGATCCCAGGTGTCGGGCATTATCGAACGCCTGCTGGTGGACTTCAACAGCCCTGTCGAGAAGGGACAACTGCTGGCTGTTCTGGACAAGACGCCTTTCCAGGTATCCGTTCAGGAAGCGGAAGCCAAGGTGGACAGCGCCGCCGCGGAACTGACACGCCTGGAAGCCGAACTGGAACGCAACCGCCCGTTGTACGAAAAGGGACATATCTCCGAGTCGGAATTCCTGCAGTGGAGGACCCAGGCGGCCACTGCCCGGGCCAGTTTGAAAAGCGCGCGGGCCAGCCTGAAACGCGCCCAGACCAACCTGGGATACACTGAGATCCGCTCACCCATGAAGGGCACGGTCATCGAGCGCACGGTGGACGCGGGCCAGACCATTGCCGCCAGTTTTCAGGCGCCCAAACTCTTCCTCATCGCTCGCGACCTGACCAAGATGCAGATCGAAGCCGATGTGGATGAAAGCGATATCGGCCTAATCCGGGAAGGTCAGCAGGCCCGGTTTACAGTACAGTCCTATCCGGATCGTCAATTCAACGGCACGGTACGCCAGATTCGTCTGCAGCCCACCACCATCAACAACGTGGTGAACTACACGGTAGTGGTGGACGCGGAAAACCAGGACCGGGTATTGCTGCCGGGTATGACCGCTACGGTGGACTTCCTGGTGGAACACCGCGAAAACGTGCTCATAGTGCCCAACAGCGCCCTGAACCTGCGGCCCGGAGCAGGCGTCGAAATCGAACGCCCCCAGGGTCCCGAATCCGGCTCCGGCAGCAATGACCGTCGCGCCGCCCTGCGCGCCATGATGATGGGCGGAGAGGCCGCGCGCAAACAGATGGGATTCGTGTTCGTGCCCCAGGAAAACGGCAAAATCCGTATCGCCATATTCCGCAAAGGCGCCAGCGACGCATCCAATACCGAGGTCATGGAATCCCGCTTGCTCCGCGAAGGCACCAAGGTGATTACCAAATTCAACAATCCGCCAGCCGCGGCCAGCAACAATCGCCGCAATCCCTTCATGATGGGCGGCCCGCCCCGGGGACGCCGGTAATCGGAACGGGGAAGACCAATGACGACCATTGAACTCAATGCGATTGAAAAAACCTATATCATGGGAGACGTCCAGGTTCCCGCCCTGCGGGGAGTCGACCTGAACATCCAGGAAGGCGAATTCCTGGCCATCATGGGCGCTTCAGGGTCGGGCAAATCCACGCTCATGAACATTGTGGGCTGCCTGGACTACCCCACCGGGGGATCCTACACACTGGATGGCACCCGGGTGGACCGCATGAACCGGCGCCAGTTGGCGGATATCCGCAACCGCAAAATCGGATTCGTCTTTCAGGGCTTCAATCTGCTGGCCCGCACCACCGCGCTGGAAAACGTGGAACTGCCGTTGCTGTACTTCCGGGGCGAGGAAAAGATCCAGGCGAAGGAGTTGGCCCGAGCGGCCCTTGAGCGGGTCGGCCTGGGCGACCGCGTGGGACACGAACCCACCCAGCTTTCGGGTGGGCAGCAACAACGCGTGGCCATTGCCCGCGCCCTGGTGAACAATCCGGCCCTGGTGCTGGCCGATGAACCTACGGGCAACCTGGACACCGCCACCTCCAACGACGTCATGTCCCTGTTCCAGGAGCTCAACCAGGAAGGTGTGACCGTTGTGCTGGTCACCCACGAGCCCGACATCGCCCGCTTCGCAAAGCGTATCGTGGAACTGCGGGACGGCTTGAAAATCCGCGATGAACGGGTTGTCGACCGTATCCATGCCGGTAACGGTAAATCCGTGTTCAGCGGCGCCCAGGAGGTGCAATCATGAAAATCGACCGACTCATCCGCGCGGCTTTCCGCAGTATCGCCAAGAACCGCATGCGCAGCTTCCTGACCATGCTGGGAATCATCATCGGCGTGGGCGCGGTGATCGCCCTGGTCTCCATCGGCAAGGGCGCGTCCGCGGACATCGAGAGCCAGATCGACGCCCTGGGCACAAACATGATGATGATCCGTTCCGGATCGTCATTCCGGGGCGGGGTCAGCCGCGGCGCCGGCAGCCTGCAAACCCTCTCCATGGACGACGTGGATGCATTGCGCGAACGCGCCACCCTGCTGGCCTATGTATCACCGGATATCATGGTGGGCGTTCAAGCCATTGCCATGGGCAAAAACTGGGCCACCCAGATCCACGGAGTGGGAATCGATTTCCCCTCCATCCGCAATTGGGAGATCGATAAGGGTTCCAACTTTACGGAGCGGGACATCCGCGGTCGCCGCAAGGTGGCCCTGCTGGGCCAAACCGTGGTGGAAGAGATGTTCGGTGACCGGGACCCCATGGGCGCCCGGATCCGCCTCAACAAAGTTCCCTTTACGGTTATCGGGACGTTAAAGGAAAAAGGCGATGCCATGATGGGCGATCAGGACGACCTGATCCTGGCCCCCGCCACTACGGTGCTCTATCGTTTGTCTGACGGTAAAACAGTGCGCATGATCTACGCCAGCACCCATGACAACGCCGACCAAGCGGCGGCTGAAAAAGAGATCACGGAGATCCTGCGGGACACTCACCGCTTAAAGGAAGGAGAGGAGGACGACTTCTCCATCCGCAGCCAGACGGAGATCATCGAGCGGGTCACGGGCGTGACCGACACCATGACCATGCTCCTGGGCGCCATCGCCGCGGTATCCCTCCTGGTGGGCGGCATCGGCATCATGAACATCATGCTTGTTTCCGTAACGGAACGGACCCGGGAGATCGGCATCCGTATGGCCGTGGGCGCCCGGGGCGGCGACATCCTGGTTCAATTCCTGGTTGAGGCGGTGATTCTGAGCCTGCTTGGCGGTCTTATCGGCATATTAACAGGCCTGGGCCTGGGGCGCGGCATCTCCGGATTGATCAACACCGGATTTATCGTGGACCCGATGATCATCTTGCTTTCCGTGGGATTCTCCGCGGCGGTGGGAATCTTTTTCGGTTTCTACCCGGCCCGCAAGGCATCACTGCTCAATCCGATCGAAGCCCTTCACTACGAATAACCATTACTTGGGGACGGACGACACCAGTACAACGCTGGGTGATCGACCAAAAAGCCAAAACGATATTGGCGATTTTCTGAAAAAATGCGCCTTGGTTGGATTGATGCTCGAGTGGTATAGTTTTCGTTCTTCCCCATTCTTTATGCGGATTGGACCTTGCGGCGGGCCACCAATTCATCCGGGTCGATGCCCCGGCTCTGCAGGTGCTCCCGGACCAGGCGTTCCGCCACGGTATCCATTTTTGGCTGCAGCGCGCCGGTAATGATCTCGGGGGTCACATCTTCAGGGACTTTCAACAGGTTGCGCTTCCAATGCACCAAGTACCCGGATAGGCACATGGGCTGAACCCGGCTGTAGAACTTCGGGTTGAACACGTCGAGGGGCGATTTTCCGGTACGGTTCATGCTGTTGAAATCGATCTTGGCCCCCAGGCGCTCCAATTCATTGCGGCGTTCCTCCCGGGTGTTGAGGTCGTAAACCACGGGCAAATACTTCACGTGGAAGCGGCCGGCGAATTCCCGGATCATGGAAAGGAACTCCGGAAAGTTGTCTCCCGTCACAAGGATCTTTTTCCCATCCGGGGCCTGTTCCCAATTGGCGCCGTCGGTAAACACGGGGATGTCGTGCTCCAGGGCGTAGATTACGCTGGCCAACGCCATGCTGGCCCGGCAGGGCATGCACCAGGCGGCTTCCTTGCCGAATTCACGGCTGGTTTCCTTGTAGCTCTTGACCGCCATCTCCTGAAACAGGTGACGGATATCCATGATCTCGTGAGTAATTTTGTCTTTGCCGTGGAGCGATTGCAAGAGCTCCACGTTGGGCCGGTTGGCCTTCAATAGAAAATGCAGGTATCCCTTGTCAAAGGTCAGCAGGTGGACCCGGTCATAACGGCCGGCCAGGTAATGGGCGGCATATAGGGAATCGATGCCCCCGGAAAATTCAATTACCACTTCGTTCTTCATGGAATCACCTCCTGTGGGGAAACAATTGACCTAATTGTAATCTTTTTTATTACTATTTGTCAACAGTTGTTTTCCCTCCGATATCAGTTCCGATTGATTTCGCCTATCCAATCAGATATAATAGTATTTAACAAAGTTACTTTTAAAAATGAAAATCAGTGCAAAAACACGTTACGCTGTGCGTATTCTGGTCGAGTTGGGCCTGGACACCTCCAGGGTACATTCCCTGCGTCAGGTCGAGGCCCGGCAGCAGATATCCGCCAAGTTCGCCAAGCAGATCCTGCAGCCCCTGGAGACCCGGGGACTGATCTCCAGCCGGCGGGGTGCCCGCGGAGGTTACCGCCTGGTCATGGATCCGAGAAACATCTCGCTGCTGGACGTGTTCAAGATCACTGGTGAAGCATTGCTTACCGCGCCATGCATCAATGACCACGAGTACTGCCCCCGCACCCACAATTGCGGCGCCCGCGGCCATTGGCACTCCCTGGACACCCTGATCCGGGATTACCTGGAGCAAACCACCATCGCCGACTTGATCAAGAGAGAAAAGGCCGGCTTGGAAACGGCGCCATCGACCTGATCCGGGGACATCAGTTCACCCTGCGCACTGCCTCCAGCCTCCAGGCGATACGAAACACCAGGGGCCGCATGCGCAAATCGGCAAAACCACAAGACTCCACCAGGTCCTGAAACGACTTGGGCGTCCGGAATTCCGCAATGGATCGGTATAGCCATGCCGCGTCACCGCCACGACGGGTAAGAAGCCGATAGGTCCACGTCACCACTCCGCCCAGGTAAATGCGAAAAAATGTCCTGATCAGCGGTGAGGTGGGGGGAAAGAACTCCAGGATAACCAGTCGGCCGCCCGGGCGCAACACCCGTCGGCATTCTTGCATGGTTCGTTCAAGGTCCTCCAGGTTGCGCATGACGAATGCGGAAACCACGCCGTTCAGTGAACCGTCCCGGAAGGGCAATGCCTCACCAGCGGCCTGAACCGGGAAGAATGGGCGCCGGCGACGTCTCCCCTCCGCCAGCATGGCGAAGCTGGGATCCACGCCCACGCAAAAGGTCCCCAGGCGCGAGAGGCGGGCGGCCATCTGCCCACCTCCGCAACCCAGGTCCAGAACCCGGCCGCTCCGTGGAAATCTCCACAATGCGCGCCGACGCCACCATCCGTCAACGCCGAAACTGGCAAGGCGGTTGAAAAGGTCGTAGTGGCGCGCCATGCGACTGAACAGCCCGGCTATGGCCGTCCGGTCACGTGACCGCCGATCCGTCACTGCGGCGTTATTCCACTCGAGCACGCCGGGAATCCCAGTAAAGGTATCCCAGCAACAGCACGAACATGACGAAACCCAGGGCTTCGCCGCCAAAGGATTCCTGCCAGTGTCCCGTGCCCAGGGCCTGGATCATGGACCAGCCCTCGCCGAAGATGAGCTGGCCGAAGTAGATAATGGCAGCGGCCACCACGCCCATGATGGCGCCCCCGGCAATGAATCCCGAGGCAATCAACGTACCCCGCTCCTTGCGCGCTGTTTGAAGTTTCTTGTCCGTCGTGCTGCGGGCGACAAAATGGGCGATCAGTCCACCCGCCAGCAACGGGGTATTGAGGTAAAGCGGCAAATACATACCCAGGGCGAACGCCAAAGGCGGTACTCCGATGAACTCCAGCACCACGGCCAACATGATGCCCGCCAGGTAAAGAAGCCATGGTGCCGGTTGCCCGGTCATCAAGGGCTTGAGTACCGCGGCCATGGCCGAAGCCTGAGGCGCTTCCAATCCGCCGGGCCCGAACCCATAGGTTTTGTAAAGCATCAGGATCACCAGGCCCACCGCCGCCGCGGACAGCAGGGTACCCAGGAACTTGTAACGTTGCTGGGTGACTGGAGTGGTTCCCAGCCAATAACCGATCTTCAGGTCCGTTATGAATCCGCCGGCCATTGCCAGGGCCGAGCAGACCACGCCGCCGATCAACAACGCCGCCAGCATGCCCTGTTCCCCTTTCAGGCCCACTGACACCAGGACCACCGATGAGATGATCAGGGTCATCAAGGTCATACCGGAAACGGGATTGGTGCCCACAATGGCGATGGCCCGGGCGGAAACCGTGGTGAACAGGAAAGAGATAATGGTCACGATTGCCAGACCCACCAAAGCATGGTACCAATTGCCTCCCACGACACCCAGCAGGAAGAACGCGAAAACCCCCAACAAGGAAGCAAAAATCAGGATGACGTTCCACTTCATGGACATGTCGTGTTGCAGGCGGCTCGGGCGCTCCACACCGTGCTCGACGCCCTTACCGGTGATTTCCTTGGCCGCCAGGCGGAAGGCGCCGACGATTATCTTCCGGGACTTGATGATGCCGATGATCCCAGCGGCCGCGATACCGCCAATACCGATATGGCGCACATACTCACTGAAGATCTCTATGGGGAGCATGTCTGAAATAGGCTTGGCCGCGCTGAGAATGGGTGCCGGATTGAATTGACCGATGTAATAGACCGCCGGCACCAGCACCCACCAGGAAAGGAAGGATCCGCAGGCGATGATGAGGGCGTATTTTAGTCCGACAATGTATCCCAGCCCCGTCACGGCGGCACCGATGTTGACATTGAATTCAAGCTTTACCGATGAAGCCAGCTTGCGTCCCCAGGAAAAGACCCTGGTGGATACAATCTCTTTCCAGAAACCCAGGCCGGACACCATGAAGTCGTAGAGACCTCCGATAAACAGCGCCTTGACCAGGATACGGGCCTGATTCCCGCCCGACTCGCCGGCCACGAGGACTTCCGTTGTGGCCGTGGCTTCGGGAAAGGGGAACTCCCCATGCATGTCCGAAACAAAGTACTTGCGGAAGGGAATCAGAAACAGAATGCCCAGGAATCCGCCCAGCAAGGAAGCCAGAAAAACCTGGGTGAAGGTAGCCTCAAGGCCGAGGATGTAGAGTCCGGGGATGGTGAAGATGGCCCCGGCCACGATAAGCCCCGAACTGGCGCCGATGGACTGAATAATCACGTTCTCCGACAGGGCGTTCTTGCGCCCCGTCATAACAGAGAAGCCCACGGCCAGGATGGCGATGGGGATAGCCGCCTCGAAAACCTGGCCGATTTTCAGGCCCAGGTAGGCCGCGGCCATGGAAAACAGGACGGCATAGAACATGCCCCAGAAAAGTGAATAGGTCGTCACTTCGGGCAGCGGTCGGTCGGCGGGAACCACCGGATGATAGCTTTCTCCTTTTTCCAACTTGCGATAGGCGTTTTCCGGCAGACCGGCGGGACGGTCCAGTCCGTTTTGTGCATCATGGCTCATGATGGGCCACCTCCAGGTCGGGAATCTTCCCGCCGCCGCGCGGGCACGGGAATTCAGGTTGAGGCTAGCACACCCCGACCGGGAATTCAAGCGGTCCGGATGCCCGATAAACACCGTGATTGCAGGGCTTCCGGTTGACACTTCCTTGGGGCCTGTGCTACCATTCTGACCGGCTCCGCGGCACTGCGGGCCGCCCTTTCAGGAGGATGCCATGGACTTGTCCACTACCTATATGGGACTGGAGTTAGACAACCCAATCATCGCCGGCAGCAGCGGCCTCACTGGCTCCATCGATGGGATACTCCGCCTGGAGGACCAGGGTACGGCCGCGGTGGTACTCAAGTCCATCTTTGAAGAGCAGATTCTCAACGAAGCCGGGGCACTGCACAACGGGTCTCCCGTTCATGCCGAGGCCGCGGACTACATCACCCAGTATACCCGCCGCCACAGCCTGGATGAGTACCTCAAACTGATCCGGTCCGGACGCGAAAAGACGGCCATTCCGGTGATCGCCAGCATCAACTGCATCTCCGCCTCTGAGTGGACCGATTACGCCCGCCAGATCGAAGAGGCCGGGGCCCACGCCCTTGAGCTGAACCTCTTCGTCCTGCCCGCCGACACCCGCCAGGAAGGTGAAGCCGTCGAGCAGGTCTACTTCGATATCGTCAACCAGGTCACCGCCCAGGTCGACATCCCGGTGGCCCTAAAAATCAGCCCCTATTTTTCCGGCCTGGCCAACACGGCGTTCAATCTATCAGTGCGCAACGTATCGGCCCTGGTGTTGTTCAACCGTTTCTACAACCCGGATATCGACATCAACCGCATGAAAGTGGTGAAGGGCGAGGTCACCAGCACGCCCGGTGAAAACGCCATGGTTCTGCGCTGGATTGCCCTGCTGGCCGGGCGGGTGCGTTGTGACTTGGCCGCTACAACCGGAATTCACGACGGCGCCGCCGTGGTCAAGAACCTGCTGGCCGGCGCCGCGGCGGTCCAGATCGCTTCAGTCATTTACAAACAGGGACCTGAAGTCGTTGCCGCCATGCTCACGGACATCCGTCACTGGATGGAAGCGGCCGGGGTGGACCGCCTTCGTGACGCAATAGGCCGCCTGAGCCATCAACGCATTGATTCTCCGCAACTATACGAACGCGCCCAGTTCATGAAGTACTTCGCCGGCGCAGAAGACTGAATCCCGGCCGATTCATGAAACCCGCTGGGAACGCCGACACAGCGGCCGTCTCTTTCCCGTCCCGATGGCGGGTGGCGATCCGGCCTTTCGCCCTGCCCGCATCCACCATGCCCGTGATGTTCGGCGGTCTGCTGGCTGCGATCATGACCCGCATTCCCCTGCACATTCCCCACTTTTTCTGTGCCCTGCTGGCCATGATTTTGCTGCACTCGGGCGCCAATATCCTGAGTGATGTGTCGGATTTCCGCCGCGGACTGGACCGAGAACCGACACCGGTCAGCGGCGCCGTGGTACGCGGAATTTTAACGCCGCGGCAGGCCCTGGGCGGCGCAGTCGTTTTCTTTGTCGCGGGTATCCTGCCGGGACTCTGGCTGGCTTGGCGCACCACTTGGTTGCTGCTGCCCGTGGGAGCGGCCGGTGTGGCTATCGGATTCTTCTACACTCGTGGCCGATTCCTGGCCCTGAAGTACCATGCCCTGGGCGATGCCGCGGTGATGACCGCCTTCGGCCTGCTGGGGGCATTGGGGGCCTGGATGGTACAAACCGGCGCTTTCGCCTGGACGCCTCTGGTCTACTCCCTGCCCATGGCCCTGCTTGTCGTGGCCATTCTGCACGCCAACAATTGGCGGGATATTCCTTCCGACCGGGCCTGCGGCATTTCCACCCCCGCCATGCTTCTGGGAGACCGTGGTTCAATGCGCTATTTTCATGCCCTGGTGGGGCTGCCATTCCTGCTGGTTCCCCTGTTCGTAATCCTGCCCCGCTGGTTCCCGCCGGCCCTGTCTCCACTGCCGACGGCCTGCCTGGTCAGCCTGGCCGCCCTGCCTGAAGCAATGCGCCTCCTGGACCGTTCCCGCCGCCGCCATACATCCACTGACCCCCTGACCTTTGTCGCCCTTGACGGCGCCACGGCGCGACTGAACCTGGTATTCGGCCTGCTCATGAACGGCGGGTTGGCGTTTCAATTGCTGCTCCTGCCATGACCCCGCGCTGGAATCACGAACCGCTCTTTGTTTCCCTGGCCGCGGCGGTGCCGCTGTTCCTCTCCCTTTTCGCCTTGAATCGATTGGGGCCCCTGGATTTCTGGTGGTGGATGGGTTTGAACCTGACGATTATCCTGGGCCTTTCTCTTTTCCTGGACCGGGATTTGGCAGGACGGATCCGCGGCAAAGACGGCCCCGCCCCCCTGGTCGTGTTTTACGGAGGGATCCTGTCGGCCCTGGTACTCTACGGGCTGTTCTTTCTGGGCGGCCTGATGTTGCGCTGGATGTTTCCCGGCGCTGACCAGGGCATCGCCGGAGTGTACGCCTTCCGCGGCCAGGCCTCCTCCCTGCGCATCGCCCTGCTCATGACTCTGGTGATCGGGCCTGGAGAAGAGTTTTTCTGGCGCGGCATGGTGCAACACCACCTGGCTGGAAGATACGGATCATGGATCGGGGTTTTCACGGCCACCCTGGTCTATACCCTGGTGCATCTGCCTACGGCCAACCCGGTCCTATTGCTGGCTGCCCTGGTATGCGGACTGTACTGGGGCCTGCTCTACCACTTCACCCGTTCGCTGCCCCTGGTGGCACTCAGCCACACCGCCTGGGACCTGCTGGTTTTCCTGGCGCTGCCCCTGGCCAGTTGAGGTACCCCGCCTACTCCAGCCGCTTTACGGTGGTTTTTTGTGTCTTGCCGCGGGGCACCGTTCCTGAGAAATCCACCCGGTCTGTCAAGGCTGAAAACGCCTCCAAAGTTTCCTTCACGGATTGCTCTATGGCTTCACAGGTCATGGTGGCGCCCGTAACAGCATCCACTTCCGGGCTATCCCCCGGCTTGAGTTCCTTGAACTGCTCCAGGAAACCCTTGCGCACAACCCGCCGCACATAAGGTGGCGTATCTTCGGAATCCACTACCTTGACCTCGCGGATGACGCCTTGGAGATCCAGCAATACCAATGAATTGGTGATACCCCGATAGCCCTCGGCCTCGGAGTACTCGGCCGTAAACATACCGATAAGACGCTCGCCCCCCTGCTTGATCACAGCGAAACGATCCCCGTCGGCATCGTAAAAGGCGAAGTCCGCGTGGTGTCCCAGAACATGACGCATCTGGCGTTGGTGTTTACGGGATTGCTGATGGGCACGCCGCTGCCGCCGGTGACGCTGGGGTTCAGCGTTACCGGCGGCCATCAGCATGCCGGCGGCCAAAAGAGGCAGCATGACAATAATCAATTTGGGTTTTCGGATCATTTCGTTCACTTCGTGGTCATGAGCAATTCCCGGGCCGGTTACTCGGTATAAAAGGTCCACATGACGCCCAGGGTCCAGACCACGTTTGCCGTCTTCATGGCCCGCTGGGCATAGGGGATGTTCATGATAAAGAAGATCTTGCGCTTCTCATACTGATCGCCCATGAAGAAGATCTCGGCATGCAACATTACGGCATGGTTGTAGCCCCGGTTCAATGTACCGTCCGGATTGGCCAAGCTCATATCATCTTCCATGCCGAACCAGCCTGTCAGGCCGCCGCCGCATTCCAGGAAGTTGAAAGGGGTGTACTCGAACTTCATTTGGTAGTTCAGGGTATCGGCGATGTTGTGACCGCTGCGGCCCCAGCCCTTGACCTCCCGGGCCGTGCCTTTCCATTGATAAAGGGCATGGCCGGCCAGCTCCAGGCCGGTGGAGCCCAGTTCAAAGTGCCACATGGGGCCCAGTTTCAATTGTTCAACCCCGGGCCCCATGCCGGCCAGCAGGTTTTCGTCCGTGTCGTTCAGGGGAATTCCGTAACTGGCGCCAAGGCCGAGTTTAAAATGCTTCAGTCCGCCCACCTTGGGCTTGTCCAGAAAAAACCATTGACCGGACACCCAGATCTGGGTCAGGTCCTTTTCGCTCAGGCTGAGAAACTGCCCCGCATTGTTGATCTTGTCCTGCTCCCCCCAGGTGTACTTGAGGTTCACACCGACATTCAGGTTGTGCAAAATCCCGTAGCCCAGCCGAAAGTCCAATTGGCGGATTGAGGCATCCTGCAGACCGCAATCTTCACTGCCGAGGTCCACCATCTGTCCCAATGCGGTGGACCATTTCTCGGTATAATTCATCACCTTCACATTCAAACGCGGCCAGATGACCCCCTTGCCGATCCCCTTTGAGCAGCCGATGGTATCCTCCGAGTAAAGCTGAATGGACAAGGGTAAACATACCAATATGAAAACAACCATTAAAAATCTTTTCATGAGTTGAACTCCTATTAAAACTCATGCCCTCTGGGCATGTATAGTATCATTGCCTGCACCATACGGGTGCAGCCGGGAAAAACCAACCGGCCCGGATCAGGACGTCGGCGGGGATTTGTTGTTTACGGAGAAAGAATTGCCCCTGCACAGCCGGGGCAGGCTGAGCTCCCTGAGCACGATCAGGAAGGTCAACACAAAAACGATCACCAGCATCAGGGAGTGCAGGGGCGCAAAGAAGGTGCTTTGAAACAAGCAGGCTGGGCAGTCGTAATCCGTCGCAAAGCCGTTTTCCACGTGGAAGAAATTGATGCCCCCGGATACGAGGCAGAACAGGATCAGAAAAAAGAGCAGCAACCTGGTGTTTCGCATGGACCATCTACCTTATCATAATACGCCTGTCATGACAAAAAGTTGCCACCGTACTGTCCCTGGTGATTCCACAGGGTTCCGGCTTGACACGCATCGCCTCCTGGCGTTTAATTCAGGTTCAGCTTGGCCGGGAGAACCATCATGGTAAAGGACTTCACCATTCAGGTTGGATCGGAGATCGGTGTCTTGGAGGGTGTTTTGCTGCACAAGCCGGGACCGGAGATCGAAAACATGACTCCGGGAAACGCGGAAAGAGCCTTGTACAGCGACATACTTAACCGCGAAGTGGCCGGCCGGGGATACAGGCAATTCGCCGGGATCCTGGAAAGGGCGACCCGGGTTTTCTACGTTCAGGACCTTCTGACCGATATCCTGAAACAGGAAAAGGTCAGAATCGATTTGATCGATGGCATCTGCCGCAACGAAAACGCCCACTACCTGCGTGACCGCCTGCTGGAACTGCCGCCGCAAACCCTCGCCCGCCAGTTGATCGAAGGCGTTGAGCTGGAACGGGACAACCTCAGCCGATTTCTCAGTGAAGAACGCTACAGCCTGCGGCCCCTGCACAACTTCTTTTTCACCCGAGACGCGGCCGTTGTCGTGGATGACCGGGTGGTGATCGGCCGCATGGCCCGCCGGGTACGGGACCGGGAAGCGGTCATCGCCGCAGCCATCTTCGCCCACCACCCGCTTTTTTCTGCGGAGCTTCATTTGCCCGGGAATGAGAGCAAACCGGGCGCCGAAACACCCACACTCGAGGGCGGTGACGTATTGGTGGCCCGGGAAGACCTGCTCCTCATCGGCAATGGTTCCCGCACCAACACCCGAGGCATCGATTTCATAATCGATGTACTTAAGAAGCGTGATACACCCGGTCGCATCATCGTCCAGCAATTGCCCCTCCGCCCGGAATCCTTTATCCACCTGGACATGATATTCACCCTATTGGACCGGCATCAATGCATGATTTACGAACCCCTGGTGAACCGTCCCAATCCATTTCGCACGGTACTCATTGAAGTTGACCGCGGCAAGGTATCCATCCGCGAGGAGGACAACCTGCTGAAAGCCCTGGAGACGGCGGGCATGGAATTGGAGCCCCTGTTCTGCGGCGGCCGCGAGGACCCCTGGGTCCAACAACGTGAACAATGGCATAGCGGCGCCAACTTCTTCGCCCTGGCCCCGGGAAAAGTGCTGGGTTATGACCGCAACGTCCACACCCTGGAAGAGCTGAGCCGTGGCGGCTACGCGGTGATTCGCGCCGCCGATGTCCTGCGCGGCAAAGCGGATCCCGAAGAGCACGATCGCTGCGTGATCACCGTGGACGGCAGCGAACTGGCACGCGGCGGCGGCGGCTGCCGCTGTATGACCATGCCACTGCACCGCCGCGAAACATAATTCTTTCCATGTTGAATCCCGGCTGAATGATCCGTTATCCATATTTTGCGGAGAGCATTCGGTCCAAATGAGAAAAATCCTGGGATTCTCTGTTTCCTAGGCCGTTCACACCCGGCAGGGGGGCGCAGCCGAACAGGTAAACAGGCAGGTATCATCACAAGAAGTCGCGAGAGCCCCGACATGCATGCCGGCACGATGGCGCAGGTTTTCGCTTGACAGACA
>Ga0272443_10002257_pt1 | contig 25148 bp, 23 predicted proteins | sample SSMAcet12_FD_193581 | JGI IMG/M metagenome (GOLD analysis project Ga0272443, IMG submission 193581) | Marine sediment archaeal communities from Little Sippewissett salt marsh, Falmouth, MA, United States - SSM-Acet-12 | ecosystem: Environmental > Aquatic > Marine > Wetlands > Sediment ...
AGGTTGTTGCTACACGCGAGCCCAGGTTGCCCTGATGGCGTCCATGTAGTTCCAGTAGGATTCAAGGACCTTGCCGCTGAAGGGCTCATCCTGTGCCTTCTTGTCGTAGAACTCCCGCGCCGCAGTGGCAAACTGCTCTTCGAGGTCGGCGGGCACTTCTTCGACATTGACGCCGGCGTTGCGGAACTTCTCCAGGGCAGCAATGTCCGTGGCAAGCAGTTCGGTGTAGGCCCTGATAGTCTCTCCCTGGTTGACTTCGATGACGATCTCTTTGAGGTCGTCCGGAAGTGCTTCCCACTTGTCGCCATTGACGATGAAGGGGTTGTACTCATAGGGCTGGCGAGCGCCGGAGACGTAGATGTAGTCGGCGGCCTCGGCCATGCCGAACTCCCAGTCCAGAGTCGGGTTGGATATCTCGTATCCGTCGATTACGCCACGTTCGAGTGATTCGTAGACTTCTCCCGGCGGGATGAACACTGAGGCGCTACCAAGCGTGGCAAGAATCTCTGCGCCATCGCCCGCTCCGCGAAGGGTCAGACCATCGAAGGTGGTCAGTGGCTCCTTTGTCGAGGTGAACAACTCGGGAGTGCCCATCCACCCGCCGTTAGGCACTGCGTAGACGTTCAAGTCCGTGGAATCGAGCATCTCCTGGGCAAACTGGAAGCCACCACCGTTGTTGACCCATCCCATGCACTCCATGGGCGACATGCCGCCCGAGACCATGGTGAACAGCGCGGCCGAAGGGTTCCTATCTCGCAGAAACATCCAACATGTGACGGCGAAGTCCAAAGTGCCGCCGTCGACTCCGGGCCATTCCTCTGTGGATGGGGCGATTCCACCGCCGACCTCGACCTTCATCTTCAATCGGCCACCGGATACGGCTTCGATGCGCTCGGCCACCCGAGTGAGCGAGTAGTGCTGAGCGGTGATGCCGCCGGCATGCGACTGGCCTATCCACTCGATAACCTCGTCGGCCGGAGCGGATGGAGAGCCTTCGTCAGAGGGTGCAGGGGAGTCGCTGTCTGGCGCACAGCCCGCAGCAGCAAGCATGGTCACGCACAGCGACACTGACACGACTAGTGCAAAGAGTCTTTTCAAACTGTGTCTCCTTTTATTCGGTTCCTGATTGGGCAACTGCGTAACGTACGACAGCCCTTCCCTGGTGGGACGGACGGTCGGCCGTCCTTACGCCATCGATTGGGCACTGGATCGACCCGTGCCGCACGGTTGGTACGGCCTACCAGTAGTGCTTCAACGAACGACGTGCGAAGCATGATGGTCTCACACGGATTTACTGATGGTCAAATCTCGCGAACGAACAAGTCCACTTTCACGAGCGCCGTTTGAAGGGCGGTAGTGAGCGACAAGCACGGGTGTTGAGGTCCAGCCCAGAGGGCGGCGTGCACTTCATTCCGTGAGATGGCCGGCCGATGTCAGGAAGCCATGGGCGAGAGACGCTGGCACTCTGTCACCTCGCTGCGGGCACTCAGACCGTGCTGCTGCTAGTGTTCGATGTATGAGACGCGGAGAATCACGCTATCCCAAGAGATGTACTCCGCGAACATGTTGTTGTTGCTGTCCCGCTGGAAAGCCGCCATAACCTGCAAGCGGTCATCCGTTGCGACACCGTCTCCGATTCTGCGCACGGCGCTTGTGGCATCTATCTCAATCGGGGGACGCCACAGTCCTGTTTCAGTGAGCTGTGAGAGCGGTTCGATGTCGTAGGCAGGAAGATTCCCGGGGTCGAAACGCACCTGGTAGATGTTGAGCGTGCCCAGTCCTCTCGGTTCGTTGAAGGGGTTGTTGTCGTCGAGCGCCTGCTGGCTCGCTGCCACGAAACCGGTCTGGTACACGAGCGTTGCCTCGACTACCTCTGTGCCTCTCAGGTGGTAGAGGTCGTATGTCCAGAAGGCCTTGTAGCCTTTGTTGTCGTTGTCATCGCCGGCTTTCGCCCTGCCGGTGGTTCTCGTGCCGTCGGAACACACCGTGCCTGATTCGAGCAGGACCGGCGTGAACTCTTCGACGCTATGAGGGAATTCGATCGGGACTACCACATTCGCGATCGCAATCCCGCCCTCACCATCGTCGACACTCACAGTGACTGTACACGTCTCATTCGCACCGGGGAGACTCAGCGGTGCAAACCAGGTGACGCTGGAGCCGGCGCCGGTCAACTCGCCGCAATCGGCGTTCCACGCGTATTCAAGCGGAGAACCTTCAGGGTCTTCAGCGATGCAGGTAACCAACGCGGATTGTCCCGCGATTACAGTAGGGGATGAGCGCTCGACGCTGTGAATGATGGGGTCCTTGTTCTCGCCAACGACCACTGCTATAGACTCGGAGACTGAGTTCCCCGTGGAGTCCGAAACGGTGACCGTGATTATCCACTCCCCCATCCTCTCGGGAGCAATCCATGTCATGTGTTTTCCCTGGGGCGTACTGAAGCTGCCACCCGTAGCTCCCCACTCATAGCGGAGGGTGCCGCCGTCAGGGTCGTAGACCGTGCAGCCGACCCATGTTTCAGCGCCGGGCCTCACGCGCGAGGAGCCAATTTCGAGGTCAAGGATTTCCGGTGGCCGGTTTCCCTCCTCAGCCGGCTGGGACGGAGCTGACTCGTCGCCGTTCGGCGTGCCGGCTGACGACTCGTCACGAGACACCTGCATACATCCCGCCAGAAGCGGAACGAGAACCAACACGGCCAGGTTCACAAGGGTTGCTGTCCGCGACATAGTCACCTCGGTTCCCTCAGCATCCGTCACTGACGCAGGCAAAGGATGGCGTCATCAGTCAGGCATCGAGTACTCCACTGTGAGCGTCGGCATCACGTTGCGGTCCCAGTGCAGCATATCCCTGACATCGTCGAAATCAGATTCGCCGTCCGAGAATTGCAGCCGGAACTGGAACTTGCTTTCACCAACCTGCTTCTGGAGTGCATCGCGAAGTCCTGCCATTCCTGTCGGATTGTCGATTGCCGCGAAGTCGCACCACTCGGCGATGGGGTCGTCAGCGTCACCCCAGAAATACTGGTCGCCGAGGTCACCGTACTCGTGTTCGAAGGCTCGCAGACAACCAAGCTCGGGGAATGGTGGGTCGTATGGCAGGTCGTATCCTGACAGGTCGAGAATCACGCGGGTGATCGTCGCGTCATCCGGTATCTTCGTGATGCGATACGTCAGGAATCCCTGTATGCCCCTGTTGGCATCGTCGTCTCCCACGTACAACCCGATGTTCCGCTCAACGCCGCTGCTGCGGATATATCCGCTCAGCTCCTCGTCGGGCGTGAGCACCAGCGAGTTCTGTGCCTGTTGGACCGCTACGGTGGTGGTTGCAGTCACGGTGGAGCCATCGCCGCTTGCCATCAGCGTGTAGGTCGTCGTCGCCGTGGGCGTGACCTCGGCAACACCGGTGGTCTCTACTACGCCGATGCCCGGCTCGATAGTGACGGAGGTAGCGCCGGAAACGGTCCATGTGAGCGTTGCCGTAGAACCCGCGTCGATAGTGGAAGGCGATGCCTGGAAGGAAATCAGCGGCATCGATGAGGTGCCGGAGGCAGGGAGCACTATCACCGAGACCTGTACCCGGGATGACCACTCGTCGTTGTTGTCCTGCACCATGAAAGAGATGACGTGCTCACCCTCGGATAGCGAGCTGGTCTGGAATGACGCGGCGTGGCTCAGCAGGCCGTCAAGGTCCGAACGCCATTCGTAGCCGACAACCTCGCCATCATCGTCGGACCCCTGTCCCGCAAAACTGATGGTCTCCCCTTCGGCGATGACCTCCGGCGATACGGAGTCTATGTACGCTTCCGGGGGCTGATTGGTTGCAGGAGAGACCAGGGAGCACCCTGTAAGAAACAGGACTGTGCACAGTACAGGAAATACCTTCTTCATCTCCACACCTCACTGGCAAGGGACAGCTGGCTGCGCTGATACCCAGCATACCGCTCTTTCCTACAGACTACAACGATTGGCGAACGCCGACGGCCTAGTGACAATGGTCGTGCCCCGGTGATTTGGTGGCGCGTGGGGGTGTGCATGTGAGGCCCAGAAGTCTCCTCATCATTCGCCGGGTGCTGTCCATGATGACGACAGTAGTCGGGGCATCAGGAGGCCACCGTTGTTCAGCCCGGACGCTCCTTCTCACTACGTGCGATTGCTGCACGAAGTCCCGGGTATCGGACGGCGGAGTGTGCGAGACAGCGCGGCTAGTCCAGAGACATCCTGTAGACGGTGGTCGTGGTCTCCTGAAGAAGGAGTGGGGCAATCAGGTCGGCCAGTTCGATCCTCGTCTCCGAGGTTTTCCATGCCTCCCAGTGCTCCTCTGACATCCACGTGGCGATAACGAGCACTCTCACCGGGTCCGAACCCTTGAAGAGGGTTTCACCTGTGACATAGCCCGCCTGTGTCAGGGCCTCAACCCGCAGATCAAGGAGGCGCTGCAACAAACTCTCACAGTCCTCTCTTCTGACCACCCGCTCCTGCAATACCTTGACCATTGACATGGCATCCACCTCCCTTCCGTTTCCCTGCCTGAGGCCATTATTGTGCGTCCGCGGATGTAGCGTCAATGCCCGTGCATATTCGAACGCGTCAGACATGTTGCGTTTTTGAGGTATAAGGACTACTGTCGCATCAAGGGGTGGTTGGCGTGTGCGCAGAGCGGCAGGCCCGGCAGGCACATGCAGGAGGCGGAGGCATTCCCCTCTCTTCGTTATTACGTCGTCCCGCTGCTCATCGTTGCCGAACCTGTCGTCTATGTAGCACGCCGTAATCCCGTGTCAGGAGACCAGGACTCGTTGTGTGAAGGGAGGAGATGAAGATGCCAGGAAGCGTGTACAAGTTCCTTGAGCTGGTTGGTACCAGCGATGAATCGTGGGAAAAGGCTGCCGCGGTTGCCGTGGAGATGGCTGCCAAGACGTTGCGCGACCTGAGGGTTGCCGAGGTCTCCGAACTGGACATGCACATCGAAGACGGCAAGGTCACACTGTACCGCGCGAAAGTGAAGGTGTCATTCAAGATTCAGAAGGCCGAATGACCGATTTCATTGGGCAGTCTGACAGTTGGCGCGACGGCTCGTAGCGGTCGGGTCAACGTGTGATGTTGCAGAACGGCCTGAAAGAGGCGGACATGTTGAAGCGTGGGGCACTGGCTCTATCGGTCGCTGCGTACGTGGCCGTCGCCGCCTATGTTGCGTACAAGAAGCTCGTGCGACGGCGATAGCGCGCGTTCGTGCGCTCGTTGACTACAATGCGACGCGCCGGGCAGCTCTCGACATTGAGAGCCGACTACCTGATGAGCGGTTCAAGGGGGGACAGGTCCTCATAGTACTTGTCCAGTACTCTGTTGGCCTCGCCCAGGCGTGATGCCAGCTTGCCAACGGACGCACGGACGATGCTTTTCATCGCGTCAATGTCCTCCTGCTCGATGAACGGTATCTTCCAGTGCTCGAGATAGTCCCGCGTAACAAGTATTGAGAGGACCGCCGACGTGCCGGGTATAAGGCCCGTCGTACGAACGACGTCAAAGAGCCTGTCAGTCATGAAGCTACAGCCTCCGACCTCGTGGCTGACCAGACGTGCGAGTTCGGCGGCCGCGAGCACCTTGTCTGTACCTCGCTCCGCCTTCTTGAGGACCTCTGCCGCCCTGACAACGCTGTCCGCGACCTCTTCGGTCTTGCGTCTCAGCGCGCCATCATCACGTGGGAAGGCGTCATCGATGAAGATGACGGGGTAGCCCAGTTCCTTTGCCGCCTCGTGTAGAGCCTCGGCAACCACGATGTTGTCCAGGTCTCGTTGGACCCGCACGAGAAAGGTGTTTTCCTTCAGGCCATCTGATAGAGAGGGCTTGTAGGCCTTTCCTTCAAGAACGATTGTCGGGATGCGAAGCATGCCCAGTTCGTCCATGACCCTGCGCTTCGAGCCCAGAGCGACGTTGCCTTCAAGGTCCTCGTTTGGCCCCAGGCCTGAAGCGGATTCGTTGACGGTCGCCAGCACCGAGGTCGGCGTACCTGCAATATCTGTGGCGAGGCCTCCGATGAGACCGCTGTTGGTGGGTAGATCTTCCGTGGTCATGCGGAAGGCGTCCGGAGCCTTATTCCTGAACGTATCGATTGCCGCATTCGCCAGAGCAGCCTGCAGGGACGAGGGTGTCTCAAGGACCCCTTGCCCGTAGATCCTGCCAAGAGCGTGGATGGCGAGAGTCTGACTCAGGATGGCGTCACCGCCCTCAACAGCGTGAATCAATCTTGCCTCGCGGGGCGTGATGCCACGACGTGGCTTGGCTCGACCAACTCCTCCGTCGATGGTAGTGATCTGAATGACATTGGTGTCGGGATCGGCGGCGGCCGATTTCACACGGGTGTCCGCGCTGAGAACGTCCTTGACGATAGAGGCCGCAACGGCGAATCCCAGAGAGTCATCCTGTATGAGTCCACCCGGACAATGCGTATGACCAATGCCGGCGTGTCCCGCGATTCCAATGAGCGCGGTGGACATGTGTGCGTTCCTCCTCACTGCCTGCGGGTATGTCATTGGCTACATGGTGGCAGGCTCGCCGACATCATACGCAACCGGAGGCGCCTTTGGAACAGGTGATGGCCGAAGTTGTGCATTCCTTGACGTGGCGGGCGGCTTCATGAGCTCGTGTTTGACGATGGTTTGTCGCGTACGTAATATCGGAGTCAATAGCTACGAATGCTTCTCGTTGCTCGCGACGAGATACGTCCGACTAAGTGAGAACGGAGGCGAAAGCGTTGACTGAAGAAAGCGAAGAAACCAAGCAGAAGAAAGACATCAGCGGACTTTTCATCCCTGCCGGCCTGTTCCTTGGTATGGGGACTGGCTGGATATTCGGACAGCTCGTCCCTGGCCTGTTCGTAGGACTCGGTGCAGGGTTCCTCGGCATGGCCATCGCACGTATGCGGATGAAGTAGTGAAGTGCCGACAGGCGGCCGGCCCGCCTCTGTGAAGCCACAACGGGGGCTGGCTTTCCATGCCAGCCCCCATTGTTGTTGCCCCGTGAACTCACCGTCCCTGAGGACGGCGGGCCTTAAGGCCAGTTCGTTGGTTAGCTACCCCTGCTCTTTCCGATGACGCCCTTCCAGGCGAGAATTCCAACGAGGGCAACCAGCGCAGCAGCGCCTGCAATCACCACAGGCACTGTTGGGAAGGTGCTACCCTGCGGGCCGCTTTCCTTGCCATTTCGAAGGATGTGAAGCGGGGCTCGTTCCTCGGTGGTTGCCCAGTCCTCAGGAGTGAGTTCAACCATATCTCCACCACCGACTACCACGTCTGCCTCGTAAGACCCTGGAATGAAGTCCATGTCTTCGAGCTCTCCCTCTACCTCATCCAGCGACTCGGTGCTCCTCACGATTGCGTCGAAGTCGATGTCGTCATCGCCGTGGTTCTCCACTACAAGCGTGTCGCCGGTCTCGTCGACGTGCACGGAGAAGTCTCCATCGTCGGTTGCGCTGACCCCTTCGAGTATCCATTCACGGCCAATGAAGTCCATCATCGTTGCCTCGACGTATCCGTCGAACATGTGCGCGACCATGATGTTGAAGACCGAGTCGGCTACTCCGAGATGTACGCGCATGCCACTGCCGGTCGCGTCGTCTGACGGTACGATGGAGATGCGGTCCTCCATGCCGGGCTTGATGTCTTTCTGCTCGATTGCCAGGAGGGAGCCACCGCCAAGTAGGCCGAGCACGTATTCACCGGTGCCGGTGCCCCTGACACGCAGGGTCAGTGACTCGTCGATAGGCAGCATGTACATCTCGTGGTCTGAGAACTTGCCCATAATCGGGTACATGGCCATCGAACCGGGTATCTCCTCCAGGACCTTCCCGTCCTCGATGCCGGTCAGGTTGCCGTCCTTGTCCTCGATGAGAACATCAACGTCGCCGCCTATTGGGGCGAAGAGGTACTGGAAGACGCTGGGTATGTCGTGGTCGGTCACTTCAGGAGAGAATGGTCCGTCCAGGTGATTGTACTGGTCCATGTCACCGCAGGCTTCCGTGTAGGCGATGTACGCCATTTCGTCGTTCCACGTTGCTCCGCCAATCGGATAGCCCCAACTCGAGCCGTCGAATTCGACGTAAGGATAGTGCCCGAAATCGTGGAAATCGAAAGAGGGGTTGTCGGGACCGTTGTTCCGCGTCTGGATGATGCCGCCCTCGCGATTGCTGTCATACACGTAGACACGGGTCGTGCCGTCGGGCATGTGTCTGGACATCCAGGGGGTAATCGCGTGGCCGCCGTCGCCCTCACGGACACAGAGTACGCCGGGAACATCGGCTGCAAGGGATGCCTTGATGTCGTTCAGCTTGCTGGATGTCGACTGGAAACGCTGATTGTACGACTTGAAGCAAACCTCCTCACCTATCTGACCGCCCTGACGGGATTCGACGTACTCCTTGGTGAACGAGTTGTCGTAGCTCATGTATGAGGCAGCGCTGGCCGAGGATTCAATCTCGTTGGCAATGATGCGGCTCTGATATAGCTCGGCCGCCATGGTGCTCATGCCGAAGCACTCGCCGCCATCGGCGATGCTCTTGAAGCTGGCGTGATACCAGATGAGCGCGTACGGGCTCTTCCACTCATCCGGCAACCAATAGCACTCGCCAGAGCCGAACGTCTGTACCATCCGCTCCCAAGGCAGCCTGGCCCTTGATGGGTTGTGGAAGCCCGGCGCAGCGGTTGACATCAGAAGCAGGCCACCCGGGTTCACGATGTCGATGTGCTCTGAGTCGGTGCTGCTGTAGTTGTTCTCCATGTCGACGGCACTGGCATAGCACGAGAAGCTGGTGGCTCCTGGATCGAGGTTCTCCCAGTAGACTGTGCCGGTGACGGTACCGTCGCCGTCACCATCAAAACGCTGCGCGCCCCCGAGACCGCTGCAGTGTATCTCCAGGTAGTCGATGCCCTCAGGGTCGGTTGCCGTAGCAGTGATGGTCGCGATCTGTCCGTCGCCTCTGATCAATCGGTATCGTTCAGGAATCACCTCGTCGATCTCCCACTCGATGTCGAGCGTGACCTCTGGAGCCGTGCCGGTGCCCACAACGGGGATGGTGATGGTCTCAATCACAGGGTCTGTCTCTCCACTGCGGTCGTTGGCGGTCACCATGTAGGTCATGGAAGGGAGCTCAGCTTCCACCGTATAGGAGACGCTGATAGAGGTCTGTCCTGCGGACGCATCGCGCCTCGCGCGTTGGATGGAGCCTTCGTAGATGGCGACATAACGCATTTCTTCGTTGTCTGTCGCAGTAGCGGTGATGGTAACCATCTCCCCGGGCGAGGGTCGGGTCGGCGACCACGTAACGTAGAGCTCGCATGGTTCGGTGTCATCTGACGGTTCGGGAGGTAGGGGAGTGGGTTCCCCTTCAGTTCCAAGGTAGGTGATTTCCAGTGAGGGGCTGTACGTGTGGTCGTCGCTGAAGAAGGTCACTTCCCGACTGCATTCCGTCCAGGTTGGGCAGATGGCCAACCTCACGCCACGGTGGCCGTTGATTGCGTCGTTCAAAGCGAACATGGGGATGCCCAGGTATTTCCAGCCGTTGGAGGATGACACCGTGGTATTGGTGGTCGGAGAAGAGTAGCGAGTTGGCCGGGAGTCCCAAGTGACTGAACCTTCGTTGAAGGCCGACTGCAGACCGTAGACCTTGACCGTCTCTGCAGGCCCGGCCTGCTTGTAGACCTTGAGGCGAGCCGACTGGACGTCTGCGTTGTCCGGCACAGGGCCTCCATCTGCATCCATAATGGGCCCGATATCGAGGAGGGCCCACAGGTCTCCGCAGAACTCCTGGTAGGTGCCGACTCGCAGGTAATCGCCCTGCAAGGCGCCGTTGTGGTTCGTCGAGGGATTCGTCTCGTCGACGTAGACCGATGTGGTGCATGGCACCAGTACCGTGTACTCGGTCAGTGGTGCCATCAGGGTGTCTGTGGCAGGTGTCTGTCCAGGCGGCATGCTGCCCATCGTAACTGATAGCAGCAGGAGCACCGCTGGCAGAGTGAGTAGTCGCATGCGGGTGCGTGCGAGCCTATGCAAAGGAACGCTGAGTAGTCGGTCGGTGAAGGTAGGGGGGGCGCCGAATGCCCTCTTGGCCATGACACATCCTCCTTGACATCACGTCCATCGCAGGTCAGAGCATTAGGGGGCATGTACATAGTTCTACAACGCGGGAACTGCTGTCAAACCAGCGTTGAGCACGACCGAGAGGGCACAGAGAGACGCAAGGAGAGGGGAGGGGACGCGTCAGGCCTGCAGAACCTTGGACAGGAAGGCCTTGGTGCGGTCTTTCTCGGGGTTGGAGAAGAGCTTGTCAGGAGGGCCCTGCTCGACTATCTGGCCCTCGTCCATGAAGATGCAGCGGTCGGCTGCCGCACGGGCGAAGCCCATCTCATGTGAGACAACCACCATGGTCATGCCCTCCTGCGCAAGGGCAAGCATGACATCGAGCACCTCTTTGATCATCTCGGGGTCGAGGGCGCTGGTAGGTTCGTCGAAGAGCATGATCTTTGGGTTCATGGCCAGCGCTCGTGCGATGGCGACGCGCTGTTGCTGACCGCCCGACAACTCGTTTGGATACGCGTCCGCCTTGGCACTGATACCGACTTTCTCCAGAAGCGAAAGAGCGGTATCCTTTGCCTCTTCAGTAGGACGCCTTCGGACGATGCGCTGCGCAAGGGTGAGATTGTCCATCACGGTGAGATGGCCGAAGAGGTTGAAGGACTGAAACACCATTCCCACTTCGCGACGGACTGCGTTGATGTCGGCCGCACTCTTGAGCTGGATGCCGTCAACCTCGACATTGCCTGAATCGTGGTCCTCCAGGTGATTTATGCACCTTAGGAGCGTGGACTTTCCGGAGCCGGACGGGCCAAGGATGACGACGACTTCTCCGACATTCACCTCCATGCTCACACCCGCCAGCGCATGTACGTGGCCGAAGTACTTATGTACGTTCTCGATCTGGATGATGGGTCCCGTCACGATGCACTCCTGACGCCGCGGTCCCTCTCAAGCTTGGCAATGAGCCTCGCCGCAAGAAGCGTAAGAACGAGGTACAGCAGGGCGACGAGTGTCCAGACTTCGATCGGGTTGAAGTGGACGGCCATGAACTCACGGCCGCGGCGGGTAAGGTCTGCAACTGCCACCACGCTGACAAGTGACGTGTCCTTCAGCAGCATGATGAACTCGTTTCCTACAGGAGGAAGCACGACTTTGAATGCCTGCGGGAGAATGACGTATCTCATGGCCTGGAAGTAGTTCATCCCCAGGCTGCGGGCGGCCTCCATCTGACCCTTGTGTATGCTCTGGATGCCGGCACGGAATATCTCACTCATGTAGGCGCCATAGCAGAATACAAGGCCGATGATTGCCAGGAAGATGGCATTGGCTCGATATTCGGCCAGGGGTGCTATATGCAGGGCGCCGCCGATTGCTTGGATCACCACCGGAGCGGCGAAGTACCACCAGATGAGCTGAACCAGGAGGGGGATGCCTCGCACAATCTCCACGTAGAGGGAGGCAATCATGTAGACGATGTGGTTCTTGGCTATTCTGCCCAGTCCACCGAGGAGACCGACTATCAAGATGAGGACAAACGAGCAGACGGTAAGGATGATGGTGACGACAAGGCCGTCCTTGACGAAGACAAGGATGTCCCAGTATGGGTCTGACCGCCATAAGATGAGGAAAATGATGAGGCCCGCGACGCCTATGAGAAGCCACCACCACGGGTCGAGCTTGTAGCCGACCGGTACGTCGTGAGGGTCGCCAACACCCTCACCGATGGGGACCATGTCCCCATCGGCGGGTGTCGCTTTCTTGTCCTTACGACCAGGTCTCAGCGATCGGCCTGTTGGTGCCAATGTCTACCTACTCAAGCCACTTCTTGGAGATGTCGTCGAACGCGCCCTCTGCCTGCATCTCGGCGATGGCTGCGTTGAGCTTCGGTACGATGTCCTCGTTGCCCTTGGCGAGGGCAATACCGTACCACTCGTCGGTGAAGGCCTCGCCTGCAATCTTGAGGTCATCGGAATTCACCTTGACGTAGTCCAGCGCGACCGGGTTGTCGCAGACGACGGCCTCAATCTGGCCGTTCATGAGGTCCTGGACTGCGAGGCCGATGTCATCGTAGGTCTTCAGTTCTGCAGCATCGATCTTCTCCACTTCGAACGCGCCGGTAGTACCGATCTGCGCGCCGACTACGCCCGCGAGGGTTTCCGGACCGGTAATTGCCGTCTCGTCCTTCCGGACAACGACAATCTGTCCCGCAGGGAAGTACGGGTCGGAGAAGAGCATGTCCTTCTTGCGGTCCTCGGTGATGGTGATGGAGGAGATGGCCATGTCATAGGTGCCCTGTGCCATTCCAGCCAGTAGCGGATCCCAGCCAACGTTGATGATCTCGATGTCGAGTTCCGCCTTCTCGGCGATCATCTTGATGACGTCGATGTCGAAGCCAACAATTTCGTTGGTATCCGTATCGACGTACTCGAACGGAGGCCATGTGGCGTCTGTTGCGACTGTCAGAGCTGATGACCCGGAGCTACACGCAGGTAGCAGGGTACCAGCCAGCAGAAGGCCGAATAGCAAGAGCAAAGTAGTCTTCTTCACTAGGTTCCCCCTTCAATAATGGTAACAACCTACACTGCATCTCCAGCAGCCTGCCCCCCGGCTGAGAGGATGGCGCGAGGGAGGCGTCAGTGTGGGCAGCGTTAAGATAAGAAAGACTGTAACCGCGCAGGGTGCCGTACGTCAATACGCATGGGGCGCAGGCGGGAAATTCGCTCGAAATCGAGCGCCGACGCAGGAAGAAACCACGAATGCCTACGCATCGGCTGAAGGCAAAACGCGCTCAACGCGATACCTGAAAGTGCCACCGGGTGCACGGAAGTCGAACTCCTCGCCATCGTTCTTGCCCATTATGGCCTGACCGATGGGGGAGGCTGCCGAGAGCTTGCCTTTCATGGGGCTGGCCTCGCGGCTGTGTACGACCTGGTACGTAACGGACCTGCCGTGAGAGAGGTCGGTCAGGACAACCGTGTCGCCCAGTCCGACGTGATTGCGTTCGTTGTCGATCTGCACGACAGACGCGGCGGACAGTACTGCCCTGATTTCGAGGATGCGCCCTTCGATATGGCCCTTCTGCTCGCGGGCGGCATGTAGTGGCGCATTCTCCCGGAAGTCTTTGTCGGCCGCCGCCTTGCGTATCTGCTCGGTCACGTGAACACGTTCCTCGAGGAGTCCCTCAAGTTCCTGGTTGAGCTTGGCAAGCCCCTCGGCGGTTACGTGTACAGGGGCGACTTGATTCTCTGCCTGGGCCGCACCCTTTGGCTCCTTCGTGGACTTGACTCTGGAGGCCAAACCGCGCACGGTCATGCCGCGCTTGTACGTGTAGCTAAGGAAGCGACGGAGGGCGGCTCCCTCTCCGGACAACGCCGTCTTGGAAAAAGCGTCGACATCCCTTGTCGTGATTTCCAGTGTGTTCTTGTGTCTGCCAATCCATCTGACGAATTTGTGCACAGCAGGCTCATCCAGGGCGCGCTTGTCGGAATACAGAGTTCCCAGGTACTCGACCGCTGCCTTCTCGACGGTGTAGGAATTGTTGATTTCAACCATTGGAATGAGCCTCCCTGTGTGTGTTGCTTAGATGGATTGCGCCGATAAGGCGGTAGATGAGTTTTGATAGCAGGTATGCCGATGCCTCAGAACCCGGACCTCGGGGAGAGAACTCGACAACATCGAATCCGACGACATGTCTTGACTCAGCCACCGGCATAAGGAGACGCCAGAGGTCATCCCAGGTCAGTCCTCCCGGCTCAGGTGTGCCGACCCACGGCACAAGACCGGGGTCGATGCCATCGACGTCGAGGGTGATGTATACGTGGTCGCCAAGAGAGTCCAGTATGGTGGTGGGCCAGTCTTCGCTGTCCGCGGGTGGCCAGAAGACGACAGGGATGCCGTCGCTGTCGATGAGACGGCGCTCTGGCAAAGAGAGGGCGCGTATGCCGACGTGTGCGGTCGGGCACATTTCTCGAACACGCCTCATGACTGTTGCCTGGCCATACCGTGTTCCGAGATATTCGTCGCGGAGGTCCGCGTGAGCGTCAATGTGCAGAATGGACACGTCGGAGTAAGTCTCCTTCCCTGCCTCAACGGCCCCGACGGTGATGGTGTGTTCTCCCCCAAGCAAGACGGGAATTTTGTTGCGGCCAAGCCAGTTGGCAACGCATGACTTCACGCGGGCAATCATCGCCTGCGGGCCGGCGTACTCGGGAGACAGTTCCCCTGCGGTAGCAATGCCGGCGTCCGAAATGTCGTAGTCCAGGACGTGGTCGTACAGCTCCAACAGGCGGGATGCGTCGATGATGCTCTGAGGGGCGAACCTTGTGCCGGGAAGCCACTCTGTCGTGGCCTCGTATGGCACGGGGACTACGATGAAACGGGCAGCTTCGATATCAGCGGGTGTAGACGACAGACCACAGAAGGCGATAGACGACTGGCTACGCTCGAAGTCACTTCCCATTGTATGCATATTTGCTCGGGTTCTCAGTACCCGGCTGGGAGCGAGCCATGTGGCGTTCCGCTTGCGAGACGCGCCACTCGGTGAACTCAAAGCGCTGGCGCAGGTCCTCGGCGGCGAGTTCGGTATCGAAATCCTTGCATGAGAACACGTCGACATTGACGAAGTTCTGTTCGACGAAAGTGTGGATGGCGATGTGGCTCTCGGCAAGGAACACGAAGCCCGAGATGCCCCATTCCTCCGGTTCGCAGTCCTCGTACCGAATGATGTATGGCTCAGAGATGCGCGTCATGCCAATGCGGGCCGGATAGTCGGCGAGTAACTGTCTCAGGTGTTCCTCGTCCTGAAGCAGTTCCTTGTTGTTTGAGTATCCGTCCATCAATAGATGCATCTCACGCCTCACTATGTCTAGCGCACAACTCACGCCCTGTCTGGAAAGGGGAGGACGGGTCGAGAATCGCGCTATGGCTTCGCGGCTGTTTTGCCGAGATACTGCTCAACGATGACCATTGCGCAGTACTTGCCGCACATGCTGCAGGCTTCCTCATGGGTGGGGGTCTTCTCGCGGCGCTCGCGAGCAAGGTCGGGCACAAGGGCCAACTCTATCTGAGTAGCCCAATCAAGGTCTTTGCGAGCCTTCGACATAGCCTTGTCCTTGTCCAGGGCGCCTGGAATGCCCTTCGCAATGTCAGCGGCATGGGCGGCGATGCGCGACGCGATAACGCCGTCACGCACGTCGTTCTCATCGGGCAGTCCAAGGTGTTCCGAGGGAGTGACGTAACACAGGAAGTCCGCTCCAGCGGCCGCGGCAATTGCACCGCCGATTGCACCGGTTATGTGGTCATATCCCGCGCCGATGTCTGTAACGAGTGGGCCGAGGACGTAGAAAGGCGCTCCCTGGCAGAGGGTCTTCTCCATCTGCACGTTGGCGACGATCTGGTCCATAGGTACGTGGCCGGGACCCTCGATGAATACCTGAACATCAGCGGCACGTGCGCGCTGCACGAGCTCGCCAAGGATTATCAATTCCTGGAACTGCGCGCGGTCGCTTGCGTCCGCAAGACAGCCGGGGCGCAGCCCATCGCCAAGGCTCAGGGCGAACCCATATTGACGGGCCATATCAAGAAGCCGGTCGTAGTGCTCGTAGAATGGGTTCTCGCGCTCGTTGTGAAGTATCCAGCCTGTGAGGAATGCCCCACCGCGGGATACGATGTTGGTCAGTCTGCCCTGGAAGCGTAGTCGCTCCACCGTCTCGCGCGTCACGCCGCAGTGAATGGTCATGAAATCGACACCATCTTCGGCATGGGCCTGCACGGCCGCAAAGAAATCGTCCGTAGTCATGTCCACGATGGAACCGCGGGTGTCGATGGCCGCAATGCCTGCCTCGTATATGGGCACCGTGCCGAATGTGACCGGGCATTGGCTGATGAGACTCTGGCGTGTCGCGCGAATATCGCCGCCAGTGCTGAGGTCCATGATGGCATCCGCTCCGCAATCGACGGCAACACGCTGCTTGCGCAGCTCCCTGTCTACGTCACAGGAGTCCGACGACGTGCCGAGATTGGCATTCACCTTGGTGCGAAGGCCCTTGCCAAAACCGCGGGGCAGGAGAGCCTTGTGAGCGGGATTGGCTGGGATGACGATGGTGCCGTCAATCAGTCGCTCAAGGATAGTGTCGACTGGCAGGTTCTCAGACTGTGCGACGTGTTCCGCCTCTGGAGTGGCGAGGCCCTTCTTAGCGCGTTCGATGAGAGTCATAGTTCTGGACTGGTCTCCGCCGTGCATCGGCGTCCACCACGGAATTGGAAATTTAGCACAGACCCGCTACGAATGCAACTTGTTGCACGAACGGATGCACGTGTGGATTGTGAGGCCGGGCCGCTATGTCGATGGGTCAGTCGGTGTTGCTTTTCCAGCGGCGATCGAAGTACCAGCGAGCTACTGGGGCGATGAGGGGCCGGGGAATGAGTCCTTTCCTGTGCAGTCCCACTCCAAAGCGGAAGACACGCCCCTGCAGGCTGGGTCGTTCATAGCCGGCCTTTGCTGTCTCGAATCTTTCAGTTGCAGTCTCGGTGGCAAGTGCTCTGAGAGGTTTGTCGCCTTGCGCTGCCGCCTGCAACAGACTCGCGACCTCTGAGTTCAGGCGGCGGGCAACCACAAACGCAACTGCAGGTCTGTCGACCCCTGCGCGACTCACCGAACTGCCAAGCACTCCGCCGCAGTTTGCCACGAAGTCCGGAATCACGGTTACTCCACGCTGCACGAGTACTCGCTCGGCTTCGGCAGTACAGGGGACATTGGCTCCGGGTACGAGAAGGCGGGCTTTGAAGCCCGGAACGCGCTGCATGGTAATTGAGTGCATGATTGCGCAGGGCACGAAAGCGTCACAGTCGATGGCGGACAGGGATTCGCTGGGAACGAAGTCGCCGAAGCCTTCCACGTTCACAACGTCGTTGCCATGGCGCTGCCGCTCTTGCATGAGACGTGGAATATCCAGCCCGTCAGCGTTGTACAGGCCGCCGCGACTCGTTGAGACGGCCACCACGCGGATGCCGTGTTGGTGGAGTGCCGATGCGGCGGAGGAGCCTACTGCGCCCAAACCCTCCACAACTACTCGAGTCTGTGCCCACTGCAGTCCAAAGTGGTCAAGAGCTGCCAGCGTGGAATGGCATACACCGACTCCGGTGAAGTAGCCCGATGCAGCATACATGAGGCTACGTGGCAAGGGCCGCAGACCTGCGGCCTTCATGACGATCTCGATATCTTCGGCCGATGATCCCATGTCTTCACCGGGGACATAGACCTCTTGTTCGAGATAGGGTCGGAGGGCGACCCCGAACGAGCGTAGGAGTGCGTGACGCTCCTCGGGATCGATGTCGAGAGGGGCGACGATGCCCGCTTTGGCACCTCCCACCGGTAGGCGTGCGAAGCCGTACTTGAGGGTCATCGTCCTGGCAGCCTCTTTCAGGAGGTCGGCATTGACGTCATCAGCGATTCTGAGGCCACCATGCGCTGCGCCTCCAACAAGCGAGTCGATGGCCAGAAAGCCATGAACCGGCGTAGGAGTTTCGGCGCGGACCTCAACGAGAGTTGTCAGTGTGTGCCTCCTTGAATGCGGCCACAGCGAGGTAGCGGCCTGTCAGGTAGCGGAATCGAGTGTCGCCGAGCGACTCCATAAGGCCGAAGATACGGAGCAAGAGGCCGTTCAAGCGGCCGAATGCGATTCTTCGCGTCAGCGATTCTGCCATCCGGACGAACACGTCTGGATGTGGATAGTGGAGTATGGCGGTTTCGAAGCGAAGTGAGAGACCTGCCTGGACAAGAGCTGTCCGCATCTCGTTGCGGTTCAGCGTGTACCCGATGTAGTAGGGCGCGAGGTGGAGCTTCATCCATAGGTCGATTACCCGGCGCGGCGGGAACGTGATGTTGTGGGGATTGTCGATGGTCAGTAGAAGGCGGCCGCCTAGGGCGAGCACGCGTCCCAGCTCACCAATGGCGCTCTTGATAGCGTTTGAGGATGGCAAATGGTCAAGCGTGGAGTCGGAGATCTCTCCGGCGAAAGCGCCGTCGCGAAACGGAAGGTAATTGACGTCGCAGACAACGTAGCCGTACAGGGGCGTGCCGTTGGTTGTGAGCCGCTTCCTGGCGCCCTGCGCGATGTGAGGGGAGATGTCCACGCCGACCAGCCGGGGAGTCCATGTCTGCATGGAGACAAACTCCTCCTCGTTGAACGCCTCGGCAAAAAGGTCGGTCTTCAGCACGAGGCCCGCGCCATCTGCACAATGGGACATGTAGAGGAGCGCGTCATAGACCGCGCGCTTGTGCTTCGCGAGAACAGGATTCTTGTCACGGAACCTGTCGGGTAATTCGCCGACGTCATTCCAGTGGTGCGCAAGTTCGCGTTCGGTAGGCATAATTCGTGTCGTCCAGTGTACTCTGTGTGGGGCATGTAGTGGACGAAACCGGATGGCCGCTCCATCGGCCCCGGTGGTCGCGTCATTCTAACAACCGGCTTCACGGCCAACAATGGCGAAGCGGCTGCGAGGAAGCCGTTCGGACTGGTCGGGTTGACATTCGTCGAACGGTATCTCTACAATGGCTACTCGTATCGTAGTGCGAGAGATAACGATGAACAGCTTCCGGGCCTACTTTAGCTATTGGTATTCCTTCTATCCGAGCTTCTCGCCCGGGAGCGCCCTGACCACGTAGAACAGTAGACCGAGTAGACACAAGTAGGGGGCCCTCCCGGGAGGGCCCCCTTTCTTTTTTGCAGAAGAAGAAAATGGAAGGCGAGAGAAACGCCGGCGAAACGGAGGACAGAAATGATCGTGATGAAGGTTGATGCTACGGAAGAGGATATTCAGCGCGTTGTGCACGAAATCGAGGCACATGGGCTTCGAGCTGACGTCTCAAGGGGTGAGCATATCACCGTGATTGGTCCCGTGGGCGATGAGCGGAAGCTGCCGTTTGACAGGATTGCCACCATGCCTGGAGTCAGGGAGTCTGCAAGGGTGGAGTCCGCGTACAAACTCATCAGCCGCGAGTACGGTCGTTTCTTCGGAGAGCCTGAGGACCACAAGAAGGTGATGGTTGGGGACGTGCGCTTCGGCAATGGTGAGCCCACTATCATAGCTGGACCATGTGCCGTGGAAAGCAAAGAGCAGGTCATGCGTATTGCTGGTGAGGTCAAGAAGGCGGGCGCACACATCCTGAGAGGTGGCGTCTTCAAGCCGCGGAGTTCTGTCTACTCCTTCCAGGGCCTTGGAGCGGCGAGCTCGGAGGATGCAGAAGAGGCACTGATGTGGCTGAAACAGGCCGGTGATGCGTACGACATGCCCGTTGTAACGGAGGTCCGTGGCGAGTCAATGGTAGACCTCGTTGCCAAGTATGTCGACATAATGCACATCGGCGCACGCAACATGTACGACCAGGACTTGCTTGTGGCGGTCGCACAGGTTGGCAAGCCCGTCCTGCTGAAGCGCCATTTCGGAGCCAGCATCGAAGAGCTGTTGTCCTTCGCCGAGTACGTCGCCGCCGAGGGGAACAAAGACATCATCCTCTGCGAGCGGGGCATTGTCCCGATGGGGAAGGGCAAGAGCTTCACAAGGTACACGCTTGACCTCGCGGCTGTTCCGGTCGTGCATAATGAGACTTATCTGCCGGTCATCGTCGACCCGAGTCACGGTACGGGGCGTCGCGACCTCATCTTCGATATGAGTTGCGCTGCCGTCGCTGCGGGCGCTGATGGACTCATGATAGAGTCGCACTATGACCCTACGGAAGCACTCGTGGATGGCCCGCAGATGATTACTCCCGACGAACTCACGAAGGTGATTGAGGCGTGCAGAAACATCTACAAGATGACCAAGAGGGCATAGTATGAGAACCACTCACGTCTGGTGTTCGGGGAACCTGTACCGGCTGAGGGTCGGTGCGGGCGCTGTGAGGCTCGTCGGCGACGAGCTCAGAGGGCTGGGTTTCACCGGGCGAGTGGTTGTCGTCACTGACAGTAACGTGGGGCCCCTCTACCTGAATGCGGTCATGGAGAGCCTCGTGGAGGCCGGCTTTGACCCACGGGATGTGGTTATCGAGGCAGGTGAAGAGCAGAAGTCACTCGCCAGTGCGGGCAAGTTGTACGACACTCTCAACGATGTGGGAGCGGAGAGAGGAACACCTGTGGTTGCTCTTGGGGGTGGTGTTGTTGGCGACCTGGGAGGGTTCGTTGCGGCCACGTACTTTCGTGGCGTGCCGCTCATACATGTCCCGACAACCCTGCTTGCGCAGGTTGACAGCAGCATCGGCGGCAAAGTTGCTGTCAATCATGGCAAGTTGAAGAACAACGTGGGAGCGTTTCATCAACCGATGGCAATCCTGTCAGACACCCACGCATTGCGCACGTTGCCGGAGCGGGAGTTCCGCAACGGCCTCGCGGAAGTAATCAAGAGCGCGGCGATTCGCGACGCTCAGTTCTTTGCCTTTCTCGAGACTAACGCAGGTCGCATCATGGACCGTCAGGAAGACGTGTTGGAGGACGTTGTTGCCGCAACAGCTCGTATCAAGGCGGCCGTGGTCCAGGAGGATGAGCGTGACGGGGGGCTGCGAAACATACTGAACTTCGGCCACACTATCGGTCATGGCGTCGAGTCGGCATCGGCGTTCACAGTTTCTCACGGCGAGTCTGTCGCGATAGGCATGCTCGCGGCATGCAGCATCGCGTGTGACATGGATATCTGCGAACGTGAGACGGTTGACAGGTTGGAGTCCCTTCTGTCCACAGTGGGTTTGCCGCTTGGCGTTCCGTCGAACATCGATGTCGATGAGGTCATTGATGCGATGAAGCGGGACAAGAAGGTCTGGAAGGGCAGACTTCGGTTTGTCCTGCCGCTGCATATCGGCGAGGTTGTCATCAGGAACGACATCCCTGACGAACTGGTTACGAAAGCTGTAAGGGGGTGCTACATACGTGCCTGATATCTGCGCATGCATCACTTGTGTAGAGGACATCGACGCCGCACTTGAGGCGGCGGCCGATGTGGCTCTGTATGAAGTACGCATCGACCTCATAGGTCAGGGCTGGCGCTCCCTCGTCGGTAGACTGTCGCGACCGTGGATAGCGTGCAATCGAAGTGTTGATGAGGGGGGCAAGGCTCCGTCCGAGCCGGATAGGCGTCTTGCCGTCCTCAGTGAGGCCGTCGAGCTTGGGGCGACCTATGTCGATATCGAGGTTGCCACGCCAAATGTCGAAGAATGGTCGAAGCCACTGGACCGCAAGGCAATGGTGATACTCTCTCACCACGACCTGAGCGGTACTCCGGATCTCGACGTACTACGGGGTATCGCTGCGCGTGAGCGGCGTGCGGGGGCTGCTGTCTGCAAGGTTGTGACCACCTGCAACACGATGGAAGACAACGTCACTGTGCTGCAACTCTGTCGCGAAAACGCTGACTACGGCATCGTCGCACTGGGGATGGGCCCGCTTGGCGCCGTCAGCAGGGTGCTGGCGCCGCTGCACGGTGCGCGCTTCACGTACGCGTCTCTTGCTACAGGCCACGAGTCGGCTCCCGGGCAACTCACGGTGCAGAACATGGCCCGGTTGTATTCTGGTATGGAGCGCTAGTCGCATGAACATCACAGGCAAGACGAAGGTGTTCGGCATCATCGGCGACCCCGTGATGCACTCAATGTCTCCTGTCATGCAGAACGCGGCGTTTGAGGCGGCTAACCTCGACTGTGTCTACGTTGCGTTTCCCGTGAGTCGCGAATCGGTGGGTCAATGCGCTGATTCGATGCGGACGCTGCAGATACACGGGCTCAACGTCACGGTGCCGCACAAGGTTGCCGTGATGGAAACCCTCGACGAAATCGACACGCTGGCGCGACACATCGGCGCCGTGAACACGATAGTGAATAGGAATGGCAGCATTGTCGGCTACAACACGGACGGCCCGGGATTCATGAGAGCATTGACCGACGCTGGGCTCGATGTTTATGGCAAGACAGTGGTCATGCTTGGCGCCGGTGGGGCGGCGCGCGCTGTTGCCTACTCACTTGCTGAGGCCGGCGCGCACCTGACGATTCTCAACCGCAGCGTGGAGCGCGCTGAGGCGCTGGCCATGGAAGTCTCGAGCACGCGGAGTGAGCACGTGGGCTACGCCCCGCTGGAACACGCCTGCCTCCGAGAGAGGGTGTCGACTGCACATGTGCTGGTGAATACCACGTCTGTGGGCATGTCGCCGGATGTGACGTCCACGCCGTGTCCTGCGGAACTACTTCGCAAGGACCTGTTCGTGTGTGACATCGTCTACCATCCCCTTCAGACACGCCTGCTGATGGAGGCGGAATCTGTGGGCGCTCCCACCATCGGCGGAGCCGAGATGCTCATCCAGCAGGGGGCCCAGGCGTTTGAACTGTGGACCGGGGTTCCCGCGCCGGTTGAAGTCATGCGTCGCGCAGTCATGGAGAGGTTGACCGGTGCGGCGGGATAGCATCAGTCTTGTCGGATTCATGTGTTCCGGCAAGTCTGCGGTCGGTCGGCGGCTTGCAACGACACTCGGCCTCGACTTCGTCGAGACCGACGCGCTTGTCGAGGCTGCAGCCGGTTTAGCCATCAGGGACATATTCGAACTATACGGCGAAGAGTATTTCCGTGGACTTGAGCATGCGGCACTAGACTCTGCAACCCTGCGGAATGACTGTGTGGTGGCCTGTGGTGGGGGTGTGGTGACCCGACAGGAAAACATCTCACTTCTGCGGGAGAGGACGACAGTAGTCTGGCTGGATGTGACGGTTGACCAGGTGGTAAAACGACTCAGAGGACAGCCTGATACGCGGCCGTTGCTGGCGGGGCCCGACCCCGAAGGCCGTGCAGCGGCGATGCTGGGTGAACGGCGACCCATGTACGAGGCAGCAGCGGACATAAGAATCGCGACGTCGGGACGACCACCGGACGACGTTGTGGACAGAATAGTGACAGCACTGGAGGATTGGCATGGAAGCGCGAATATCTAGAAGCCGTGCCAATGGGGCTATCCGACCTCCAGGGTCAAAGAGCTACACCATCCGCGCTGTCCTGTGCGCTGCACTGACGAACGGACGGTCGAACATAGGTGGGGCACTGGAATCCGAGGACTCATCTGCGGTCCTGAATGCTGTTCGGACGCTGGGCGCCACTGTCGACGGCTCACGCGGCGCGTACGCGATTGACGGAATCAATGGTGCAGCTCGTTCGTCGGAGCTGCACTGTGGTGAGTCCGGCGCTACGTTCCGTTTCCTGCTGGCCATTGCCGCGGCGCTGCCTGTTCGTACCGTCGTGCGCTGTGCACCGTCACTGGCGAGACGACCTGTTAGGCCGCTACTCGCAAGCCTCGAGGAGCTCGGAGCCCTGTGTGAGCTGGACCCGAAGACTGGCACCGTTACAGTGATGGGCTCAACGCGGTCTGGAGGAGACGTACACCTGAAGGGTGGCGTCAGTTCTCAGTTCCTCTCGGGGCTGTTGTTGAGTGGGCCGCTCTATCGCAATGGCCTGGACGTACACCTCGATGTGCCTATCGTTTCACAGCGGTATGTCGCGATGACAATTCACTGCATGGGTTCTTTTGGGGCAAGGGTGGAGGTATCCGAGGGAGGACGACGCTACAGTGTGGAACCGGGCGGGTTCCGTGCGGCGGACTACTCGATAGAAGCCGACTGGTCCGCGGCGGCACCCCTACTGGCTCTGGGTGCTGTTGGCGGAGATGTGACTGTGGAAGGACTTCGTGCCGAAAGTCTGCAGGCTGATGTTCGCGCGCTGTCTTTGCTGAGGAGCGCCGGGGCGCGTTTGGAGTCCACTGATGACGGATTTCGCGCTACCGGTTCCGTATTGAGAGAGTACGAGATGTACTTTGACGACGCCATCGACTTGCTGCCGATTGGATGCGCTATCGGAGCCGCTGCCAAAGGGACGTCCGTGCTGCGAGGCATCGAGCGCGCCAGGGACAAGGAGTCCGACAGGGTTGCTTCGATGGCTGATGGTCTGAGTCGGTGCGAGGTCCCGGTATCGGTTGAGAAGAGTCGCCTGCTGGTCACGGGTGGCTCAGCGAGGGGCGCGCGTGTCTCTACATTCAACGACCACCGTATCGCGATGGCATTTGGCGTTCTCGGTTCGCTGAGCGGTGGAATGACGGTCGAAGGTGCTGAATGTGTTGCCAAGACCTATCCGGGCTTCTGGGATGATCTGCGCAGCCTTGGTGTGGAGGTGGAGTGCCATGAGTAGTTCCATTGGCAGAAGCTTCACAGTGACGAGTTTCGGGGAAAGCCACGGTCCTTGCGTTGGAGTCGTTGTTGACGGATGCCCCGCCGGGGTTGCCCTTGGCGAGGAAGCTCTCAATAGCGACCTCCAGCGAAGACGCGCGGGCGGACAAGCCGGCGCCACTCCTCGTTCAGAGGCCGATGTGCCGCGGATTCTGTCCGGCGTGCGCAACTGCAGGACGACCGGCGCTCCTATCTGCATCGTGGTCGAGAACCTGAATGTGAAGTCAGAGGCATACGAGTCCCTCGTTGACACCCCAAGACCGGGGCACGCCGACTACCCGGCTCGCAGGAAGTACGGAGATTTCAATGACCCCCGTGGTGGAGGGCGCTTCTCGGGAAGAATCACCGCAGGGTTCGTGATGGCAGGCTCGGTTGCGAAGGCTGCCCTTGCGACCCTGGGTGTGGAAGTCTTCGCGCATTCAGTTGCCATTGGCGGGATTCAAGCATCACGCGTTGGCCTTGCTGAAGCCAGGGAAGCCTGGCGGAGGAACGCCGTCTCCTGTGCCGATGTGAAGTCTGCAGCCGCCATGGTTGAGGCGATTACCGGAGCCGCTGCCAGTGGTGACAGCGTGGGTGGCGTTGTCGAATGCATCGCCACAGGCGTCCCGATCGGACTCGGTGAACCCGTATTCGATAGTGTCGAGTCAGTCGTGTCTCACGCACTGTACTCGATACCTGCCGTGAAGGGTGTGGAATTCGGCGCCGGATTCGGACTTGCTGCAATGCGGGGCTCTGAGTCGAACGACCCGTATGTCTTCGCCAAAGGTGACGTCGCAACATCCAAGAACGACGCAGGCGGAGTTCTAGGGGGCATGTCTACGGGTATGCCGATAGTA
>Ga0272443_10002258_pt1 | contig 25144 bp, 26 predicted proteins | sample SSMAcet12_FD_193581 | JGI IMG/M metagenome (GOLD analysis project Ga0272443, IMG submission 193581) | Marine sediment archaeal communities from Little Sippewissett salt marsh, Falmouth, MA, United States - SSM-Acet-12 | ecosystem: Environmental > Aquatic > Marine > Wetlands > Sediment ...
CATAATCCAATCCTCACTAATGATCCTAGGCCACTCAATCCCCTTCTTCAAGACATCAATCTTCAAAGTCAACTCAGCACTAGTCTCCAAGGCCACACCACACAACTCACCATCCCCCTGAGCCGCATGAACATCCCCAAAAACCAGCAACCCACCCCGCACAGAAACCGGTAACTGAAGCACAGCACCCTCACACACATCGCTACAATCCATATTACCCCCATACTCACCCGGCGTCAAACTCATCTCAACCCTGCCAAACCGTGGAGCCACACCAATACTACCAATAAAAGGATGCAAAGGAACCACGGGAAACCGTCCACTATCACGCAGCTCAACAGACCCCGTCATCTCCTCCAAGTCGAGACTCCAGTCATAACGCTTAGCCGGAATCGCCTCATTATAGAGAAGCCGCCTACCTGGAGCCTCCTCAGTCAAACCACCAAAATTAGATGCCACACGAGACCAAGCCGAGTCCCGATTCAACCTAATCCCCTGAACCTCAATACTCAAAGTATCCCCGGGCTCCGCCCCCTCCACATAAACCGGACCAGTCAAAGGATTACTACTACTAAACACAGTATCAGGGCTACTCTGCCGCAAATCAGCGGAAATCTGAACATTCTTCTCATCAAAACCCCCGGCGTCAACCGTAGTGGCAACCACGGTATCACCGGATCTAATACTCAAAACAGGCTCATTGGGACCATAAGTATGAAAATAAAAACCAGGCTCAAGACGATGAATCATAGATAAAACAATCATCCAACAGATATAACAGATACTAGAAAACACCAAGACCCATAACAATAACCCAGCCAAACAATCCCACCGGATCTAAACCACTAAAAAACAAAAACACCAAAAATAACACCAGTTCCCACCCCTTCCCACAGAAAAAAAATTCCCCAAAATACCCACCAGTAGACACCAAAATCTATAACAATAATCCAGAACCCAGCTAAAACAAGGTTAAAAACACCACCCAGAACCCATACCTGATGCGCATAGAGGCAAGATGGGTGTGTAAACCATCAAAAACCCTAGCAATAATACTACTATTCCTAGCCCTCACCCACCTAACACCATGCAGCGCAACAGAGCAACAAAACAAGACACTCACAGAAACCACCAACTACCACTTCGACGCTGGGTACTATAATGTACAAAAATACGCTGAAGACAGTGAAACCGATTTCTGGATCATGTATGAAACCAAAATACCCTACCTAAACATAACCTACACAGCCCCAGATATCGGACTCTTACAAATAACCCTCAAACCCACAGAAGGCAACACCCCCTACATAGAACTGAGCACCGGGTGGGACACAGATGGCTTAACATACACAAACCCCATGCTATTTAACGAGACAAGCTATATCCTACTGACTCCCCCCATGAGGTTCTCCGATTATAATACGTCAACAATAGTTGGTGGAGGAATCGTATTGTGGGAAATGTACAAGTGGCAAAACACATCCGGAATAATAACATACAAATTCATTACCTCGGATGACATAACCTTTGACCTAGTAATATATCCGACACAGCCGAAACAAGGTGAACAAATCAACTTCTTCACAACTTCAAACTCTGAGCTTAACGATATAACTTGGGTGTTCCACGATCTAGACTGGATAAACGAATCTGAGATAATGGAAATCAATGATTTAAACACGGGAACTTATTCCGTCTACGTGACTGGCGTGGATGATTTCAACAAAACCCACACTGCACAAACAAGTTTTACAGTATTACCCCCTACCTTGAATCCTCAATCATTCGATCTAGGAGTCTTCTCGATAAGCTACCCGGAAACCGTATCCCAAGGAGAGACAATTTCGCTATCATCCACCATAGACTATTCAATGCCTTTTCCCGCTATGATAAAATGCGAGTTATATGACCCAGTAAACAATGTTGAATGCAAGTCGCTTTCCTATAATGTCTCTGACAGTGGCTCCAAGTATTTCAATCACCAACTTATAGCAGATGAAGTTGGAGTAAAACCCCTTGTTTTAAGGCTCTACTACGATATCGGTGCGGGTTGGATCGATGTTTCAGAAGCTGAAACCAATATATCCATTACCATAAACAATATTCAGACCTCAAATAGTATCCCTGGATACCACCCAATCATGATAATGATAGGAATAACATTAGTAACTATACTTACTAGAAACCAAAATAATGATTGAGAAAGAGACCTAGTCCTTTGCCAGCACAATTGCTATGTTGCTGATGTTTCTAGGGCTTCCGTCTTCTGTCTCAAGTTGCTCGGTACCGATGCTGATTTCCTTTACCTCAAGATCGGATAGGAACTGGTTCCTGACAACCTCTGCTACGTCGACTGCTTTGCTGATAGCCCTTCCACGGGCCATTAGTGTTACCTCTGATTCTGATTCTTTTAGTGCTGTCATTACTGCGAGACAGTATGCCATGACTGGTTTTCTTCCAATGTAGATTATGTTTTCTTGGCTCATTGTGTTCACCGTATGCTTGTTTGGTACCTGTACTCTCTTCCAACCTGTATTAATGTTTTAGGAGACTATGATGTCCCCTTTCCTTTGGTTTGTATGTTGGAGTCTTCGACAAACAATTCGCTATATCACTCATCTACTGCAATCAATTCAATCAGTCCCCACTGCGGGGAAGGAGTAAAAGAGAAATGAAACTAAACAAGAGAAGCGGTATGACTGGTCTGGAAACAGCCATCATATTAGTAGCATTCGTCATCACAGCAGCAGCCTTTGCATTCGTCGTACTAAACATGGGATTCCTGACAGCAGAGAAAGCACAGTCAGTTATCTCATCTGGTATGAGTGAGGCAAGCAGTGCGCTACTGGTTGACAGCGGCGTAATCGGCCAATTTGGCTCCACCGGAGGCGACCAAGCCGATATCGACCTTGAGAAGCTGACCTTCTACATCAAGCTCAGCCAAGGCCACGAACCAGTTGACCTAGATGACAGTAAACTCGTAGCAACATATACCAACGCAAGATGCCACGGCGAGATCTACAATGCCAACGGTACAATCATGACTATACAGGGTGTCAACAGTGATGGTGACAGCCTCTGTGAGACTGGTGAAAAGTTCAAGGTAACTGTCGACTTCACTGCCATCAACATGAGCTTGGTAGATCCAGTACAGCTTGATATGAACAACGTGTATGTACACCCATATGAGGAGTTCAGGATTGAGCTAAGGCCTTCAGCTGGTGCAGTCCTTACTATCGAGCGTCAGCTACCCGCTGTTTACAGTACAGTTATGGTCCTAGAGTAAGACCATTTCTCCTCCCCTTTTTCTAATTTATTAAAAAGATAGTTTATACTGGTAGATCGAATCCACCGTTGTCGTCGATAAAATCGTATGCGATTATTTCTGTCTGGTTTTTATCCACGTCTACTGTGAATCTTGTGTCCTCGCAGTAACCTTTCACTTCAACAGGGTTGATATCTTTGTTTTCTCGTTTTCCTTGGACTAACTCTTCAGCCATTTTTTTTCGGTTTGTCAGTTTCATCTGAAAACACATTATTGCGATTCTCTTATCATCATTTCAATATTACTGGTTTTTTATTGTTTATATTGGGTGTTTCATAGGCAGTCATATGCGTATAGAGTTGGTTTTGCAGACAAGTTTACCTTTGTTTTCTTTGATTTTTCTCGGTTTTTTTGCTCGTCGTAAGGGGTTTCTGCGGGCTGGTGATGAACGGGTTTTCTCAAGTTATCTATATTATTTTGGACTCCCTGCCTTATTGATTGTAGATTTATCCGAGATAACGTTTAACGTGGATACTCTTAGATTCATGGGTTTGAATCTAGTGCCTTTATTCTTGGTATTAGCTGGGGTCGTATTACTCTGTTTGAGTCTTGGAATCGATCAGAGGCGGCTTTTTCTCTATATCATTGTTACTGCTTTCGGTAACTTGGGTTTTTTTGGTCTTGCTTTCATTAGATTCGCCTTCAATAGTTTGGAGGCAGAAAAATACGCGGCTCTGTCCGTTGCCTCTATCAATACTCTTGGCTTTATTCTATCCCTTATTCTGCTTGAGATCACCTCAAACAAGCAAAAAGATGAATCTTTGCTCAGAAAAATTGTTTCTAGTCTGTCCACAAATCCTTTGATTTTATCGATAATGGTTGGAGTTGGTTTTTCTCTTTTAGAGTATAATATTCCTGCACCTGTCGCCTCTGGTCTTCACATGATCGGTGGAAGTGTGGCGCCTATTGCTATATTCATGTTGGGAGTCTCGATTTACGGCAAGGAATACTCTGGCTTGGTGGAAGCAGGTTTTATTAGTTCTATTAGATTGTTTGTGCTTCCCTTTGTAGCTTTGATGGTATCTAGGTGGTTTGGTTTGTCTCTGCTTCAAACATCTATCCTAGTAGTGATGTATGGGACTCCTTTAGCTCTCTCTATGGTTATTTTGAGTGAGCGTTACAAGTTTATGGAGAAACAGGTTTCATCAATAATCATGGTATCCTCGCTTCTATCTGGCTTAACCATGAATCTCTGGCTTTACATTATTGATGTTTTCATGTAGATTAGATGCTATGGCAGATCAAGTTTCTTTATGATCTGGTTTTGTGGGTCCATTATCTCGAGACCAGCTCCCAAGGTCTCCCCTGAATGCACGAGTGTATTTCTTTTCTTATCAATTAGTTTGAGTTTGATACTGCTAGATAGGCTCTCGACTGTTTTTCCCGTCATCACGCCTTTTTCAGGTGATTTTAGATCTACTGCTTCTCCTTGGGAGGCATCTATTTCTAGTCTATGTGTTCTTGATTCTATTGTAATTATAACGCCATTTTGTTTCTTTTTGAGAACTGATATTTTGCCGCCAGCGTATGTTGACAGATTAATCAGTTTGTCTTCATGTAGGAGAATGGCCAAGTGTCCGATGAAGCTTGAGCCAAGCCACGGGATCACGGCAACCGATATCATTATGCTCGTCTTGGGTTTTTTGAAGCAGTTTCCTTGCATCCATATCCAAGCTGATGGGAAGCTTTTGCCCCAGTCTTTCTCGATGTATCCTCTGGCATTATGAAATCGTAGGCTTGAGTCGTTAATCTTAATCGCTCCGTCAACGGTATGATCCAAGCTGAGTAACCCGTGATAGGTCTCCATGAAGGGTACGTATCCGTAAAAGCCCATGATGCCTCGCATCCATCTTGGTGCTCTGAATCGTGTTTGGTTTGTATAGTCTAGCTTTCCTTTTACTCGAATTTCTTCATCTATGTCAAGTTCTATGCCTGTGTAGCTGAAACGGTTTTTTCCTATAGTGACGGAAAAAGGTGATTTGCCGGGGTTGAACATGGAAAGAGGGTATTTTATATAATGTGCTTTGTTTTCAACGCCGTCGAAGACCTGTATGAATGCATGTTTGTCTTCGCTTGTTAGGGATACTCCTGGTATTATGGCTAGTTTTGTTTCGCCTTTTTGGTCTGATTGCTTGAAATACCAACCTTCGAAATATTTTTTCTTTTGTAGGTTTCCCTGAAATATCGCTGGTTCTTTTAGCCTGCTTATTAGGTTAAACATTTTCTAGGGTAATCTTCCAGCCGGTATCGTACATTGTGCCGCACTCTGGACAGATCAATATCACTTTGTGTTGTTCATCTTCTTTTTTGAATGATGAATGGAAACCTCGATCATATCCACAGTTCTCACATTTTCTGAAGGTGTCTTCAGCTTCTCTTTTCCTTATGCTCATGGTTACTCATTTAGAAAAATGAATCGTGGAATATAAAACGGAATTAAATAGGATACCATTAAAACGCCCCGTTCTGGGGTATTTTCTATGAAGATTAAAGGCGGCCTTAGTCCTATCAACTTGCTAATGCTTACTGTGCTTATAGATATGACAGGTTTTGGCATGATAATGCCCTTGATTCCTTTCTATGCTCAGCGCTTTGCATCAGGGGCAGCGGGAATTGGAATTCTTATCGCTAGTTATAGTGTAATGCAGCTTTTGTTTTCTCCTGTGCTTGGTAGGGTTTCAGATACCCGTGGCCGGAGACCTGTACTACTCTTCAGTATTCTTACGTCTGTTGGGAGTTTTGCCTTGTTTACATTTGCATCAAATTATTTTGTGCTTCTTGTTTCAAGGCTTGTTGCTGGTTTGGCTACAGAAGGGGCGGTGGCTCAGGCGTATGTAGCTGATATCACTACAAAAGAGGAGCGTTCGAGTGGAATAGGTAAAATTGGGGCTGCCACTGGAATAGGGTTTATTCTTGGTCCTGTTTTCGGGGGTTTGTTAAGTCCTTATTGGTTGCGTGCTCCGGGGTATGCGGCGTTGTTTTTATCTTTAGTTAATCTTGTTCTACTCTTTGTTTTGTTACCTGAGCCAGAAAGGCATGCAGTTGGATCGAGTGAAGGTGGTTTAATGGAAAGCTTGAGAGGTGTATTGGATGCTGTGCGTGAGCCTTTCATTGGGCAGGTTTATGTTATCTTCTTTTTTGTTACTCTCGCTTTCGCAGCTATTCCGGTTATTGTGCCTCTTCTAGCTATCGAGTATTATGGTTTCACCGAGGTTGAGATGAGCTATGTGTTTATCTTTATCGGGTTGATCCAAGTTTTCCTACAGGGCTTTGCTATCAAGAAACTTGTTTCTCGTCTCGGTGAGGAAAAGTTAATAATATTTGGTCCCTTGCTGCTGCTTTTAGGCGTGGTTCTCACTCCGATATTAAGGAGCATTCCAGGGTTTGGTTTATCCACTGTATTAGTTTCATTGGGTGTTGGAATTTCAAATACCGTTGTCCCTGGTTTTATCTCATTGATGACTTCTGATGATATGCAGGGAAGTAAGTTAGGGGTCGCTCAATCTGTCGCAAGCATTGCGAGGATATTTGGGCCCTTGATTGGAGGCTTCGCTACCGATCTAGGTGGGGTTCAGATTCCTTTCTATGTTAGTGGGGCACTACTCTTAGCTCCCTTTTTCCTTGGTTGTAGGCTATTCCAGGCTTGTACTCTTAATGGTTTATTGGATCCTCTTGATCGCCGGAAGCGTGAAGATATTTACTTCCAAGACTAAACATTTCTGTATTATTGTTCAATAAACGTTAAATCCTGTTTGGCGAAACCCAATTCAATGAGTAAGAAAGTGGATCTAGGCAGTTATGTCTGTGTCAAATGTGAAGAAATACTCGATAGAGAATCCGATTTCTGCTCTAAGTGTGGATCCAAGCAGAAATAACCCACATTTTATTTGTAAATATAGTGCACGGGTATTGACTAGTGTTCCATAACATATAGATTCCAAACAGTCTTTCACCCTTCGTTAAAAGGTGAAAGAGGGTGGAAAGAAAGCTCCAGACTCTGGAGAAATGGAGTCACGCTCAAAAAAGAACTGCTACTGTTAAGTTTGATGATCTATTTACAGAGGATTCTGTTCTTGAGTTGAAAGGGTTGGGTGCTTCTTCTACTCTTATAGACGCGAAAACCGCGTCAGAGTATAGTAAAGCGGTGGGTTCTGACTGGAATATCAAGGAAACTTGGTTAGAAGGTGAAAGGGTTCACGCTGTTTTGACTGAACAAAATGAGTGGTTAGAGGCTGCTGGGATACCTGAGGCTAACTACGAAGGAGAGTTTGTCATAAAACAGGACAAGATTGATGTCGTTCATTTACAGCCAACTCGTGAAACCGTTCAAGAGCAAGCTAAGACTTTGTCAGAGTTTTTTATGTGGATTAGTCGTGAACATCCTCAACAGCACTCTAACATCCTCGCTAACGGTAAGCTTATTCATAATGAGGTTGCGGGGAAAACTTTAGTTAAGATGATGCAACAGTGGCGTCAAGATAATGAGCCTCTAGATTCCTTTTCTCAGTAAGTCTGGATATTTTTCTTTTATAGCCGGTTTATAATTACTAATCCAAGATATCCATCAACTGTTACACTGTCACCGGTTTCTACTAATTTGGTTGCATTTGGGATTCCTGTTACGCATGGTATTCCATATTCTCTGGCAATGATTGCTCCATGGATTAGCATTCCGCCTCTTCTTTCAATTATTCCGTTTGCGAGTGGTACAATAAATGTCATGTTGGGGTCTATGCTGTCGCATACGAGTATCTCGCCTTTCTTGAATTTGAAGAGGTCTGATTCTTCGTTGATTACTCTCGCTTTTCCAGTTATTAGTCCCGGTACTGCTGGTTGACCAACTAGTTGTCTTGGCTTGAATTTTTCTTCTTCAATGTGTTCTCTTTTTTCACGGGTTACAACTTTTTCTTCTTGTAAAAGGCTGAGTATTATTTCGTCTTCTAGCATATCTTCTATTGGTTCTACTCCTGTATCCAGGAGTCTTTTTTTTGCCTCGTCAAGAGCTTTCTTCAGTAAGGTCTCGTATCTTCCGAGCAGTATATTGTCGTCGTCTCGTAGTTTCCAGCTGCTTCTTCCTAGTCTGAGTGCTTCTTCTGCGAAGCTTTGTTGGTCTTTTTCAAAGCTTTTCAAGTATTTTTCTGTGAGTTTTTCTGCTTCTTTTTTCTTGGGCTGTTCTTTTTCTGTGTCTTGAATTTCATCCAGTAGGCCAATTATGGATTTTATGTCGAGGTTGTATCGTGCGAATAACTCTGTGATTTCTTCTTTGAGTCTGGTTGCTTGTTCTTCCGTGCTTCCTTGAAGTATTTTCTCTTTCAGTGGTGGGTTTTCTGATAGTTTTCTCGCGATTTCCGTTATTCTGTTGTTTCTTTCTAGGCTCAGCATATTTGTGCCGCTAAGTAGTTTTGTGAACTCGTACGGGTCATCAGGTTTTACTCTGTCATTATAGATTTGACCAAATAGTCGTGTTCCATGGGCCATTGGTATGAACTCATCCCAGTAGATATCGTGCCAGTGCTTCATTCGTCCAGCTCTATGGTTTATTTCTTCGATTAGTTCTGGGTTATTGAGTTGTGTGAGGTTTGTTTTTTCTAGTTGGGTTGCTTCATGTATCATCTCGGGTATGATTTCTTTTGTGATTCTCTTCTCGAGTTCAATCAGATTATCGAGGCTTCTTCTTAGTGAAAGGTACCAGTTTCGGATATCGTCTTTATCTTGAATTGTGGTTATTGGTCTTGCTTGGATGATGTAGATTTCATCCTCGTTTATCGTCCACTCTACGTCCTGGGGTTTGCCAAATATCTTTTCAAGCTTTAGTACCAGATTGGCTATCTGGGTGAGTCTCGAGTTGTCGATTGGTGGGGTGTGTCTCTTTGTTTCTGGTAGGGTTGTTTCTTTTGATCCATTTTCTGATGCAATTATTGATATCTCTCTGATTGGCTCGAAGTGACTTGTTATCTCCATATTTTCTCTTTTTATTGTCCATCTATCTGGCTCAACTTTACCGTCTACTAGTCCCTTGCAGAGACCGTAGACAGCCTCTATCATCATTTCTTCTGGGTTATTTGGGCTCTTAGAGAATGCTACACCTGATACGTCTCCTTGTATCATCTCTTGTATTACAACCGGCATGGTGCTTTCATCGACGCTCAGCCCTAGTTCTTGTCTATATAGAAGAGCAGCGTCGCTCCATAGAGACGCCCAGACAAGTCTTGTTTTTTCTAGTATCTCCTCTATTCCTGATACATTTACGTATGATTCATGGAGTCCTGCGAAGCTGGTTTGTCCGCTATCTTCTGCTGCCGATGATGATCTTACAGCGGTTTTCTTTTCATTGTATTGGGTTAATTGGGGTTTGATCTCTTCTCGTATCTTTTCTGGGATACTGGTTTTATTGAACATGTTTCTTATTCGCTGGCTTGCGTCCCAGAGTTCCTCCCACCGCATGTCCGTGAATTTTTTGCGTGATAACTCGATTATGATTCTACCTCGTATGCCCGTTTTTTCGGTGTACCAATCATATACGTCTCCGATTATTACTGAACCTTGTGGGACTTGTATTCCTTGTTTGATTAGATAACCTAGTGAACGAGCCTTACCCCCGACATTTAGGTCACTGTCATCTATTTCGGATAACAAGTACACTGATTTACTCATTCAGGTTCAACTCGTAGACTTTCTGGAACTCTGTTACTACTTCTATTCGCTCGATTTCAATGCAAAATATGCCTGTGCTTGGAGAATGGACAAAGTCTATTAGGTTTGGGTGTTTTTCGAGGAAATAATCTGTGTATTCTGGGGTTTGGGTTGCTTTGCCTTTTATTGTTACGCCGATTGTGTCTCTGAAGTCTTTGTATGTGTTTTGCCTGTTGTCGATGAATAGTGATACTTGGGGGTTTTCTTTGATGTTCTCGGCTTTTCGGGAGCTAGTTGTGGTTACGAATATTGTTTTTCGCTCTTGGATATTGGTTCTTTGAGCTACGAGGGTTGTATGTGGATAGTTTTCCCGTGATGTACTTAGAACTGCAAGGGGTTGGCTTTCTACTAGTTTCTTTACTTTTTCCAAGAGGCTCATAAAATCAGGTAGTATGTGGGGGATTGATTCATATGAAGCTGACTAATTAATGCCCTGTGAAGTATGAGTTTCTTCTTGTGGAGCCTGTATCTAGTAAAATAAGCGTCTTCTTCCACTAGATAGATATGTTTTGACATATCTATAATTGGATGTTTTCTGTATAGTTGATTTGGTAGAATTATTTCAGCTTCCAAACTAGGATACTATTGGTTAGGAGAATATTTATCCTAGATGTCTAGTAGACTGTGATTGTTCTGGTGTTTTTTACGAGTTTTCCGGCTTCTGGTGTGCCCAATGCTAGCCATTCTCGTTGGAACATGAAGTATTTCTCGTTCTCGTTGGTCTCTAAGACGACTACGATGTGTTCTTTGACTCCTATGGGCATGCCCCAGAATAGTAGTTTTAGTCCATATTTTTGGGCTATTTGGCTCCATTGGGGTATTATGGCTTGCCTTTCCTCTAATGGTAGTTTAAGAAAGTCTGTTGTCATCTCGCAGAAGGTTATGTATTTCAAGCCTCTTCGCCTTGACATCGCATTGAACCTTGTAATAAGGTTTCCTTTTCTAGGTCCATCGTTACCTGCAATCTAAATTTTCGAATGTGATAAATGATATGGTTCCTTTGAGTGGGTATGGTATCTCCTCTGGTCTCTTTTCACCCTGATGTTTTCAAGGTGTTTCTAAACCATCTTCACGATACATATGGGTCGGCTGGAGACAGTATTCTGTTTCAGATGAGTAAGGATTTCTCAAAACAGGGTATGGCCTTGATCGCTCAACAGATGCACGTAGAAGAGGAGAACAATACAGAGCGAGTAATTGATGCCTTTAAAGATAGGATGCGTCTCAATGGATGGGGAGAGTTCAAAGTAACACATGCAGACTACAATGAACTTGAGTTCGAAATAACTCTAACAGACTGCCCATTCAAAGAAATATATCTTAAAGATGATTCCTGCATGCATTACTTTTACCGTGGAGCACTCGCGGGGTTCTTTGAGTATCTTCTTGAGACTCCTATGATGATAAAAAAACACAAGAACGTTAAAGGGAAAACCATAGTATTCTATCTATCAAAACAATACTAGAGGACCCAACTTGGATATGAAAAAAACTCTACTAGCAGTAATAATGTTCTCATTAGTAGTATCTCCTGATCTTGCATACGGGGTTTTCTCAACCTCCAATATAATAGAATCCACGGAACCGGCTTTCAACAACCAGTTCGGGTATAAACTCGACTCATATGAACATCGTTTAATGATAGCAGCATACAGTCAAAACGCGTATCTCTACCAAAACAGTGAACTGAAAAAACTCCCCGTCCCATCAATGGACAAACTGTTTGAACCATCTATAGACATAACCGATACCCACATGATCATCGGCTATGTAAGCACCAACTATGAAGGCTTTGACGCAGCCGGTGTAGCCTATCTGTTCGACGCTGAAGGATACTCGATGGACACAATTTTTCCCCCTGAGCCAATAAACTGGGGACATTTTGGTTCAAGCGTGCTCCTAGGTGCTGAGTACGTCTATGTTGGTGAGGCTTGGGCTGACCACATCGAGGTTGACGAAGGTAAGGTTCACAGATACAGCTATGATGGAAACTATCTTGACTCCATGGTGCCCCCAGAATCAAGATATGCTGCCACCTTTGGGGCACGACTAGAAGGAAACTCCCAATGTTTTATGGTCTCAGAGCTTAACGGGGTTCACGGTATGCTAAACAACGGGGAGGTTCACATCTACGATTGGAACGGTGAACTTGTCCACACATTAACCCCGTTGAACAGTACAGCTTTGAATGATTTTGGAGCCTCTTTAGCCATGAGCACGGATTATATTGTGATCGGAGAGAGCATCGCCCAGATAGAGGATTACAAACGAGCTGGAAGAGCCTATGTATATAGCATGGAGGGTGATTTGTTGAGTGTCTTAGAGCCTCCTGATCCCTTTGATGGTGGATTATATGGGTTTTCTGTGGCCGTCAACGATGAGTATATTGCGGTGGGTGAGCCCCGTGCAAACGGAGTTGATCCTCTCGAAGGTGCTGTACATATCTATAGTTTAGATGGTGAATATATCGAGACCATATACTCCCCATTAGGAGAGTCCAACAGTGAGTTCGGTAAGAGCCTATGTTTCTCTGGCACCAAGCTATATGTTGGGCAACCGGGAGCAAGTGTAACTCTAATGATTAACGCAGGAAGGGTCATCGAATATTCTCCTACAAGACCTGAACCCGGTCCAGCGAACATGACTTTAGTTTATAGTATGACTATTGTGTTGGCTGCGACTGTTGTATTGTTTATCCTGAAGATGCGTCAGGACCAGAACTAAGCGTACTCCTTTACTTAATTGGTGAACAATTTGGTGAAAGGAGTACCCATAAACCTACGGGTAAACGTTTTTAGTTTTTACCCTGAATCGACGATAAACTCATTCTTTCTTCTGTTTCTGTCGCTTCTGAGTCATAATGCGGACAACATCCCTGTGTCTCAGTGTGTAGTTTTTTGGTAGTCTGAGTCCTGTGCGGGCGTCAATTGCCAGTATATAGTTCTCTTTGAGGCTTGTGTGTATGTTTTCCGCTAGATCGAGAGGTGTTGCTCCTTCCTCTAGTAGGTGTACGTCTGGTAGTATGTTACCGTGGTTGTCGCTGAAGTGTTGATCATCGCTTACTGGGTAGATCATGTTCATTTTCAATAACTTGAATGCGAGTGTGTTTAGTGCTTGCTGGATGCCTGTTCTCATATACTTGTACATGACGTTCTGCTCGATGTACTCGATAGCCTGTTGCTGCTCAAGAGTCAACGCATCATTGTCTAAGACCTTAAAGGTCTCCTGTCCAGGCATATATTTTATCAAGCCACTCTTATCTGCGAGACGCAATGCCAGCTCCGCCTCCGCGCTACAGGCAGCCACAAGTGCATGGCTATAGTAATCTGTGAGCTTCTCTAGGTTTTCCTCCGCCGTAGGTAGATCCATCTTGTTAGCAATTATGAGTGTGGGTTTGATTACTGGTAGTAGTTGGTGGGCGAACTCTAGTGTGTCTTCTGGTGTCCAGTCTTTGAATGGGTTTTCACTTAGCTCTGCGTTTTCAAGTGCCTGTTCTACATGCTGTGGCCGTGTTTTAATGCCTGTGAGTGACTTGTTTAACGCGTCAACGAGGCCTTGTTGTTCGACATCGTGGATGATCTGGGATTTGTTTCTGTCTATGATGTGACTGATCCATAGCTCTATCTCCATCTCAATATCCATAACATCCTGAACCGGGTTGCCTGATCCGGGTTTATCTATCTTACCTTCCTCGTCTATGCTGCCGCTAGCATCAACCACGTGGATTAATGCGTCTGCTTGTCCGATGGCTGAGAGGAATCTGTTTCCTAGTCCTCTTCCTCTCCAGGCGTCTTTTACTAGTCCGGGGACGTCGATGATTCTGACCGGTATGTAGCGCCACCCGTCGATGCATGCGCTGTTCTGTGGGTTATCCTCCAAGTCTAGTTCTCGGCATACGCATAGATCGCATACGTAGGCAGTTCCTCCTTGAGGTTCTTTTGTGGTGAATGGATAGTTGGATATCTCGGCGTTTAGCAGTGTAGCTGCGTTGAATAGGGTTGTTTTTCCTACGTTGGTTTTTCCGATTATGGCGAAGGTTAGCATCAGTGACCAGTAAATACATTGGGTTTGTGGCATAAATAGTGTGGAGAAGTTTCCTCTGACTGGAGTCAGATTTTTTTAGTATTTATTTTTCATAGGTTTAATTGTTTATCAGAAGGTTTTTCTTGTTTCTGGTGTTTCTTACCTGAATAAGTATGCCTTATCTTGGAAAGATGACGCGTCCCGAGGTTGAGAAATACCTTGAGACCGATGATGTTGTATTATTCCCTGTTGGTTCAACGGAGCAGCATGGAAAACACTTACCTTTTGATAATGACGCTTTCTCTGCGTTTGAGATAGCGAAAAGAGTCGCCGAGGAAACAGGTGTCATCTATACGCCTGTTATGCCTTTTGGTTATTCTATACACCATATGAATTTCCCCGGCAGTATTACTTTAGAAACTCAGACACTTGTCAAGGTCTATAAGGAAGTCTGTCTAAGCCTCCTCCAGCATGGTTTCAAAAAAATCGTGATCATGAATGGTCACGGTGGAAACACGAACTGGATAGGTCAAGCCATATCAGAGCTGTACCACGAGACAGGGAATAGGGTTTACAGCCTGATGATATTTAACTCAGAGAAAGGGTTCGGTGCAGATGCTCTTAGTATATTAGAACAAGAGGGAGGAGGACACGCCTGTGAAATGGAGACCAGTTTCAGCGTAAGCCTCGGGCAAAGAGTGGATGAAAAAGCCATAACCGATTGGAGCCCCCCACGGAACTGGACCGATTTTACAAAAAAATACATGCGGAAAGTATCCACTGCTAGGATGTTTGATGAGACCACTGAAATAGGTAACCTCGGAGACCCGTCCAAGTACAGCGTAGAAAAGGGAGAAAAAATGGTAAAAGCCGTTGTAAAAGATATTGCCGCTTTTATCGAGGATCTGAAAAAACTAGACCTCACAGAAGATAACGCCTATTTCAAAAGAGGTGAGTAGATGGTACAGCTAGCAGAGATATCTTGGGCAGAGGCAAGACGGCTATTCTCTGAACAGGATGTTGCATTAGTTCCAGTTGGCTCAACAGAGCAACATGGTCCACACAACCCCTTGGGCACTGATCATCTTCTTGCCGCCGCTTTGGCAAAGGTGTTGGGTGAAAGGACTGGTGTTCCTGTTACACCCGTTATTCCTGTTGGTATATCTCGGCATCATCGTCAGTTTCCGGGTACTCTCTGGGTCTCACCGAGTACATTTAGAGAATATATGTTGGAAGTTGCTCTTTCATTGGCTGAGCATGGCGTAACAAAGATTGTGTTCATGAATGGTCATGGAGGAAACTCTGCGGCTTTAATGGAGGTATGCATGGAGCTTAGGATCGATTACGATATTTTTGCCTGCATGGTGACAAGCTATCCTCCAGGCAAACTAAGTGGGCACGCTGGGGCTGGGGAGACAAGTCAGAACCTCTATTATCATCCAGAACTAGTTGACATGGATAAAGCCGTGGACACTGTTCAGAAAGAAAAGCTTGGCTCATTAACACTTACCTCTATGAGTAGAATTGGTCCAGCTAGTTTTCCTTGGGATACCATAGACCTCACTGACACTGGTGTTCTTGGCGGACCAGGTGATAAGGTGGTCTCCACGAGTGCATCGGTTGAGATGGGGCGAGATCTGATGGAGCCTTACACAGAGGAACTGGTAGTTTTTATAGAGGAGTTAAAGAAAGCAGAGTACTCCGAGTTACTATCAAAGCCTCATAAAATGGGTGAGTAAGTGACAATAGAGGATATCGAGGAAATATTGCCGAGGAATAAACGATTGTTCCTCATGGCTAGTAATATAATCGTGGCTGGCACAATAGTGCTTGACCTTTTATCAATTACAAACATTATTTTCCCGCCTCTTGATATCTTCACTCTCTATAACTTGGTGGTTCTTGGCGTGGCTTTGTATAGTTACCAGATTAAAAAGCATGTGAATGTTGAGCTAGCTAAGAGAAAAAAGCTAGAAGAAGATTCTGCTGACTTGGATGATGAAGCTTAAGCTCTATCCTCTGATTCTTTTTCTTCAATACGCTCGATGAGTCTAGGGATATTTCCTTTTTTTCTCAGTAAAGCAACATATTCGTCAATCTCTAAAAAATCAAAGTATGGTCCGTATAATCCCATGTAGAACTCTGCAAATAGACTGGTAAGTGTTCCACCGCTTTCAAGAAGAGTTCTTCCCAAAAAACCAATTCTGTTCTTTACAAGGAGATCAGCTAGTTTCTCGATAATCTCTTCTTCCCTTTCTGGAGGGAGATCTTCCCACTGTCTCCAATTATCATTCATCACTGGTGATCCTCATAACATGGTATAAAAAAATAAGGGATTTGGTTACTCGACTGGTGTATACTTTTCAAGCATGCCTGTGCGGTCCATGATTACAATAGCCGCGAACACTATGAACATAGCAGCTAAGAGTATCGGCTTCTTCCACGGTGGAACCGTGTAGCTCTGCATGAATCCTACAAAGAGTCCTAGCCTACCCATAAAGGTCTGAGCAAAGATTGCTCCGAACGCCGTGTATAGGAAGTATTCTCCTATCTTGGCGCTTGTAGCTAGTGGTCCTTTGAGTTCGATGCTGTAGAAGAAGAATGTCATCATGAATATTACGCTAAGTGCGATGGTCCATCGGTACAGCATAGTCATCATATCTCCTCCGAATAGAGGTACAATAGATGCCGTTATCTGCTGTATGAATCCGCTGAATATTATCGTTCTTAGGCTTAGCCCGAACTGGGCTCCAAGAGCTATGGCTATAGGTATTCTTGCTACATAGTTATACTTGGGGTGTACTCTGAAGAGTATCATTGCACCAAGTATGAGTGCAAGAATTAGTATATAGTCGCCCCTCATGATGTTTACGATTCCTGTTCGCCAGATGTACTCTGCGTTAATCACTATTGTTAAGCCTGTTCCGAATCCGATGTAGGATTCTTCGGCTAGGGCATATAGTGGGCTGCTTTTTCCGTATAGTGTCGTGAACATACACATCGCTAGGAATGCACCAACGATGGTTATGCTGTAATCTATCATTGTTACCATTTTATCCTCCTCCTCTCTGCTGCCTTGTGTATCCATAATAGCCGACGTTTCCAGCTATAATGAATAACAGTAGCATATAGTGGCCAAAAGTGAAAGCGTCCATAGCTGTAAGTCCTGGTCCTGGGTGTCCAGTCAGGTATTCTAGCTCTGCACCTCCCCTCATGCTTTGGAGTATGGCGAGGTATACGCCGGAGTCGACGTATGGTTTCTGGCTCGCGATCATAACTCCAATGCAGTTGACAGTCATTGGGGTTCCTCTCAGCGCGAAGTGGTTTAGTAGATATGTTGTTGCTAGTCCGGTTGTAAAGTCAGCGATTAGATCCCAGTCTTCCCAAGTGTTGATTTCTGATAGGAATGTATCATCGATTGATCTTCCTAACCAGTCTTGTGTAATCGCGCCTTGGAAGTCCTGTGACATCGACGCAACAGATGCCTCGTTAGGCATAACGTATCCTAAGATCACATAGTCTTCACCGTACACGTATCCATTTGCATCAAGCTCTGATCTGAGTTGATTGAATACGAGTTCAGGGATTCCCGTGGCCTCAGGGTGCCCTACTGCTACACAGATCTTTGTATTATGCTCTATGAAGACTCTCATAGTGGCTACGATTCCCGCTTGGATCTCGTTGTAGCCGCTGAACTCTGTGTTGAGGGTGAATAGAATTTTATCTCCTTCCTCAACTGAGCTTATGGCTTCATAATACTGTCTTGTGTCTGGGCTAACACTAATCGGCATGCCTATTGGCCTTAGAAGTGGCCCTACTACTACAAGGAATAGTACTAGGTAGACCCATCTACGGTCATAGGTTGCCAGTGTCTTCATTAAGCTGTTATCAGACATCTTAGACTTCCTCCTTTCCTACGCCAAGGACACTCGTCTCTTTGCCCATTAGGACTCGGACTCCGAAGACTATTGCTCCGACGGTTACGCTGATCAGGAACATCCTGCCTGCGGCCATGCCGAATGTGTCTCCAAAGTATAGTGCTATGGGTTCTAGCCATGGAGCGTATGCTCCGGTTAAGGGTGCTTGGTATAGTAGTACTATGAATCCTGTGGTTAGTAGTAGCAGTGCTTGTGTGTTTCTAGCTCTGAATGCTCTTGCTGCTGTTGATGCCATGTAGAATGCTAGTATGCCGTAGTTTACTGAGCTTAACGGGTTTACTACTGCGTACATTACCCAGTGGTATGGACCGGTTTCTCTTCCGAAGAAGGCGAAGACTACCATGAGAACCATTGTGATTATCATGTAGGCTTTAAAGTACCAGCCTGTCTGTCTTCTTTGGACGATGTTTAGTCCACGTCTAATCTGGCTCTGTAGAGCTAGTATTAGGGTAACCGCGTTAACTATTGCTGTTATGGTTATTAGTTTGGTTGAAGCTGCTTCGAGTGCAGGTACTTCAATAAAGTATGGTACGAAAACTAGCAGGAACGCTAGCGCCATTACGGCGATTTGTAGTTGTCTATTTTTTAATATCTCTGCCATTTTCATTACCTCCTACGTTGACAACAGGTTCTCAACTATGTTGATCCCCATGTTGCTTAGTACTAGTCCAAGGATGATGCATCCTAGGGCTATCCATTTGAAGATGTCCTGTACTCGTATGCTTGCCCTCTGGGATGGGTCATCTGATAGGTATGCTCCAGCTGCTGGGGCCTCTTCTCCGATTAGGATATAGTCTGAGGCGCATGCTAGTGCTGCTACGTTTGAGATGTACGCTCCCGAGGTGATTGTGATTGCTCCAACTGCGTTGCTTGTTTCCGCGATGTTCATGGCGTCGCTCCAGTGGGACCCGGTCATTATTGTTGATGCGGGTCTGGTTCTCTGGAGGATGCCGACGTAGCCGCCGACGTAGGCGTATTGTTGTCCGCTGAGGAATGGTAGGTCATCTGGGTTATACTGGTCGGGTACTCCTTCCATGGTATAAGCCGTTTTGACTATTTCCTCGGCTACAGGTCGTACGATAAGTGATTCTGTTGAGCCACCTGTCGGTACGATTAGCCTTGTTCCGGTTTTTGCGGATAGGGTTGCTACGTGTGATAGAATCGATAGCCCTGCGAGGGTCCAGTATGTGAATCCTCCTAGGCCGTAGCTGGCTACTACGGGTTTTCCCATCTCGGCTGCCCTTCCTACGGCTTCCTCGATGGCGTCTAGGCCAGCTACTCGTCTTATGTAGATTTTCTTGTCTCCACTTGTGTAGTAGAGTACTAGTGCGAATATTAGTATGTCGAGTATTAGTCCTATGAATCGCCCTTCGGCGATTAATGGAACCTGGAAAAGTGGTGTTGCCATTTATTGTGTCACCTTTTATTTCCCGTTACCGTATTGTTTTATGGGGATAAAACACTTAGCATAGTTACTTATTTTTGGTTTTTTAAATAAATATTATAATGTTAATTCATGTTATTCCTTATAATTTGCTTAAATATGTTATTGGCGTTATAGTTTATTATGAAAGCTATACTTGCAGGTTCTCTAATAGATGCAAAGGGTGTTAGAGATGATCCTGTTGTTTTAGTTAATGATAACATTATCTTGGATGTTGGAGAAAAGGGGCGCGTCAAGATTCCCGGTGACGCCGAGTTATTTGAGGTGCCTGACATGTTTCTCATGCCGGGGTTAATCGATTGCCATGTGCATTTTACTGGTAGCGATGAATCGACGCCGGGGCTTCTCAAGGGATCGTTTGAGTCTCGTCTGATTAATGCGGCTGTTAACCAGACTCGGAGGCTTCTTGATAATGGTATTACTTCTGTGATGGATACTGGTGGTCTTATTGGGCTTCATGTTCGGGATGCCTTGGAGAAGGGGTTTGTTAAGGGTCCGAGGGTGATGGCTGCTGGTAGTTATCTGAGTCCGACTGGTGGGCACGGTGATAATCAGGGGCTTCCCTTGGAGTGGGTTAAGGAGGGTAGGCCTTTTGGTTGGGGTATGGATGGTAGGTTAGCTGATGGTGTTCCAGAGTGTTTGGCTGCTACCCGGGAGCAGTTGAGGGCTAGGGCTGATTTTATCAAGATATGTACTGGCGGTGGTGGTGGTAGTACTGTGGACCCTGCTTGGATTCCCGAGTATACTTTGGATGAGATAGGTGCGATAACGGGAGTGGCTCATGATTGGGGTAGAAAGGTTATGGCTCATTGTTATTACCCCGAGTCTATTAGGAGGTCGGTGCTGGGTGGCGTGGATATTGTTACGCATGGGAATATGGCTGATGATGCCTCGATAGATTTGATGAAAGAGAAGGGTACTCAGGTGGTGCCAACTATGGCGGTTTATGAGAGGATTCACCGAATGAGACCCGAGAGCCCTGCGTCAGAGATGTATGATACATTATTCGGTAATATTCGTAGATTGTATGATGCGGGTTTAACCTTAGCAGTTGGCACTGATACCATGGGGGGGATTTTCCCGTTTGGAGGTAGCGCTTTGGAGCTGGAGCTTTATGTGTCTAAGGTGGGGTTATCTCCTTTGGAGGCTATTGTGGTGGGGACTCTTAATGGTGCGAAGGTTATGGGTTTAGATGATGTTCTTGGTACTGTTGAGGTAGGCAAGTATGCTGATCTAGTGTTGGTGGAGAAAAACCCGTTAGATGATATTGGGTCTCTGCAGGACGAGGAAAACGTTAAACTGGTGCTTAGAGATGGGGAGGTCGTCAAGAACTCTCTCTAATTTTTTATTGGTATTTGAATAATAAAGATAAGTGACCGTTTATTATGGTTTATTGATTGAAGATGAGGACATGGATTAAAATAACTGGTGGAGACGAGGAAAAGGGTATAAAAGCGCTTGAACAGTTGGCAGTTAAAACACCTAAGGTTTGTATTAATAACAAACTGCTTGAGTATGCTGTGCCTGATTATAATATAATCACTTCTGAGTGGACACTGGATTATTATAGCGAGCTTGAGGCGGTCTCCCTTGAACGATGTAAGAATCTTATAAGTAAATCTGGTGAGCCTACCGGGGAATACGATTTCTATTTCGAGTGGCTTGAAGAACCGGATAAAGAGTATCTTGCGAGTTTGGAGAAGGACATTAAGAAGACATTGGAGCCATTAGGCATCAAGTATACGTTGGTAAACAAGTAGTCTCCTTTTTTCTTTCTTTGCTGGACCCTTTTGTGGAGGTAGTTGACGGAAGGAAGTACTGTAGTTTTATGGGGTCCAGCAGTTGATAATATACTTTTAATGATAAATAATTAACTACTTTTGGGTTTATCTGCATATTTATCTGTGGTTTTACCCGAGGTATGTTCTTTTAGGGTTTTATTGATCCTAATGACTATTACTTACGGTTTGTATTGATTATATATGGAATATATGACTAGAGGTCACGATCATACTAGTGAGTACGAGATTATTTTTAATTTAGAGACGGTGAATGAGGAGGAGTTATTGTATGTTGAGAACCAGATTACCAGCAGTGGGTATGCGAAGATTGGTGCTTCTACGGATTATGGGGAGGGTGTTCGTACTTGGCGTCTGGACTGGAAGAATCATGGGGATAACCCGCAGGAGATCATAGCTAAGCTGCGTAGGTATAATCCCGAGATATATCGTAAGATCAGGGTCAAGCGATTAGATCTCCATCATAATTCGGATCAGTAAATATTTTGTTCTGTCAGGTTGATGGTTATTCTTGTTTTTAGTTAGAGTCTGTAAAGCGTTTAGCTTCGTGATAGCGTCCAGAATGCTAGTACACTTGTGAAGCTGATTAATCCGCTGAAGTAGAATACTGAGCCCATTCCGTATAGGTCTAGTAGGAGGCCGCTGAATACTGGTCCGATGATTTGGCCGATGCTCATTGCTGTGTTGAATACTCCGACTGTTGATCCTGAGCCGAATTCTCTTCCTTCTTCGGCTATTATGGCGGTGACTGCGGGTAGGGATAATGCGCCTCCGATGCTGACTATTATTCTGGCTAGGAATATTTGGGTGAGGGTGTTTGTTTGTACCATGTATATGTAGCCGGCTGAGGCGATTAAGCCGCCTGTGATGAGTAGGTTTTTTCTGTTGTAGCGGTCGGCTAGTATTCCCATGGGTGTTTGGAGGAAGGCGTTGAGGAATATTCCTGCGCTTAGTATTACGCCGATGCTGGTGCCTGATAGGCCTAGTATTTGTACTGCGAATATTGGTAGGAAGCTCATGATGGTGCCTCTTCCTAGGGCGTTTACTGCGCGGTAGATTAGGATGCTGCTGAGGGTTTTGTTGGCTAGTATTTTACGGATGGGTACTGGGTTTGTTTTCTTGTTAGTTCCTAGTGTTTCTTCGTCTGGGACGAAGAGTTGGGTGAGTATGAGGCTGATGGCTATCATTACTGTCATGGTGTTGAATACTATTCTTGTGCTATAGTTTTCGTAGATGTATCCGCCTATGAATGGTCCTGCGCCGAAACCGGTGAAGAGGGCTGTGTTCATGTAGCCCATGTATTTTCCTTCTTCTCCGGCTGGGGTTAGGTTGATGCCGTAGGCCATGGCTACTGGCATCATCATGGATGATCCTACGCCGTGGAGTATGCGTATCAGTATCAGGGTTTCGGGTGAGTCTGCGTAGGTGTATGCTATGCTTACTATGGCGTAGAGTGCTAGGCCTGCTGTGATGATTTTTTTCTTGCTATGGGTGTCGGCTAGTCTGCCTATTGGTGTCTGTAGTATGGCTCGTGATAGGCTGAAGCTGCTGTAGATGAGTCCGATGTATATGCCTGTGGCGCCTAGGTCGCTGGCGTAGTTTGGTATTATCGGGGAGATGATGCCTAGACCTATCATGGCCATGAATATGCTTAGCAGTAGGACTCTGAAGGCGTTAAGTGAAGTCTTTTCAGCCATTTTGCTTCTTAATTATTGGATGATTTACTATTTCATTGTTGGTGTATTTTTTTAGTTGATTGATTTTCAGGATTAATTATATAATCTATATGATGTCATTAGGTTGATTAGTCGAATAGGTGGATATATCATTGGTTGGCTCTCAGGATAATTTATTGTATAGGTCGTTATTTGATAACAATCGTGATGCTATACTTTTTTTCAGGGAAACAACTATTGTTAATGCGAACAAGTCGGCGTTAAGGCTTTTTGAGGTAGAGCCTGATGAGTTCATTGGACATGAGATAGGAGAGTTTACTGATAACCCTGAGGACTCAGTTAAATGGGTTGAGGAGAGGCTGCGCGGTGTTTCAGGGTCATTTACTACACAGATCGAGGTGCCTAGTGGGGTTAAGGCGATTGAGATAGCATCAACCGCTGTAGATGTTGGAGACATTACTAGTTATTCAGTTATCCGGGATGTCACGGAGCAGAAACGGTTAGAGCGTAATTATAGGATTATTTTTGAGAATGGTAGAGATTTGATCTTTGTAACGACCCAGGGACGTGTTGAGTTTATCAACCCACGTGGGGTCGAGTACCTCGGTTATGATAGTGCTGATGAGGTTATAGGTAGGTATCCTTTGGAGTTAATTCACCCTGATTATCATGAGGTTGCTACGCGTTATGCGTCTCTGAGGAGGGCAGGAGGGTCGTCGCCTAACCAGTATAGGGTGAAAATGGTTACTCGTGATGGTGAGACGCGGGATGTTGAGTTTAATGCCTCTTATATAATGTGGGATGGTCATCCGGCGAGTCTTACTATTGCCAGGGATATTGGGGAGCAGGTTCGTCTTGAGGAGCTGCTTAGACGTAATATGGATCTGTTGCAGGAGTTCATTGAGTCTGCTACTGACTCGTTTAGTATTCTGGATGAGAATATGCGGTATGTTATGGTTAATGAGTCTGAGATTAGGACTTCGGGGCTTCGTAGAAGTGATTTTATTGGTAAACATATTCTTGAGGTATTCCCAAAGCTAGCGGAGACAGAGCGTTATGAGGGGTATCTACGGGTTTTAGAGACCGGGGAGCCTGTGGAGTATAATGATGCATCTCCTGTTTCGTTTGGAAATAATCGAATGAGTTTCAAGGCCTTCAAAGCTGGAAAGTTTCTGGGGATTGTTGGAAGGGATATAACTAATATCTTGGAAGCGGAGGATAACCTAGTTAGGTCTAACCAAGTATCGGAGGCGTTTAATCATGGGCTTCGGAAGATACTTAGTAATGCATCATTTGAGGATACGGCTCGTGAAATATTTAATCAGTTAAAAGGACTCACAGGGGCGTCTTCTGGGTATGTTGCGTTATTAAGCGAGGACGGCTCCGAGAACGAAATCTTATTCCTTGATTCAGGTGGTCTTCCCTGCACCGTGGACCCATTATTACCGATGCCTATTCGTGGGCTACGGAAGGAGGCGTATCAGTCGGGGAAGGCTGTTTTCGAGAATGAATTTCATGATAGTGAATGGTGGAGTTTTCTTCCGGATGGGCATGTGCGTTTGAATAATGTTTTGTTTTCACCGTTGAATATTGGCGGCGAGACTGTTGGATTAATTGGTTTAGCTAACAAACCAGATGCTTTTACTGGTGAAGATTTGGAGGTTGCTGAAAGATTTGGGGGACTTGCAGCGCTTGCTCTTGAACATAGTAGAACCATTGAGATGCTGAATAAGAGTAGGGAACGGTTATCCGGGTTTATGGGTTCAGCTACTGATGGGTTTGTCTTATTAGATAAAGATCTGGTTGTGGTTATGGTTAATGATGTTTGGTTGAAGCAGGCAGGGTTGTCCAGAGAAGAGGTAATGGGGCGGTATTGTGCCGATATTTTCCCCACTATTGTTGAGCTGGGGCGTCTTGATAGCTATATTCAGGTTAGAGACTCTGGGGTGCCGGTAGAGTTTGAGCAATGTATTCATCCCAGTGGAGGGGATTTCTGGTTTAATATCCGGGCTTTTAAGGTTGGGGACGGGGTTGGCGTCATCAGCCGAGATATAACTCAGAAGATTCAATATGGCTCCAAGATTGAGAGTCTTCATACGCATGCTTATGCTTTGCAGAATGTAGAAACTGAGTCAGAGATGATATCTCGAACTTATGATATACTGGTTGAGAGTCTGGGGTACTCTACGGTGGATATTATTAGAGTTGTTGGTGATCGATTGGTGGATGTTTCTACAACTACTCGA
>Ga0272443_10002259_pt1 | contig 25129 bp, 19 predicted proteins | sample SSMAcet12_FD_193581 | JGI IMG/M metagenome (GOLD analysis project Ga0272443, IMG submission 193581) | Marine sediment archaeal communities from Little Sippewissett salt marsh, Falmouth, MA, United States - SSM-Acet-12 | ecosystem: Environmental > Aquatic > Marine > Wetlands > Sediment ...
TGTCAGGCGTCTCAGCCCATCATCGGCACCCGGCCAGTTTTCCACCTTTGCAATTTCGTTCATCCATTTCTGTTCGTATGTCTTTTCGCCGTCTTTCAATTTTTTGTCTTTGTAAATCAGTATATTCTTTTCCTGCCTCCGCGCGTTGAGAAGTCCTATAATAGCAGGCGCCGAATCGTACTTTTCTTTGAGATAAGCCTCCACAGCGCGAGCCGCCAAACGCATTTCATTATCTAATTCAGTCCCTCCCTTAACGAGCTGACGGATTTTCGCTGACTGATTCCTGTACTCCGACAACTCTTCCTCGCAATTTTTGAACCATCCCTGTATTTCTACATCGTCTATCATTTTGCCTTTTGCTATATGACCTTCTATCTTCTCAATCGCCCCATCCCATTTCCGTAAACTCTCCTCATTTTCGCGGATGACAAAATTCTTTTCCTGTCTTCTTGTTTCAAGAACAATGTGCTTGAAGTCATTGGCCGCATCGACAATCATTGTCTCCTTATTGATTTTTCCAATAACCATATAACCGCAGAGACCAACAATAATGGACAAAACAATGACAGCGGCAAATCCTGACACTATCTTTGCACCCACTTTCATATCCTTAAACATTACTGATGCACTCCTTTCATTTTAAAATTGAAGATCACCAACTCATTTTTTTATTTGACTTATCTTTATTACGGATCACCCGATATTCTGGAGAGAAGCAACGTCCTCCCCGCTCAATACACGATCAATATCGAGAAGTATTTTTACAAGACCGTCCATCTTGGCCATGCCGAGGATATACTCGTTATTGAGACTTCTACTGAACGATGGTGCATTCTCTATATCAACACCTTTTATGTTAAGAACCTCTGAAACCGAATCCACAACGATTCCCAGCAGAATAGTCGCACCGGAAGATCCTGTAATCTCCACGACGATAATGCATGTACGATCCGTATAATCTATTTCCTCCATACCGAACCGAAGCCGCAGATCCAAAACCGGTATGACTTTTCCGCGAAGATTGATCACACCTTTCACAAATTTCGGTGTCTGCGGCATAGCAGTAACGGGCATCATCCCGATGATTTCCCTTACCTTCAAGATACCGATTCCGTACTCTTCGCCGGCCAGATTGAATGTCAGATATTTACCTTCTCGATCAGTCTCAGCTTGTAGCACCTGATCCATCGGTTTCGCTAATGCCTCCATGAAATTACTCGCCTCCTTTCCTAAATACTTTTATTTCTGTACTAAAATAAGAATATTCCGTTCATATAAGTGAACCACACCAGAAACTATTCGTAATTTCGATTGAGACGGTCATTGGTCTCCGGCTCATGCCACCTTTTTACAAGGCTCTTCATTGTTCCTCTACGAGCACACTACTCATATAAAATTGTTCCATGGAGAAGTAATCGGCAAACGTGATCAGATTTGACGGAGCAAACTTCATATATCTACAATAGGAACAATTCCCAAAGGTCGTGATCGTTTTTTATTTACCGTTCTAAGCGCTTCAGGTAACACTCCGAATTTATTTTTCAGCAAGTAAATGAGGGATATAGCTCGTGCTACACAGTACACTCCGGACCATTTTCGGGGAACGAAACGGCATGAATAAAACGATGGCTATACCCCTCAACCAAAAAATTGGCAGCGTGTAAGTCGACCTCCTTAGTGAGCAGTGTTCATATGGAATCGACATTAACGTACAGTGTTTCAGCGAGAATTATGCCAGAAACCTGGTTCCCGATAAAAGTGACATCAATTCAATGAATTATATTTTTTATGGAACGCACGAATCTCTTACAGAACACCAGATCTGCAAATATTGACAGATAATATCTACAATAATTTGCATGCTGGATGGAAATGGATGAGAAATAATGAACGATCAGTGTTAATGGGTTAACTCATTAGGATTTTCGTCTGCGGTAACGGAGTGTCGTGTAGTTCAGATTCAGGAGTTCAGCGGCCCTGGTCTCATTGCCTCCGGAAATTCGGAGAGCCTCTTCAATATACCCCTTTTCAACGGATCGTAATACAGAGGGAAGATTCACCCCTTCCGGGGGAATGAAAGGGGCGGGTTCACTGTGCATGCGGTGATATGTGTCAGATGGTTTCGATTGCTGAATACCGATATCCTGAAGCGTCAGTTCGGGGCCACGTGATATGAGCACGGCTTTCTCAATTATGTTTTTTAATTCGCGAACATTCCCCCGCCAGTGAAATTCACTCAAAGCGCGTTCCGCTTCGTGTGAAATACCCGTGAATACTTTCCCGAATTTATCGCTAAATTCTACCAGAAAGTGTCTCGCAATCGGTATTATATCTTCACGTCGCTGGTTCAGAGAGGGAAGTTCAACCTTAACAACTCCAAGTCGAAAATAAAGATCTTCTCTGAACAGCCTTTCTTTTATCATGCTGTCGATATCCTTGTTTGTGGCGGAAACAACCCGGGTTTTAAGCGATATTTCCCGCGTCCCTCCGACCCTGTAAAACGTGCCTGTTTCAAGAAATCGAAGAAGTATTGCCTGAGCTTCAAGACTCAAATCGCCGACTTCATCAAGAAACAGGGTGCCCTTGTCAGCCTTTTCAAAGAGACCTTTCTTGCCCGACAGGGATGCTCCACTGAAAGCCCCCTTTTCATATCCGAAAAGCTCGCTTTCGATTAGATTTTTCGGAATGGCTCCGCAGTTCACCGTCACCATCGGGCCTTTGTAATTCGGACTTCTGTGATGAACAGCACCCGCAATCAGTTCCTTGCCTGTCCCCGATTCCCCGAGTATGAGAATCGGGGTATCAGGGCTCATTGCCACATTTTCGATGAACCGCATTATATCACTAATGGCCGCACTTTCACTGATAAAGCATGGAATTTCCTCTTTTAGATATTTTTCCTGAAGGATTTTGACTTCCTTTCTCAGTCTGATACTCTCAACGGCATTCTGTATGGTCGCCTCCAAGGCGTCCATCCGTATGGGCTTTATCACATAATCATAGGCCCCGAGCTTCATGGCAGAAATCACGAGGTTGATGTCCTCATAGGCGGTTATCATAATGACAACAACGGCAGGAAATTCCTTTTTGATTGTGCGGAGAACATCGATCCCATTCAACCCCGGCAGACCAATGTCAAGAAGAACAATGTCCGGTGAATCATCCTTTATGGCCTCAAGTACACTTTCTCCTGTAAAAAATACGGTGACGGTGTAATGTTCCCGGAGGGCCGTTGCTATCCCTTTGGCTAAGGGCTGTTCATCATCAACGATATATAGGGAATAGGTTATCATTTTCTCTTTGTCCTTAAATCGACAGGAAGTTTAATGACAAACTCGGCACCACCCCATTTGCTTGTAGAAACACCCATAGAACCCGAGTGATCTTTGACGATCCTATGGCAGATACTCAAACCGATGCCTGAACCGGAATCCTTGCTTGAATAAAAGGGATCGAATATTTTATCGCGCACACCTTGGCGCACGCCCGGACCGGAATCAAACACTACTATGGTAATCCAATTATTGTCGCTGGATGTGCTTATCCCGATTTGTTTCTGTCCCGCCATCTCTTCCATGGCCTCTGCGGCATTGGTGATAAGGTTTAACATAACCTGAACGATGTATTGCTTGTCTATGTAACAGAGAGGAAGCCTATCTTGAGACGTGACTTTTACTGCGATCCCACTTTTTCGCAGTGTAACGGCTGAAAGTTTAATGGCCGTATCGATACAGTGATCAATATCTTCCAGGGCCAATTTAAGTTCATTGGGTTTGGAAAAATCCATGACTCTTCTGATGACGGATTCTATTTTATGTGACGAATTTTCAATCTCTTTTATGATATCGTGAATGTCATCCGACCTTTCTTCTTTCATGCCCTCAATTGTGGAGACCTTTTTTCGCAACGCACTTAAATAAACATTCACGGTAGACAGGGGGTTTCTTATCTCATGGGCGATACCGGTTGCCACCCGTCCGAGCGAACTCATCTTATCTTCAACATTTATAATCTGCTCCAATTCTTTCGCCCTGGTAATGTCCAGCATATTGAGTAATATGACTTTTTCTCCCTCATGCTTGATGAGAACAGCCAGGCCCTGTACCCACTTCATATTACCGTCAGACACCTCTTCACCGAAAGGATAACATCTGAAATTTACATCCAGACTTGTTTTTTCTTCTAAAAGTATCTTCCGATAATTCTCTCTGATCATTTCAACATCATCCGGATGAATATAGTCAAAATATGAAAACGTGAATGACTCAGGCAACGATCCAAGCAGCCTTTTGCTCTCGGGATTTTGGTAAACAATTCGGTCATTTTTAATGATAGAGACACCAACGCGTAAATTGTTTAACAGATTCCTGGAAAAATCTTCGTTCTCCGCCAGTTTTTTCTCTGCATGCCTGCGCTTGGTAATATCGTGCCCGATTATAAGCAGTCCTATTATATTGCCATCATTATCCTTGAGCGTCTTGTCGTACCATTCAATATGCCGTATGTGTCCGTCCTTTGTAAGAATGGGATCGACATTCCCCTGTGTCTGAGTATCTGATACCGCCTTTTTAAAGGTTTTGCGCATGCGATCGCGATCATGGCTGGGCAGAAAAATGGAAAACCAGTCCCTCCCCACAACCTCTTTCAGACGATATCCGGTAATCTCCTCCGCATACGAATTGAACCTCAGAATTCGACCCTCTGTGTCAAGTAAAAGCATAATGGCCTGCGCCGTATCAATAATGCTTTCGGAAAACTCTTTTTCCTGTCTGAATATTTCCCGCAGTTTTTTCTGCTTGGTGATATCACAATAATGTTCGATTCGGCCTCCAGCGTAGAGGCCGGTTTTTATCGGCTGACTACGGTACTCAAGCCAGCGATCCTTGCGCTCCCCGTCAGCAAGCACGTGAAATTCAAACGCTTCTTGATAGGTGTTTTCTTCATGCGTGTCGAACACTTTCTTGACAAAATTTTCTTGATTCTCAAAAATAATTTTGATTTTTCCTTGAATGATCTGCCGCAGGTCTTTCCCGACACCCTCTTCCTTTCGCAAGCCAAATAAGTTGCCCATTGATTCGTTCATCCAGACAACCCTCTGATCCGAATCGAGAACACATGTACCAACTTCTGAACTATTCAGGACATCAATCAATGAGCGATTTCGCTCCTCACTCTCCCCCAGCTCTTTCGTTCGGCAATCAACTTTGCGCTCCAGTAACTGTGACCAGCGGTAGACAGTGACAAAAAGTGAAAATCCTGCCACTATAATTATGAAAACAACAAAAGCGAGCACGTAAAGCATATTCTTGCCTGCCGCACGCATAATCCAGTCCACTTCCTCAACTGGTGCACATACCGCCAAAGACCAGAAATAATCATCGAATCGGATGGGCGAATACGCGATAAGCTTCTCAATCCTTCCTGCTCGTTCTCTGTGCCAGCCCGAAACATAGCAATCCGTTCCCTCCCTCCCGGCCAGCATTGCACGTTGAATACGATTTATGGGTTCGTAGTCAAAATGTGGGACCTTCTCTTTCCGTACCATGAAGGCATTGCGACCGACAAAATCGACATCATGATGAGCGAGAAAGATACCATCATTATCTATCAGCCAGGCATATCCTGTCTCTCCGGATACGATCGAAGAGATGAAAGTTCTTGCAATTTCATTCAAGTCAAAAGAGACAACCAGCACACCGTTGAATGTGCTTTTTCTATCGTTCCCGTCATGATCCCAGTACAAAGGAGCGGCTATTCTGATGCGCTTGTTACCCTGCTCATTCGTGACCACCGCTGAAACAATCTTCCCGGCATTCTTGGCCTTCTGAAAATAATTTCTTCCATTGTATCCTTGCCCCAGAATTTTCTCACGCCACCCTTCATAGGGATAAATTAATCGCAAAACCCCCTTTTCATCCAAAAGACGTATCGAGCTCTTTAAAGGAATGCCGTTATACATTCGCCGCATCCATTCAAAGCATTCAGGCATTATCCTTTGAACTGCAGGCTCACCCGCCGTTGATTTCAAAATATTTCTGACTTCATTGAAATAAGTTTCAATGCCGGAAGCAACAGAACGGGCAATGACCAATTGATGTTTGTTGAATTGATCTAGGCAGATCGCCCTGTAGTCATTATATAATTTGTTACCGTTAAATACAGATACGGCAACAGCGGTCAGAGTAACGAATATAATAAAAGACTGCACCAAAAGTGACGGTCGTTTGACTACGTTTGACGAGATAACGTCCCTCATATATACGAACTACTCTGCGATCATTTGCATGCAGCTTATCCAGCACTGTAAATAGTCCACTGGGTAATTGCAGCGCACGCTGCTTATTGACTCTAAAAGAAGTCCTCCTACAGAAGAGCTTGAGTTTTTTATCACGGCTCGGTAAAATCATCAAGGAAAAAGGATGCTTGCCGATCGTGTCGTGCGTAAAAAAAACCTACAGTTAAGTTTGACATTTTAGCGGTGTGTCCTAATCACGTGAACCGAAAATGGCTGTTCCGACGCGCTCACGCATATACTCAATATTGTCTCGAATCACCACCATTACATTCCCTTCTTTGTTTGTGTTTGTTCATTACTTTCCATTACCATAGGCGATAATGCACAAGATATTACGGAGACATCCATGCCTGAGCGACGATATACGGCAAGTCATACAATATCAGACGCGTCACGAGGCATCGACGACTCCTTATATCTCTGCATCAAAAAACTGATTGAAAGTCAGTCGATAATTTGTTAGGGTGCTCTTCACATCACCATGAGAGGAATGATCGCATGTCGCGGATATCGAAAAATCCAGAGGAAAGAAGGGATGAAATCATCAACGCGGCACAGAATCTCTTTATAGAGAAGGGATTCGCCAAGACGAAAGTGAGTGACATCGTAAAGAAAATAAATGTTTCTCAAGGCGTGTTCTATTACTATTTTTCCTCAAAAGAAGACATTATTGACGAAATAGTCGATCGATATATGAAACTTCTCATTGAAAGCTCCGCAGCTGTCGGGAAATGCGGCGATCTCAGTGGAACTGAAAAACTGAAACGAATGTCAGAATGTCAGTTGAACATCAACACGATGGAAAACAACAGGATCCACGCGATAAAAGGCGTCGATATTCACGAAAGAATTTTAAAACGGCTGATACTGGATTATGTTCCCTTAATGAATGAGTCCTTTAAAAAAGAGGGCGGCAAGGAAATGCGTTACCTGATGGAGTTATTCGTGTCGGCAGCCAACATCCTCTTCGACCCGGGCATCTTTCAGTGGGACAAAAAGGAAAGAAACGATCGGATAGAATTCTTTATCCGTTTTATGGAACAAAGTTTCGCTGTGAATAAAGGTGATTTTTCATTTTACAAAGACCTCATGGGATACGGTAAATAATTTTTTTGACAATATATGACTGATAGTCAGTCGAAAAAATCGAGAGGGAGCACTATATGAATCGAAGTAAAGTAATCGCCGGCAGAATATCTTCTTTAGAGCAAAAGGGCGGTGGTTTTTGCTTTCATCCTTCGAGGAGGCAATTTGATGAAAGACATGTATAAAGTAGTATTCGCGATTGTTCTATTGCTGACAGTCGCCGGTTGTAACGGCGACGACGGCAAGGACACCACCGGCACCCGGGAAACAATACCCTCCGTCGTTGCCCGCCTCTGTGAGGGCGCGGAAACTGATATCGACAAAATGGAGCGGATCTACTATTTTGTGCGGGATGAGATTCCATTCGGCTGGGTGCATCCGCAGGACATCCCGCCGGAAGAAGTTTTGTCAAACGGGAAAGGTATCTGCATGCAGAAGACCAATCTTCTCGTGGCGATGGCCCGGGAAGCGGGGTTAGAGGCGCGTTTCCATTTCATGTATGTGCACAAGACGGCTCTCGAAGATTTTCTCCCCGGGTTCGCCTATAAGAGATGGCCGGACCCTTTCCCCCACACCTTTCCGGAAGTGTACCTGAATGGGAAATGGGTCTCCATGGAAGCCACCTTCGACGAAAAGCTGCATGATATATGCGGTGACAAAAAGATCAATTTCGCCAAAAATGATGCTATCCTCGGAGACGTGTCCATCGCCTTCTCCCCCGACGGCGTGAAGGGACACCAGCAGTACGTCCATGCGGAAGGGAAGGATCCCGTTTATGGAAACGACCTGTTCTCATTGACACAATTCATGCACGAAGAAGTCACGTGGTGGAAAAGGATGTTGCAACCCATCATATTCAGGGAAGCTCAGAAGATCATGGATCGGTTGAGAAGCGAACGGTAACATGATGGTATGCGATAACGCTCGTTCACTCGTCATGCGGACAAGATTCATACAAAGGAGACGTACCATGAAGATTGTCGTACTCAATGGCAGCCCGAAAGGCGAATCAAGCATCACCCTGCAATACGTGAACTTTATCCGGAAGAAGTTCCCCCGGCACGAGTTTCATGTGTTCCATATTGCCAGAGACATCAAAAAACTGGAGAAGGATGTCAATTATTTTGAGTCCGTCATTGATGCGGTCCGAAATGCCGATGGTGTCTTGTGGATTTTCGGGTTATGGGTGCTTGCCGTATCCGCCCAGCATATGCGGTTCATAGAACTGATCTCGGAACGAGCGACACAGGATGCGTTCACGAATAAATATACCACCGCGCTGTCAACATCTATCCACTATTTCGATCACATGGCCCACAACTATATCCGGTCCGTCGCGGAAGATCTGGGAATGAAATACGTGGATGGACTGTCCCTCGATCTTATCGACCTGAGCAAAGAAAGCGAACGGAAAAACATCGTCACGTTCACCGAAAACTTCTTCACGACGATCGAACATAACTACTCTACGTCACGACTATTTACTCCTGTGAAGGACAACGATTTTACCTATGATCCCTCACCGGCGACAGAGACAGTCAACGCCAAAAACAGAAAAATTCTTGTCTTGAAGGATGGATCGAAAAGTGACTCAAATATCGAAACCATGGTCGACAGATTCATACAGTCCTTTCATCCTGAAAGTATCGTGGAAGTTGTCGACCTTCATGATATCGACATGAAAGGGGCATGCCTGGGATGCATGCGGTGTGGGTACGATTACACATGTCAGTATAAGGACGGCTTTGCCGATTTTTACAACAATCGCGTACGAACGGCGGATATCATCGTCTTCGCCGGGTCCGTCACCGGACGGTTTCTGTCCTCCACATGGAAGATGTTTTACGACCGGGCGTTCTTCTGGAGCCACACGCCGTCGCTGATCGGGAAGCAAATCGGGTACATCATCTCCGGGCCGCTAAGCCAGACCCCCAATCTCATTCAGTATCTTGAGGCATCGTCCTTCGCCCGGCAGGATTCGAATCATGTGGATATCATCACGGACGAAAGTGGTGATTCCCGTGAAATCGACAATCTGCTGCAGAACTTTGCGGAGCGCCTCGTGCGCTTTTCCGAGCAGCATTATATCAAGCCAAAGAATTTTCTCGGCGTAGGCGGTCACAAGATATTCCGTGATGATATCTGGGGACGGCTTCGCATGATATGGCAGGCGGATTACCGGTATTATAAAAAGCACGGGAAATGTGATTTCCCGCAGAAACAATATGGTATCCGCATTGCCACGTCCATCATGATGCTGTTAACGAAGATTCCCCTCTTCAGAAGAAAATTTTACCATAATCTGAAAGACATGCCCGTGAAACGGATGGAGAAGCTTATTAATAAATACTCATAATGGATCGTGAATCACACAGCATCTCATTAACGGGAATGACACAAGCCGAGTCGCGTATCCGCACTCCGCGAATGTGACGACATAAAACCATTGATATCGGCCAGAAGGGAGAGAAGCGTTCTATTCACCTTCACGGGCAATCGTCCGGGAATCTACGGTATCCGGTGTTATCAGGATGTCAACAACAATGGGACACTGGACAGGGGGCCCTTCGGGCCGACAGAACCGTGGGGAATGTCATGGAACGGCGGCAGGCAATGGAATTTGCCTGCATTCAAACATGTTTCCTTTGAGGTAACGACCGATATCGCCGATATGACCCTTCACGTCCAATGAAAATGCCGGGAACGAGGGGGGTCTTACCTGAACGGGGTTGCCTGTCCGGTGCTGCTTGTCCGGGGAATCATTAATTTTTGCAAATAAGTAAGGCGTCTCCCGATTAATTATCCGGTGCAATTTCACACCTTAATGGTGACCCGCTTAACTGCTGACATTTTTTATGTATGTTAGAAAGAACACAAATATTAATTAACAACGGATCGCATCACATGAAATGTGCAGCCTTCATAACGATAATATGTCTTCTTCTTATCATGGCCCTTTTAATGACCAAAGGGGTGATGAGTGACAGGCATTCTTGTTCAAATGCGTCTATGATTGTTAAATTACGCGTGATGAGATAACCACCCTAAAGCAATATAGGGGCACTTTTTCTATTGACGCATGTGTATGGTTTCCTGTTTGTTCCCAAGCGTTTCCTCTTTTTACTGTCAGGTTTTTCACGCAGTACAATTCTTATGAGCATGCCGCACCGCCAACTACGCCTTTCAGGCGTTCAATCAGCATGTGACGGATGTCCCCCGAACTCCCCACCAGATGTTTCCCGTGTGTGAAAAACGGGTGCGGCTGTTATTTCTGGTTTATGTTGTGTCCTACTTGCGTGGACCGAAGACGGCGGTGCCGACGCGGACGATGGTGGCACCCTCTTCCACGGCGATCTCGAAGTCGCCGGACATGCCCATGGAGAGCTCAGTCATTGCCACGCCGGGAATGTTCTTAGCGATGATCTCGTCGCGAAGCTCGCGCAACCGGATGAAATAGGGCCGTGCATCCTCGGGATCGTCGAACCAGGGCGGCATGGTCATGAGACCCTTGATGGCGAGGTTGTCAAGCCCCGCCATGTTTTCGACGAGTTCGATGGCCTCTTCGCGGGGAACGCCTTCCTTCGATTCCTCACCGCTGACGTTCACTTCCACGAGAATGTCCATGGTGATTCTCACGTTGGCGGCGCGACGGTTCAATTCTTCCGCCAGGCTTATGCGGTCCACGGAATGGACCATGTCGAAGAGTTTCACGGCGTATTTCGCCTTGTTAGACTGGAGGTGGCCGATCATGTGCCAGGACACATCCCGGCCCATGAGTTCGATCTTCCGTTTCGCTTCCTGCACGTAGTTCTCGCCAAAGAGTGTGATACCCGCGTCGATGGCCGCCTGGATGCGCTCGTCGTCGACGGTCTTCGTCACCGCCATGAGTTTGACTGAGGCGGGATCGCGGCCGCCGCGTTTCGCCGCAGTGGCGATGCGCTCGTGGATGCCCTCGATATTGTCTCGAACCGGAATCATGATGTCCCCTTCTTCATGTGCTTTTGTTTATCACTTTCCATTACCATACGCGATAATGCCCGCCTCTTTCAAGTTGTCCGTCACCTCGCAGAGGGGAAGGCCGATGACGTTGGAGTAGGACCCATCAATCGATCGGATGAACATGCCCGCGATGCCCTGGACGGCATAGGCACCTGCCTTGTCGTAAGACTCGTCCGTTTCGATGTACCATTCAAGCTCGTCGTCGGGAATCTCCCGGAAGGTGACCGTCGATCGCACCAGTTCGTTGGCCGCAACACCCTTCTCGCTCGTGACGAGAGCGAATCCCGTCAGGACGACGTGGTCGTTTCCGCTGAGACGGCGCAGCATTGTTCGCGCGTCGTCTTTCGTCTCCGGTTTTCCCAGGACGTCGCCGTTGATGAGGACGATGGTATCGGCACCCAGCACCCATTTGCCGGGTCGCTTCCGTGCCACGGACTCCGCTTTCTCCCGGGAGAGCCTGAGGACGTGTTCCTCCGGCGTTTCGTCCGCTCGGAATACCTCCTCCACGTCGCTCGGCACGATTTCGAATGTGCAGCCGATCTCGGCGAGGAGGTGCCGGCGGCGGGGCGACGCGGAGGCAAGGATGAAGGGGGTCGTCTGTCTTTTCATTCTTATCCTTTCTTTAAAACAGCATCGCGGCGATGTCGTGGACCGCCGCGCTTTGTCACTACTTCCGCTCTGCGGGGATTCATGTCCCGCTGGTGTTATTTCTCGATGGGCTCAAACCGGTTCATGGGAACGTTTTTCCAGACCGCCCGGGGTGTAAATATCCGGCCGTTCATGACAATATACACGCCCTCAGACAGGCTCTGCACGGCAGAGACGGCGCAGCCGATGTTGAAATCGGCATCGGTAGACTTGAAACTGGCCGGTGCCATGGAGCCTGTGAGAACAATGACTTTGCCCGTGATCTCTTCCAGCCGCTTCGCCGTCTCGATCATGGTGTCCGTCCCGTGGGTGACGACGATGAACCGGGCCGGGTCCTTTCTGATGCGCTCGCAGACGATGCCGCGGTCCTCATCGTTCATGTCGAGACTGTCTTTCCTGAGCACCGATTCACTCTCGAAGGGAACGGTTACGTTCGCCTCGGCCAGTATCTCGCCGATCTTCGGTTCCCCCACCTGGTACTCGCTCTTCTGGTCAAAATAGACCTTATCGATGGTGCCACCGACACTGAAGAACTTGATGCGTTTCTCTCCCGCTGTCGGCTTATTTTCTTGTGCCATATCCGTTCGTTTTCCTCTCACACATTGAACCGGAAGTAAACGATATCACCGTCGTGAATGACGTTCTCCCTGCCCTCGATCTTGACCAAACCCTTTTCCTTGGCGGCGGCGACACTGCCCGCGCTCGTGAAGTCGTCGTAGCGGAGGATCTCCGCCCGGATGAATCCCCTTTCCATGTCCGTATGAATCTTGCCAGCGGCCTTCTGGGCGTGTGTGCCCGCCGGCACCGTCCAGGCCCTCAGTTCGGGGCCGGCCACCGTGTAAAAGGTGATGAGGTCGAGTAGTTTGTAGCCCGCTTTGATGAGCTTTGACAGTCCCGATTCCGCGAGACCCAGGTCGTCCATGAACTCCTTCCGTTCCTCTTCCGGCAGGGTTGCTATCTCCGCCTCCATATCGCCGCAGATGGTGATGACCTCGGCGCCTTCGTCGCAGGCGAGGTCTTCCACCTGGCTTATATACCCGTTGCCCGTTTTCAGCTCCGCATCGCTCGCGTTAGCCACGTAGAGTACCTTTTTGTCCGTGAGGAGATTGAGTTCATTCCGCCGCGCTATCTCTTTCTCGTCCCGTGGTATCTGCCGGGCGGGAACGCCCTTCCCCAGGGATTCCACGAAGCGTCCGTAGTAGGCAACATCTTTCGCGGCTTCTTTGTCACCCACTTTTGCCTGGCGCCTGGCCTTGTTAATCCTCTTCTCGCACGTCTCCAGGTCCGCCAGGATGAGCTCCGCCGTGACCACCTCGATATCGGACCGGGGATCGACGGCGCCGTGGATGTGGGCCACATCGGGATCGTCGAAGCACCGGACAATGTGAACGACGGCGTCAACATCTCTGATATGGCCGAGGAATGTGTTGCCCAACCCTTCCCCTTTGCTCGCTCCTTTTACCAGTCCGGCGATGTCGAGAAACTCCATCACCGTCGGGGTGACCTTCTCGTGCTTCGTGAGCGCGGCTATGGCCAAGAGCCGATCGTCCGGCACGGGAACGACGCCCACGTTGGGTTCGATCGTACAGAAGGGGTAATTGGCAACGGCCGCGCCGGCAGCGGTCACGGCATTGAATATCGTCGATTTTCCCACGTTGGGGAGACCGATAATACCGCACCTGAATCCCATTGTTCACTCCGTTCCACCGCTCTTTGCGGCACGCTCAGGCGAAAATTGTGAAAGAGATAACAAGGGCTTACCGGAACTGAGACTAATGCGTTTTCCGGACACTGTCAAGAAGAAAAAAAAGGGGTGACGAATCGTCACCCCTTTTATGCATGTCATTGATACGTGGATTAATATATCATCTGATAGAGCACAACGATGGCCGGCGCCGTCACGAGCGACACGACGGACATGAGCTTTATCAGGATGTTCATCGAGGGACCGGAGGTATCCTTAAAGGGATCGCCGACGGTGTCGCCGATAACGCTCGCTTTGTGGGCGTCGGAACCCTTGCCGCCGAAATTGCCCCTCTCGATGTATTTTTTGCCGTTGTCCCAGGCACCGCCCGCATTGGCCATGAAGAGGCCGAGGACCACACCCGTCAGCGTCGCGCCGGCGAGAAATCCGCCCAACGCCTGGGGTCCGATGAAGATACCCACAATAATCGGGGCCACCACTGCGGAGACGCCGGGAACAACCATGCGCTTCAGTGCCGCCGTCGTGGCGATTTCCACACAGCGGTTCGTGTCGGGCGGCACGGTCCCTTCCATGATACCCGGCTCTTCCCTGAACTGCCGCCGGATCTCATTGATCATTTCAAAAGCGGCGTCGCCGACGGCCGTCATAGTAAGGGCCGCCAGGATGCAGGGGATCAAAGCACCGATGAAGACACCCGTGATCACGTGCGCTTCCGTCAGGTCGAGGCTGAAGGTCTCGAAGCCCGGGAAGGTTTTCACCGTCGACGTATAGGCGGCGAACATGGCCAGTGCCGTCAACGCGGCCGAACCGATGGCGAACCCTTTTCCGATGGCGGCGGTGGTATTACCCACGGCATCAAGACCGTCGGTGATCTCACGTGTCTGCGGCGGCAGGTGCGCCTGTTCCGCGATACCGCCCGCATTGTCCGCGATGGGACCGTAGCTGTCCACGGACATGGTCATGGCAACGGTACCGAGCATGCCCACGCCGGCAATGGCAATCCCGTAGAGACCCGCGCAGAGGAAGGACAGCCAGATGGCGATGGCGATGAAGAAAACGGGGGCGGCCACGCTCTCGAGGCCCACGGAGATGCCCCTGATGATGTTCGTTGCCGCGCCGGTCTGCGAGGCTTCCGCCACGCGGACGACGGGTCCCCGCGCCGTGTAGTATTCCGTCACGGCGCCGATGAGCATGCCCACGACGATGCCGAGGAGCACCGCCCAGAAGGGACCGAGTTTCCCCATCATACCGATACTCTTCAGGTACTCGTCGTCCATGCCTGCCGTGAGATACTTAACGATGAAGAACGAACTGATGATAAAGAGAATACCGGCGATATAGAGAGAATTACTCAAAGCCGCCTGAGGTTTCAGCCCCTTCAGGAAATTAAAGAGGCCGATACCGATAATGGATGATATCAACCCTGCCATTATGAAGAGCATGGGAAGGGTCATCCAGGCCATCTTCTCCACGCCCATCGTGGCGGCGATGGCAATCGCTGCGATCACTGACCCGCAGTACGATTCGTAGAGGTCGGCACCCATGCCCGCGATGTCGCCCACGTTGTCACCCACGTTGTCCGCCGTGACGCCGGGGTTACGCGGATCGTCTTCCGGGATACCCGCCTCCACCTTGCCCACGAGGTCGGCACCCACATCGGCTGTCTTCGTGAAGATACCGCCGCCCACACGGGCAAAGAGCGCGATAGACGAGGCACCCATGGCGAACCCATTAATGACAACGGGGTTCTTGTCCGCGAAGAAATAGAAAAAGACGCCGAGGCCGATGAGGCCCAGGCTCGCCACGGCCAGTCCCATCACGGAACCGCCGAAGAAGGCAACGGTCAGGGCCTTGCCCTGTCCGAACTCCCGCGCCGCTTCAGCCGTCCTCGCATTGGAGAGTGTTGCCGCCTGCATACCGAAGGCGCCGGCGAGCATCGAGCAGATCGCACCGGAGAGGAAGGCGACGGATGACATTCTCGATTCCAGCGAGAAGAAGAGAATGACAAAAACGATGACAATGAATACGGCGATAATTTTGTATTCCCGTTTCAGAAAAACCATGGCTCCCGCGTGAATACGCTCCATGATTTCCACCATGGTTTCATTGCCCGGAGAAAAGGACACCACGTAGCGGTAGATAACAAACGCGAGAACCAACCCTAAAATCCCTAACCATGCCGAATAGTCCACTAATGATTCCATAATCCTATCCTTCGACCCCCTTTTCTACTGATGTTGACCGTTGTCAGTCTTTGAGTTAAACCGGGCCATCGCTGCGTCAGCGCCTTCACATAGAAGGGTTACAACAGCATCGCAGGCCCTGTCAATGATTTCCGGCAACGCGCGTGCTTCCGTGCCGGAAAAATGCTTAAGAACATAATACTCCGTCATCTCCTTTCGCTCCGGCTTCCCGATCCCCATACGCACACGCAGGAAATCGCTTCCACCGCTATGAACGATAACGGAATGGACTCCCTTATGCCCTCCATCACCGCCGCCTCGCCGTATCCGCACTGTCCCGAAGGGAAAATCCAGATCGTCATGGACGACGATGATGTCGCTTCTCTCAGCTTTATAAAAACGGAGAAACCGGCCAACAGCTTCACCGCTGAGATTCATATAAGTCTCTGGTTTTATAAGAACAACTGGGGTGTTGTGAATAACGCCTTTACCGTAGCGTGACGTGTACTTTTTCTTGTCAATGGGAATCGATTCCCGCCGCGCCAGTTCGTCGAGCACGAGAAACCCGATGTTATGCCGCGTACCGCGATACGTCTCACCGGGATTTCCCAGCCCGATAACGAGCGTCATCAAACCGCTGGGTTGAGAGGTTTCTCCGTGCTCCATGAATAATCAACATAGTTGCTATTCTTCAGACTGTTCTCCAGTCTCTTCAGCGGCAGCCCCTTCCATTGCAGCCTCCGCTTCCTCAGCAGCTTCTTCCGCTTCTTCTTCCGGTGTAAGGCTCACGCGCGTCTCGACTACATTGACGACACCCACGTCTTCGTTCTCCACGAATGCGACACCATCAGGCAGGGCGATATCGCCGACCTTGATGGAATCACCGATGGCCATGGCTGAGACATCGATATCAATGCTTTCGGGCAGCTTGTCGGGCAGGCCCGAGACCTTCAGATCGCGCTTGAGCATTTGCAGTTCTCCACCCTGGTCAACACCCGAAGGTGTACCGGTACAGTTCACGGGAATGTCCAGCGTGAGCGAGCGTTTTTTGTTGATCTCGTAAAAATCCACGTGGATGAGCCGGCGTCTTACCGTATCAACCTGCATGTCCTTGATTATGGAAAGCTTCTCCACCTTCTTGCCGTCTTTCTTGAAGGTCAGCTTGATAAAGAGGTTCTCACCCTTGTCATGGACCAGGAGTTTGGTCAGTTTTGAGGCATCGACCTGTACCTTCGTCGCCTCTGTATCGTACCCGTAAAAAACGGCGGGCACAAATCCCGAGGATCGCAGACGCCGGGCCGGTCCTTTACCTGTTCCTTCTCTTGATTCTACTTCTAATGTAACCGTTCTCATTAACTACTCCTATACAAAAAGTGAAGTTACAGACTCGTTATAATAAATCCGTTTCATCGCCTCGCTCAGAAGTTCGGCAATGGACAGTACGGTGATGGAAGAGATCTTCTTCCCGTCTTCCGACAGCGGGATCGTATCGGTGACGATCAGCTCCTTTAATTTCGACGAGGCCAGTCGTTCAATCGCCGGTCCCGAAAGCACCGGATGTGTACAGCAGGCCATCACCTCGATTGCACCTTCGCCGAGAAGCGCTTCCGCTGCCTGGACCATCGTTCCGGCTGTATCGATCATATCGTCCAGGATCATAGCCCGCTTGCCCTCGACATTACCGATGACGTTCATCACTTCCGATTCATTGGGTTTGTCCCGGCGCTTTTCCACGATGGCCAGTGTCGCTTCGAGCCGTTTTGCGAAGGCCCGCGCCCGTTCGACGCCGCCCGTGTCGGGCGACACAATGACAAGATTATCGGGATAGGTTTGCCTAATATAGTCCAATAAAACGGGGCTCGCGTAGAGGTTGTCCACGGGAATATTAAAAAAGCCCTGGATCTGGCCGGCGTGGAGATCCATGGCCAGCACCCGGTTCGCCCCCGCCGTCGTAATGAGATCGGCGACAAGCTTCGCCGTGATGGGCGCTCGCGGCGCCACTTTCCTGTCCTGACGCGCGTATCCGTAATAGGGAATGACAGCGGTGATCCTGTCCGCCGACGCACGTTTCATGGCATCAATAACGACGAGGAGTTCCATGAGATGGACATTGACGGGCGAACAGGTGGGCTGGATGATGAACACATCCATGCCCCGTACGTTTTCACGTATTTCGACGCGTGTCTCTCCGTCGCTGAACTGAGATATATGGGCCTTTCCGAGAGAGACACCCAGCTCAGCGCAAATGCTGTCAGCCAGTATCTTGTTTGCATTACCGGAAAATACCCGCATCCGCTCAAGCATGAAATACTCCTTTTGTCATAAATATTGGCTGGGGCGGGAGGATTCGAACCTCCGAATGCAGGAACCAAAATCCTGTGTCTTACCGCTTGACTACGCCCCAAATCGCGCTCTAGACGGTAACCGCACGAAAGACCCGTCCCAGTCCGTCGCGCTCAAGTCTTTCCTCCGCCTGTTTCGCATCCGCATCGTCTTCGAAAATGCCAAACACCGTGGGGCCGCTTCCCGACATGAGAGCTCCCGATGCGCCGTACACGGTCAACTGATGCTTGATTTTCGCCAAAACGGGATGGAGTCTAAGCGAAACCCTTTCCAAATCATTGTGAAGCTCCCGAATAATATCCGGGACCGTCGTAAGAGAGGGGATAGTATATTGTATCCCGGCCTTTGTCAATCCCATTTTTAACGCGTCATAGACGGTTCCCGTGGAAAGAGGGAACCCGGGATTGACGAGGACAAGGGGGAGTCGGGGCAACCCGGAAATCCGGGTGAGACGCTCGCCGATTCCGGAGGCCCAGGCAGGGCCGTCACCAAGAAAGAAGGGCACATCCGCGCCGATGCCGGCCCCGATACGCATAAGTTCCTCATGGGACAGTGGATGACCGTATATCTCGTTCAGTGCAGTGAGCGTCGTGGCGGCATTGGAGCTTCCGCCGCCAAGACCGGCTGCGACGGGCACCGATTTTTGAATGGCGATCTCGACCCCCCTGGACAGGCCTGACTCGGAGAAAAACCGCCGGGCCGCCCGGCAGACGATGTTGCCGTCGTCCTCGGGAAGGCCGCTGCCCGGGCAGTGACATACAATACCCGCGCGCCGCCGTTCGAAAGTCATCCCATCGTGCAGGCTGATCCTCTGCATAAGGCTCAGAATGTCATGATACCCGTCGGGCCTCCTTCCGAGCACATGCAGGACGAGATTGATCTTTGCAAACGACTGCTTGTGAATCACGCTTACTGTGTCTCTCTGACGTACCGCATCCTCAATTCGTACAGGATGCCGTCGAGGAGCTTCGTCTCATCGTCCTCGAGATTTCCCAGCGTCTTGTCTCTCAACATCGAAAGCATGTCGATGGTCTGCTTCGCCGCCGACAGGTTTTTCTTTTTCTCTTTGGTCACGGGGTCTTCAAGTTCTCCGAAATGGAACAGGGCAGACGTATGAAGTGACAGAATAAAACCGGCAAAGGTGATTTCCGGCAATTGCGATTCCGCGTCATCGTGCGGTGTTTCCGTCTGACTCTCCTGCACCCGGATATTCTCTTCCTGGTCGGGTGCCTCCTTCTTCTCTTCCGCTGTTTCCTTCCTGGTATCCCCGTCCTCGTCAAAACGGCGTTTGTCTTTTATGACAAATCCTTTGCCTTCAGTATCATCTGTCATGGTTTCCTCCACCTTTCAACGATATAACGGAAAAAACGTCTTTTTCGGGACAGTGTATTAAACGAGGATGATTCAATACCATAAAAGACATCAAATGTCCAAAACTGTCCTCAGTAACGATACAGCGTCACGGCATGGCCGGACGCCCTGCCATCCTGCGCAGGCGCTCGATCCTCTTTTCGATGGGCGGATGGGTGCTGAACAGCATCGCCATTGACTGCGCCTTCAGGGGATTGACGATAAACAGATGGGCTGTGGACGGGTTCGTCTTCATGGGCGCGCGTCGCGAGACCTGAGATAATTTCTCCAGCGCACTCGCCAGTCCCCCGGGATTGCCCGAAATGCGCGCCCCACCCTCGTCGGCCATGTACTCTCTCGACCGTGACACGGCCATCTGGATCATCATTGCGGCGATGGGGGCGACGATGGCGGTCACGAGGAGACCGATAATACCACCGCCGTCGTCGTCGTCACCACCGATACCGAAGATGGCCGCCCAGCGCGCCATGTTCGCAAGAAGCATGACCGCACCAGCAAGAGTCGCCGCAACGGACCCGATAAGGATGTCGCGGTTTTTCACATGGGTTAATTCGTGAGACAACACACCGGCCAGTTCGTCGCGCGACAGAAGTTCCAGGATGCCTTCCGTGACGGCAATAACGGCGTGATGTTCATCACGTCCCGTGGCGAAGGCATTGGGCGTCTTCCCCGGAATGACGGCGACACGCGGCATGGGCAGTCCCGCCCGCAGGGACAGTTCCCGCACGAGGCCGTACAGTTTCGGCGCCTCCTGCTCCGCCACCGGTCGGGCACGATACAGCGACAGGACAAACCTGTCGGAAAACCAGTAACTGGCGAAGTTCATCACAACGGCAATGGAAAAGGCGATGACGATGCCCGTCCTCCCGCCGAACATACCACCGATCAGCATGAGAAGCCCCGTCAAGGCCCCCAGTAATATCGCTGTTCTCAGTCTATTCATTCTCGTGCATCCTCCTTATGAGAGCGCGCCGGCCTCTTTCGCACCAGCCTCCGCCCTGAAAAACACCGTGGTGCCGTCAGCGGTAACATCGACCACCACGGCGTCACCCTCGGAATATTCTTTTTCAAGTATCTTGACGGCAAGTGGATTCTCCACAATGCGCTGCAGGGCGCGCTTCAACGGCCGGGCGCCGTAGGCCGCACTGTATCCCTTCCGCGCAATGAAGTCCCGCATGGCGTCGGTCAGCGTGATGGCGATATTCCTCTCCGCGAGACGCTTCCTGAGCATTTCGATCTGAATGTCAATGATGCGGTCCATGTCCGCAATGGTGAGCGCCCGGAAAACGATGATGTCGTCCACCCGGTTGAGAAACTCGGGTTTGAACGTCGCCCGGAGGGTTTCCATTGTCTTCCGGCATCGTTCATCCTCATCGAGGCTGTCGTCACCGAGCCACTGCCCCCCGATATTGGACGTCATGATGACGACGGTGTTTGTGAAATCCACCGTTCGTCCGTGGCCGTCCGTCAGACGGCCGTCGTCCAGTATCTGCAGAAGAATATTGAACACATCCGTATGGGCCTTTTCGATCTCGTCGAAGAGGATGACCGAATACGGGCGCCGCCGGACACTCTCCGTAAGATAACCGCCTTCATCGTAGCCTACGTATCCGGGAGGGGCGCCGATGAGGCGCGCAACGGAATGTTTCTCCATATATTCGGACATATCCACCCGCACCATGGCCTGCTCGTCATCGAACATGAACTCGGCGAGAGCCCGAGCCAGCTCCGTTTTTCCCACGCCCGTGGGTCCCATGAAGATAAACGATCCGATGGGACGGTTCGGGTCCTGAATGCCCGACCGCGCCCGCCTGAGCGCGTTCGATACGGAGACGATCGCCTCGTTCTGACCGACAACACGCTTCTGCAATCGCTCTTCCATGTGAATGAGCTTCTCCACTTCCGACTCGAGCATGCGCGACAGGGGAATGCCCGTCCAGTTCGCCACGACCTGGGCCACGTCCTCCGTATCGACTTCCTCTTTCAGCATGCGGCTCTCACCCTGTATGGCGGCGAGGGCGGATGTCTTCTCCTCTAGTTCGCTATTGAGTTCAACGAGTTTCCCGTAACGGATCTCCGCGGCCCGCGCGAGATCACCCTCACGCTGGGCGTTCTGTTCCGCCTTCTTCAGTTCCTCGATCCGTTCCTTGACGGACTGGATATCCGTAATCGTTTCCTTCTCCCGGGACCAGCGCGCTTTCATGCCGTCCTTCTCCGCCTTAAGGTCGGCAAGTTCCTTCTCCAACTTGTCGCGCCGCTGCCGCGCTGTTGCATCGGATTCCTTCTTCATGGACTCACGTTCGATCTCCAGCTGCACGGTCCGCCGCTCCAGGGCGTCAATTTCCGATGGCATGCTGTCCAACTCGATCCTCAGGCGGGACGCCGCCTCGTCGATGAGGTCGACGGCCTTGTCCGGCAGGAACCGGTCCGTAATATAGCGGTCGGACAGGGTCGCCGCGGCGATGATCGCCGAATCCTTGATCCTTACACCGTGGTGGACTTCGTATCGCTCCTTCAGGCCACGGAGGATTGCAATGGTATCCTCCCGCGTGGGTTCGCGCACGATAACGGGCTGGAAACGCCGTTCCAGGGCCGTGTCCTTTTCGATATGCTTTCTGTATTCGTTGAGGGTGGTGGCCCCGATACACCGGAGTTCGCCGCGCGCAAGGGAAGGCTTCAGCATGTTGGATGCGTCCACGGCGCCCTCTGCCGCACCCGCACCGACAACGGTATGCAACTCGTCAATGAAGAGGATGATCTCCCCGTCAGCATCAACGACCTCCTTGAGCACCGCCTTGAGACGGTCTTCAAACTCGCCCCGGTACTTGGCTCCGGCCACGAGGCTGCCTATGTCGAGCCCGACGACTCGCTTGTTTTTCAGGCTCTCGGGCACGTCGCCGTTAACGATACGCTGCGCCAGACCTTCCACAATGGCTGTCTTTCCCACGCCCGGCTCGCCGATGAGAACGGGATTGTTCTTCGTTCGCCGGGACAGGACCTGCATGATCCGTCGGATTTCGTCGTCGCGGCCGATGACGGGATCGAACTTCCCCGTCTCCGCTCGTTCGTTAAAGTCCACCGCGTACCGTTTGAGGGCCTGGTATTTCTCCTCGGGATTCTGGTCCGTGACGCGTTGTCCGCCTCGAATATCAACAAGGATTGTCATGATCGCGTCTTTTGTCACACCGTGGCGTGCGAGAAGCTTCCCGACCTCGGTCTTTTTGTCCTCGGCGATGGCGATGAGTACATGTTCCACGCTGACGTACTCGTCCTTCAGACGCGTGGCCTCCTGGAAAGCCTTTTCCATAACAGACTGAAGCTCCGGCGTAATGTGGCGCTGCACGCCCCCGCCGGAGACCTGCGGCCTCTTTTCCAGAAGTTGTGTCAGCTCTGCGTCAACCGAGCCCGGATCGACGCCGAGCTTTTTCAATATTTCCGGGACGAGTCCGTCCTCACGGCGGACCAGCATACACAGCATGTGCTCAGCGTCGATGCCCTGATGCTGATAGTTGCCCGCCAGTGTATCGGCATCCTGAAACGCCTCCTGCAGCTTCAGGGTTAATTTGTCGAATCTCATTGTTTTCTCCTATTCCGATGCCTTTTCGATATTGACAAAGATCTTTCCTTTCTTGAAGAGCCGGACCGTTCCGGTGGATTCCGAGACGACAACGGCTATCGCGTCGGTGACGCTGGTGATCCCTGCAGCGGCGATGTGCCGACTCCCCAGTCCGTGAGGAAAATCCTTCCCTTCCAGCGCGGCGCTCAGGTGGCGTCCCGCTGTGACGAGGACGCCGTTCTCCTTCACGATGAAGGCACCGTCCAGCGCGGAAAACTCCTTGATGGTCTCACGCAGGTTCTCATCAAGGATGTTGCGTTCCTCCTCGTCGTATCCCATGAAGGGATTGAAGATCATCTGGCGGGAAAGTTCCATCACCCGTTCATGATCGCCGACGACGAAGATCGTACCCACGGGCCGCCCTTCCCGTCCCTGAGCAGCCAGCTCCAGCGCTATATTCAGTGTCGCCTCGAACACCTCGGGATGAATGCCCGCGATGATGTTCTGGCTTTCGTCGGAGGTGAGAATCTCGAATTCCTTGCCCACGTCGATGACGAAGAGGCTGTCACAATATCCGAACTTCGGAATACCCGTGAGACAGACCAGCTTGTCACCCTTCTGGAAGAACCCCGCGGCGATACCCTTTGTCACGGCGATCTTGATCTGGCTGAGACGCGTCACTTTCACGCCGGGAATGGAAATGATTTTCATCGATGATCGGATTTTTTCAGGCATCTCGTCACTTTTTTTGGTTATTACAACAGTTTCATAGCATCCCATCGTCTCGTTCGCCTTTATGAGGTCTTCGGCAACCTCGTCATAAATCAGGATGGCCTTCGCCTTTATCTCCTGAGCGAACTGACAGGCAAATTCCATAAAGAGAGTGTTCGTCGAACTCATGTCCTGCTCCCGTCATCTGTTTTTGTATAAAGGCATCGTGTGCTCATGCATGCCATCGGTCGCCCCTGGCACGGCCCCGTTCATCACGGGACTTCGTGAAAAAGCCCCTGCACCAATACGTTTTTCATTCACCACAAGGATCAACCGGTTGTTATAAATAAATTAGTAATCCCATCACCGGCTGTCAACTTGCCGGAACCGGTGAAAAGGAGGCCTGCATGATTTATCTTCCCGGTCCGGCGGCGACCGGGACCGGTTCGATGTTGTTATACCGGCAGGGCCTCTTAAGAAATCGTTTTCCAAGGGTTGAATTTTGAACGAAAGTGCGTTATAATTTCAAGTTAAATTGACGGGAGAGGTTATGAAATGAATTTACCCGCTGTCACCGACACGCTCGAACTATACATCGCCGAGATCAACAAGTTTTCCCTCCTCACGGCGGAGGAGGAATTCAAGCTTGCCGTGCGTTTTAAGAAGGAAAGCGATATGACGGCTGCAGAAAAGCTCGTCACGTCGAACCTTCGCTTCGTCGTGAAAATCGCCCATGAATACCGGCTCTACGGCATCAAATTGATCGACCTCATTCAAGAAGGTAACATCGGGCTCATGCACGCCGTCAAAAAGTTCGATCCCTACAAGGGATACCGCCTCATCTCTTACGCCGTCTGGTGGATCCGGGCATACATGCAGAATTTCATCATCAAGTCCTGGAGCCTTGTCAAAATCGGAACAACGCAGGCCCAGAGGAAACTTTTTTTCAAGCTGAATCAGGTCAAGCAAAAAGTGGCGGGCATGTCCCAGGACAACCCGGACTACAGGGAACTGGCGGACATACTCAACGTCACGGAGAAGGAGATGGAGGAAATGGACCTGCGGCTGAGCAACCGTGACTTGTCGCTCAACGCCACCATCGACGACGACAGCGATTCAACCTTCATCGACCAGCTCGTTGACGAGAGTGAAAGCCAAGAGGACTCCGTCATCAAGAACCAGGAGATGGCCATGGTGAAACAGAACATCGCCGGCGCCCTACAGGCTTTGAA
>Ga0272443_10002260_pt1 | contig 25116 bp, 28 predicted proteins | sample SSMAcet12_FD_193581 | JGI IMG/M metagenome (GOLD analysis project Ga0272443, IMG submission 193581) | Marine sediment archaeal communities from Little Sippewissett salt marsh, Falmouth, MA, United States - SSM-Acet-12 | ecosystem: Environmental > Aquatic > Marine > Wetlands > Sediment ...
TTTTTCTCAAATATTTAATTATTTAAAATTATAATATCAAAAACCAAATTGACGAACAATTATTGACATCAGTTAGCTCTTTTTTCTATCACTTCATCCCACAACACCAGCAACGGCACTGCCGTGAAAGTTGACGAGTAAGTGCCGGCAATAGCTCCAATTAACAAAGCCACTGCAAACCATTGAATAGTTGCCCCACCCAGCCACACTAAAGCTGCTAAAACCACGATAATTGTAATTGAGTTATTGATTGACCGAGCTAAAGTTTCAACAATGGCTAAATTGGCAATCTGAGCCATGTTCAGTTTTGATTTTTTCTTTTTTAGTTCACGAATTCGATCATAAATAACAATCGTATCGTGGATCGAAAAAGATAGAGTGGTTAAAAGTGCAGTGACGAATAAGACATCCACCTCGACTGATAAGAACCGGCCTAGAATACTAAAACTTCCTAACAAAATTAAAGTATCATGGAACATGGCTAAGATTGCACATACTCCATATTTAAGTTCAGAAAACTGACGCCAAACGTAAATAATAATCACCAAAGCTACCAAGATAATTGCCGTAGCTGTTTTAAACACTAACTCTTGACCTAAAATAGGGCCAACTGATTCAAATTTTACTTCTTTAACCTCAGCAAAACTCTTATTTAAGCTATCTAAAATCTGTTGTTTTTGTTCTGAGGATAATTCTTTACCTCTTAAAAGGACATTACTTTCAGCAGCTTTTTGGATAGATTCCGGCTCATAAACATTTTTTACTGCTTGTCTGACTTCCTCATTAGTTACTTCTGTATCAGCTGTAATTTCCACTTCTAATAAGGAACCACCAGTAAAATCAATATTTGGTTTTAAGCCCCAAATCAACAATGCAATTATTGAAGGAATGACTAATAACAAAGAAATGGCAAAATATAGGTTTTTAAATTTAATTAAGTTCATAAAAATCACTAATTTTTTGATAAAGATCAGGATTGCTCCCTAGTTCACGAGCAGCTTGACCGGCTGCTGCTAATTTATTTTCTCCATCCTCAAAAATATAATCAATATTCTTATAAGGGCTCATGGCTTCTTTCCAAGCTTCAGAATCATGTTTGGTGCCAAAATATTGCATAGTTAAAATATCAATTTTTGCAAAAATTTGTTTAATGTACTCAGCATCTTCACCTCGCATTTCTAGTAGTTTTTGCAAAACTTGACGGGAATGCTGAATAATACTGTTAGAAATAATCACAATCTTATAACCTTGCTCAAACAGATCTAAAAAAACATCTAGAGCCTGAGGCATTTCCTTATACTGAGAACCTAACTGCTCTTGTTTCTGAGTAGATTTAACCGTTGTATAAATAGTATCAGCCATGTCAAAGACTACTGTCCGCTTCATTTCTTTTTTCTCCGTGATAAAACTAGCTTGTTATACAAAGGCAAACTAATACGCAATAAATTCCTGCTTACAACAACGCCGGTAAATAAGCTGATCATGACGCCGATTAATAAAGTTACGCCAAAACCCCTCACTAACCCACTAGTATTTAAAAAAGAAAAATCTAAAGGATTAATTAAAATAAGAGCAGTGAGAATTGTGGCCAAGTTAGCATCCTTAATACTATCCCAGGCCTTACCAAATCCCATCTCCATGGCTTGAGAAAAAGAATAGCCCACCCGCAGCTCCTCTTTGATTCTTTCAAAAATCAAAATATTAGAATCTACTGCCATACCAATTGATAACAACATGCCAGCAATTCCAGGTAAGGTCAAAGTAATGCCAAAAATTTTATAAACAGCAAAAGTTAACAAGGCATAAATCAATAACACCAAACTCGCAATCAAACCTTGAAAACCGTAATAAAGAATCATAAATAAAGCCACTAATAATAGACCTATCAAGCCAGCCTCAATACTCTTTTGTACAGAATCTTGTCCTAAGCTAGCACCAACAACTTTTTGTTCTAAAATTTCAATTGGTACAGGCAAAGCTCCAGCACGAAGCTGGATTGCTAAATTTTCTGCTTTTTCCGGAGTGAAATCGCCAGTCATGATAGCCCGACCATCAAGAATAGCACTATTAATTACAGGCATGGCTACTGGAAAGTCATCAATAAAAATAGCTAAAACCTTACCTTGGTTCTCTTTGGTCACCTGAGCAAAAATATCGCGACCTTGATCATTAAATTCTAGTGAAACAACCGGCTCACCAGTTTGTTGATTAAACTGCATGCTAGCATTCTCTAATTCCTGGCCTGTTAATCCCACAGACTTAAAATTTTCCATTATTGAAGTGGAAATTTCTGCAGAATCAGTTGCTTCTTCATCCTCATTTATTTGCTCTTTGTTTTCCGGTTCTTTTACAGACTCCAGCATAAACTCTAATTGAGCAGTTTGACCAATCAGACTTAAAGCCTGCTGCTGATCCTTTACTCCAGGAAGCTCAACTATCAAGCGGTAATCATCTCCTTGTTTTGAAGTTTGAATTCTTGGTTCATTAACTCCATATAAATCTACGCGCTTGGCAATAATATGGCGACTAGAAGCGATGGCGTTTTCTCTATCCTCAGGATCAATCTCAGACATATCTGCCTGCAAAATTACTTGCATTCCTCCTTGAATGTCTAAACCTTTTTTAAGCTCATATTGAGGATTAATGTGTTTACCAAAAAAATAAAAATCAATAGCTGGAATTTTAATACCTGTATTTATTTGACGACCAAAAGTTGAAAAAGAAATGGCTTGATTTGTCGGTAAAACAATATAAGCTGCAACTAGACATAAAATAAAATTAAATATAAAAACTCTTTTTTTTGATAATTTTGCCATATTAAAAACTTTCTAAAGTGCAACTTGTTATAGTTGTTGCGAAATAGCTCCATTTCTAAAAAAATTAATTCACACCCTGTATTTGCCGTTGGACAAAATCGACTTCGTTGCCAATAATCATGACTCTTGAATTATACAAAATGTCCATCACAAATGGATCACGTCTAGTTTTGCGAAAATCAAATTCTTCCAGGGAAAAAACAGCATAATTTATTTCTCGATTCAAGTCCTGCTCATAGCCTTTAATAATTTTTTGTAATTCTTGTAAATTAACTTCACCAATGATCAGCATATCAACTTCATTCTGTCCTGGGATTTGCCCACGAATAAACTTGCCTGAAAACATCACAAAGTCTAATTTACCTAAAGCTCGCCTTTTTTTACGAATTTTTTTACCGAGACCAGTGCTTTTTGCCACCAGTTGAATTAATTCTTGATAATATAAGTAATCTTTATTTAAAAAATAATATAAACGATTGCCACGTTCCTCACTTTTGAGCAAAGAAGAGCCAAGCATGCGCTCTAATTCTCGGCGAACGGCATTGATCTCCTCATTAATTTCTCTAGTAATCTCTCGAACATAGTACATTTCGTCAGGATTTGAGAAAAAAAGCTTCATCATTTTAACTCTGACTCGAGAAATCATGAAATCTTGGAGTTCTGCCATAAGTGCTTAAAACTTTCGGATATTATTTATAAGGTGAAAAGTTTGGAAAACTTTTGTACTCAAATTTTAAGTAAATTTGGGGTAAAAAACAAGCAGGAAAATTAAAAAACTTTTATAAATAAAAAGAGCGGGAGGCTTTTTAACAAAGCCTCCCGCTCAACTCAAAAATCTAATAAGTTACTTCATTATTCATATCAATCACACTAATCCAAGTTAAACCACGAGCCATTTCCACAGGATCTCCAGCAGCATCAACGAACTGCAGCTCCGAGCGACGTGTCTTTTTCTGCCAAGTTGCTTCAACTACATCACCATGCTTAAAAATTAAAGCATCACCAGTGCCAGTTGTCTCATAAAGCATGTGTTTTTTCTCGTTAATAGGTCCTGTTTCTTCAGTAAGTAAAACTACTACGTTAGCAGCAGCAATTCTTTTATCATTATTCAGATCAATATGTTCTTCGCCACCATGAGTTCTTAAAAACTTATCCATAGTAGAATCATAAGTCCATTCCACTGAGTAATCGCTATAACCTGACCAAAAATCATAAGCCACTTTTCCTACTGTTCCAGCTTCTGCTGGTTCTTCCTCAAACGTCCATCCTGAATAAAGATCTGTCCATTTCTCGCCAGCAACGACTGTGTCATTAATTTCAGCGGGAGCTTCGTTTAACCAGCCTCGATCAGCTGCCACTTCCCACAATTTTTCAGTACTAGTTTCCATAGTATGTTCTGTTGCAAGTTTCTTGCCCTCAACGCGATTTTTATTTCTGACAAAAGTTGGATAACCAATTGAAAATTGATTCATATCATTCTCCATCTCCCAGCCATAATCTCCAATTTGACCTAAAGCATTGGTTGGACCAGGAACATTAGCTCCACCTACGTGTACATAAAGAGGTCGATAAAAACCTGAAGCATAATCCACGAAATAGGTCCGAGCACTACGAATAGGGGCTAACGTCACATCATAAGCCTGAGCATCACAGTAGTACATGGCTCCAAACCGTGTAACACCCCCTTCAGCAATAGCTTCAAACACAATGTCAGCTTGACTTAAGCCAGATTGCGGGCGAGCGTCTGGAGAATTTTCAATCATGACAAATAAAGGGCGTTTCTTTTCCCAGGCTTCTTTTTCTGCCTGTGTATACATCGCTCCATTTAAAGGACAAACTTGGTCCTTGGGTGCTGCTGGATCAATGTCCAGTAAAGCCGCTAACATAGTATCTCCATCTTCAGAATCAGCACCTGGATCAGCTATTTTCGCTGAATTCTTACCTCCAGTTTGAGGGCTTATATAGGACATGACACTATAAGCACTAACAGCTGAAATAATATATAAAGCTAAAGCAATTATTAAATGAGATTTTTTCATATTTTTTTTATTTATTTTTTTTAAATTATTTAACTCTAATATTAAAACAAAAGGAACTAGTTTTGCCTAGTCCCGACTTGGGTACAAATATAAACTACTGCAAATTAATAATTATTACTAGAACTAAAAAAACAATAGTACTAACTAAAGTTGTCTTTCTCAAATCCTGTTTTACTAAATCTTGGCTATAACCCATAATTTTTTCAAATAAACTCTGCATTTTTACTTGAGTTTTTTCAGATTTTCTCTTAATTTTTTTAGTTGTTTTTCTAGCTTTAGCCAAGCGTTTTTTCTCCGCTGCTATTAAATCCTGCTTTGATCTTTTTTTAGCCATAAAAACTCTTTTAATATTTGAAATAATTACTAATAATCTCCGTGCATATAAAGTCCAAATGCTCCATAAGGTAAATTTATTTCATCGATTTGTAAATTTCGTGATTTTATTTCTAAAACAATTTGCTCTACTAGATGCCTAGCACAAAAAACTTTTGGTTTTTGAACAAGCTTTTTTTTATAAAAATCTGGTTCATATGCATAATTATAAAACAAAAAATGTGGAGCTGATGGACAATAAGAACATCTTTGAGATAAAGATGCTTGCTGTAACTGAACCTTAATTTCTGTTATATCTTTTTCACTTATATTCCATTCTTTAGCTTTATCTAAGGAAATATAAGAATATGAATTCCATTTTTTTTTAGGCAAAAAACACGCTGCAAATCCATCAAATGATTTAATATCTTCCAAAAATTTTTCCTTAAAATGAGTTAAACATAATTTTTGTTTTTCCCCATTTTGAGAAAATTCACCTCTATCGGTTGGATCATAACCTACAATTATTCCTTGATCACTACTCAGCTGACAGACTTCACATTTAGATTTTCTCTTAGAAAAAATATTAAACATAGGAATTAAGTTGCCACTATTTTAACTACATCTTTAACTGTTACCGCTATTAATAAAATTATTAACAAAATAAAACCAACATAACTTGCATATGATTCAATTTTCTGAATTTTTTTCTTATCAAAAAATTTTTCCAAAAAAATAAAGACTGCTCTGCCTCCATCTAAAGCTGGAATTGGTAATAAATTCATTATTCCTAGATTTAAACTTAGCATTCCGGCAAAACCAAGATATGATAAAAAGTTGTCATCAAATAAGGTTCCTTTTTTTGCTTCGTTCACCAACCCAACTGGACCAGCCACTTCTTCTTCAACTCTACCACTAGTAATAAGTTGACCTAGCATTTTGCCTAAAGAAGTTAAGATTAACCAACCTAACTCTATGGCTTGCTTAACTCCATAAATAGTTCCACGAATTGGCATTTGGTACCATGGATAGTGGATGAAAACCGCATCTTGAAAAACAATACCAATCGAACCTTCTCCTTCAGGAGTTTCTTCTTCCTTTCGGACATAAACTTGATAAACCTCAATTTCATTTGGACAATGTATTTCGTGACATTCCTTAGTGGAAATAACCGTTACTGTCTGCCCTTTATGATCTGTAATAACTTGTTGTAGATCTTCAATTTCGGCAATATTGTAAGTTTGAGTATCAGTTTGTATCTGCACAATATTAGTATTTTCTTTTAAACCTGCCTCTTGAGCTGGAGTATCAGGCATAACTAAACCAATGCGAGGCTGACTTTCTAAACTTGTAGGAATTCCGATAAAAGAGAAGACTATTGAAAAGGCAAATATTGAAAAAGCGATATTCACTACCACTCCAGCTAAAATGACCATCATTCTGGCACGTGCTGACTTTGTATAAAAAGGACCTTCTTGATCATCTTTATCTTTTTGTTTTTGTACTTGAGATTTATTCTTGTCTTCTTCTGCTCCATGCTCTCCTTCCAAACTAACAAAACCACCAAAAGGAATTAAATTTAATGAAAACTCAGTCCCCTGCCACTTAAAAAGTTTGAGCAATCGCGGAGGATAGCCTAAGCCAAACTCATTAACAATAACTTTATTTTTTCTTGCAGCTAAAAAGTGACCTAATTCATGAATTAAAATTAAAAAAGAAATTATAATAATAACTATCAAAACTTGCATAAAACAACCCTGTTAAATTTTCATTAATTCGGCTTCTTTGTCAACAGCCATTTGTTCTAATTTTTGATTATACTCTTTAACGATTCCATCCATTTCTTCAAGATAGCGCTTAATGTCATCTTCACTTACTCCAACATCATCTTCAGCTTTTTCAATTTCATTTTTGGTATCAGTACGAGCATTCCTAACCATTACCTTAGCTGATTCTATTTTTTGATGCAATTGCTTAACCATTTCTTTACGTGTCTCTTGAGTCAAAGTTGGAACCACCAAACGAATCTGATCTCCATCAACTACTGGATTAAGGTTAATTTCAGCTTTATGAATTCCACGTTCAATATTTTCTAGTAAATTTTGATCCCATGGCTTAATTAAAATCATATTTGGATCTGGGATACTAATATTAGCAACTTCATTAAGGCTCATTTTGCCGCCGTAAGCCTCTACTTTTACAGGGTCTAGCATATCATAAGAAGCCTTGCCCGTGCGTAAAGTAGAGATATCGCGTTGAGCATACTCTAGTAACTTATCTAGTTTTTGTTTAAAGGGTGAAAAATTATACATATTAAAATTGCAAATTTATATTTCAATTAAATGAATTATAGCTTAAAATAAAAAATTTTTAATGGTGTAAGCTTGAGCGATTCAAAAACTTCGCTTAATCGTCATATTCTGCTTCAATTCGAATATTCATATTTACTTGAGGAAAAGGAATTTTTTTAGCTGAAGGATCAGCTAAATCTAATTCTTGTTCAACTTCTTTTAATTGCTTTTCCAAAGGAGATAAATTTTCTAGTTTTACAACTTCTTCCTCCTCTATCGCTTCTTGAATAATTTGTTGTTGAGGTTTACGCTTCATAACTAGCACTAACAATAAAATAACTAGCAAAGCAATAAAAACCGATACAATCAAAATCAATTTTTTATTACTTTTTTTCTGCACTCGAGTTTGAGCTGGTTTAAGTAAAGATTCATTTGCAGTTTCAAAAATTGCGCCCTGCTGCATATCAAAAGATTCTTGATTATTTGACATTAGCTAAAACCTCATCTAAATAAGTAATTAACTGTGAAAGTTGCCCATAAATATCATTAATTTCTGAACTAATTCCGTTATTAAAATTAATATATTGTTCACGATCATGTTTATCTTGATTTATTTTCACTAGATCTAGCCAAAGAACCTGTAAATCTTGATTTGTTTGATCTTTAAGTCTTTTAACTTCCTTAATAGAAGACTGTTGACGAGCTTTCAAAAGCGCACTTTCTAAATTATCAACCTTATCCTCAATTTTTTTAACTAAAATTTCAGACTGATCATAAACTGTCTGTAACTTACTCAAAGACAACAAACTATTTACAAAAGCAGCTGTTTGCTGAATATTTTCTCCAGTGATAACAAATTCGTCAGCGGCTTGATTCAGTTGTTCCCGATCTTTAATTTGTTTTATCTGCTTCTGTGCTAAAGCTAAATCATTTTTATCTCTTTCAATCCTAGCTAAGGCTTCTTTTTTTAAAGATAGCTCAGCCCCTTCTACTTCAATTAACTGCAATTCTAATAATCTTAAATAAGTAGTTAAAACCTGAGAGCGCAAAAACATAGTATCTTTGCCTAGTTCAACTGCATCTTGCAATGCTTCTAAAGTTTTCAAATTATAAAATTGAGCTAAAGAAATATCATACCTTTTATCTAAAGTATCATATTCAGTTAGTTGCCCTAACAAAGTTCGTTTAGTTTCCTTAATATCCTGAGCTAAACGTTCTTTTTGATAAACTCCATCAATTACCGCTGAAGCCGTAGCTGTTTCTTGAGCCTGTACCTGAGTAAAAGCTGTCGAAAATATTGTAAGAAAAATTATGATAACTTTTTTCATTTATTTATTTAATTCTTTATTCCTAGCAAACTCAGTAGCTGCATGCATAGACTCAAATGTGCCTGTATCAAACCATTTTCCTTCTACAAAGGCTACATCTAAGGAATTCTCTTTAAGATACAAATTATTTAAATCAGTGATTTCTATTTCCCCACGGCCAGAAGGCTGTAATGATTTAGCTTTTTGCACCACAGAATTGTCATAAATGTAAAGTCCAGTCACAGCATACTCAGACTTGGGTTGTGCTGGTTTCTCTTCAATAGAAATAGCAGTGTTATTCTCATCAAATTCTACAACTCCAAATCTTTCAGGATCATGGACTTTTTTGGCAAAAACACGCCCTCCTTTTTCAAATCCTTGAATAGCAGTAGAAAAATCATCCTCATATAAATTATCGCCTAAAATCAAGGTAACATCATCATCTTGAATAAATTTTTCCCCTATGAGAAAAGCTTGAGCCAAGCCTTCAGGTTTATCCTGAATCTCGTAAGTAAAATCACAACCAAACTCTTTTCCACTACCTAAAAGCTTTAAAAAATCTCCTGCATGATCAGGGGCAATAATCACCATAATATCTTTAATACCTGCAGTCAATAAAGTCTGCAAGGGATAATAAATCATGGGTTTGTTATAAATTGGTAGTAATTGTTTACTAGTAACATGAGTTAGAGGTTGCAATCTTGTACCACGGCCACCGGCTAAAATTATACCTTTCATAATAAACTTTCTTTTTTTTAATAAGAAATATAGTAAGTGAGACTAGTTTATCAAATAGTAATTAAAAATAACAGCAATCCGGCTAAAACTGAAACTCCTAAATATTCAATAGTAATTTTTTTAGTTATTTTTTTAGATTTTACATGGGTAACAATCCCCCAAAAAAAATAAAAAGTTGCCATCAAAACTACTAAATAGCGCTGATAATAAATGTCCGGCCAAGAAGCCAAAAATAAAAAACCAGTTAAACTAAAAAAACTGATTAAAATGAAATAAGCTAATTTATGTTTAAATAATTCTTCCTTCATAATATTTCCCCATACTCTTCTACTTTACTTAATCATACCCCCTTTAAATAAAATTAAAAGAAAAGCTACTCCTGAAAATAAAATAACGTGGCCAAGATTTTCCCCCACCATACGCATAGTTTTTCGATTTCCAATTACAAAAGAATCATAAAGTAAGGTCAAAATAATTAATAAAATGATAGCTAAAAAGAAAATTTTAGTTAATTGTAGCGGAGTAAAAACAGCAGAATTTTTTATACTTCCTACAGGCACAATTGCACTTGCTAGAACCTCTTGACCTAGACCAGTTACACTGGCTTTATCCTTAACCACTGGTTGATATCTTTCTTCTGTAGCTGCTTTTCTCCCAAGCTGAGCCGTAGCTACTTGAGGAGAACCAAACATTTGCACTACTAAAACAGTTTCAAACCCATCTAAAATTCCTTCAACTACAGCTACACCAGTCTGTTCATACCTCTCATTCATTATATTCCCTCGATGAGTTGGTGAATTCATCCAAGCTTGCACCATTTCTGTTGTCAAATGAAAATCTCTTGCTAAATTTTCTCCAGCAATTTTATAAGTATATCCAGATTCTTGAATAAAATCCCATGGCTCACGACCTTTGGGTGAAGTATGCGACCAATATTGATTGTCATACATATCTTGTGCTTTAGCTAAAGCAGCAGCTGTAAGTTTATCATTTAAAACCAAAGGCTTCTGACCTGCCTTAAGACGTTGTTGATTAGTCTGAGCAACCACTTTTTCTATATTAATATCAGAAGAAAAACCCAAAACAGAATAATTAATTCCTGGAAAAAATCTAATTGATTGAATTAAAGCAAAAACACCAATCAAAATTATAGCTAAACAAAAAATACCATCTGAATGGAGTAATTTTGAGCGATGATTATTTGATCGCTGTGGGACAATTAAATGTGATGCTTGTCTTTTGCACCTACGGAAAAATTTTCTAAACTTGTGGGCAGATTTTCGTTTCCTTGCAGCCATACTTAAATTATTATGCAAGAATGACAACGATTTGTCCACTTGCAGCTTAGTCATTAAGGGGCGCGCTGCAAGCGCGCCCCCTTTCAGAAACGCAGTAACTACAAAGCTAACGATTCTTCTAAATTAAAGATTAAATCTAAATCAACTGTGTCACCCATAGACTCCATGCCACATGAACTACTATTAACTCTTATTGTTAAAGTAGCTTCATTGCTATTAACCATCTCATCAAGAATAGTATTATCTGGATCATCTAGTTCTATTTCTGCCAGATTGGCTAAACTGTCATTGGCTAAAACCTGCTCATCATAACCTGGAGCATTAACTGCTAAAAGCAGCTGGATGCAGGTATCAGCTTCGCCATCACCTTCTTTATTAGTTTCTCCCTCTGGATTTTCGCCTTCTAAATCATTCTCTATCACTGGCAAAATGGAAAAATTTCCTGGGATAGAACCATTGCTTTGCAAAGCAGCTTCATAAAAAATCGTTTCTGAACCAGACAAATTAGATAAATCAATCGGTAGATCTATCGGGTCGGTGTCACCAACTTGCAAGTTAACAGTGCCTAGACTAATTGCGTGCGAACTTACTTCTTCATCGCGCATCATAGCTCGAGTAACACCGATTGATCCAGCAATCGTACTTGCTAATAAAAGTCCAGCCAAAACCAGTTGTTTATATTGAAATTTGATCATAAATTTACCTCCTTTTATGATCTAGTTATTAATATTTTTTTAATGTATAAGCTGAAACTGAAACTAAGTGTATTTTTTAGGGCGCAATTTGGTTATCAGAATTAGGTGTGGCTAAGCAATCTGCTTGCAACTCCTTCCCATCTGGATAGCGGCAAAAAGTTAAGCCCTCATCAGTGGCGCTAGTGTAAGTAAGTTGATCAACAACTTGATTCTGAGAATCAAACAAAAATAAAGTATCGCCACTATTATTAAAAATTGGATTACTTTGGTTAATAATTTGCAAAAACTCTCCAGGTTGAAGGTTTGCTTGAACGGGATTGATAACAATTTCATTATCAGCTGCATCAACTAATTTCCAACTATTGATACTCCTAGCAGTAGGACCGGGATTAAACAGTTCAAACCATTCAGCGCCCGTATCACTACCCTCAGGATTAAACATGACTTCATTGACTAAAACATGAGGATAAATCTGAGAAAAAACTTTTTCACCATTTAATTTTTGAACTGACAACAGCCAATATTGAGTTTCTGGAAGTTCTAAATTAATCAAATACTGATCCTGTTGAATCAACCAAGGCTGCTCTGGGTCATAAAAAATTTGCTGCTGATTAACATTAGCTAAATTATCAAGACTAAAAAAATCATCTGCATAGTAAATAGTCAAAGCTATATTTTGTAAATCAATATTTGAATTAAACTGTAAAGTATAAGTTTTATCTGGTTCCTGAATGACTTTGAAATTAGACAAAGTAAAATCTGGAGTTAAATTCTTTCCTAAAATTAAATCATTATTTATTTGCTGGGTGTCGATAGTTAATGAAAAACTAATTTGCTCAATAAATTGAGTAAAATCGCTAATTGTGTAGGGATTTTGGCTGATTTCCTCCTCATCAATAGTCGTGACAGCCTCGGCCGGCTGCCAACTTATTTTGAGCTGATCTGTTTGATTAGGTGCTAATGACTGTGTGCTGACTTTTCTTAACCATGCCCAACTAGACTGCTGATGATCTAAAGAATTACCAGCACAAAATTTAAGATCAATATCTTCAGCTTCTAAATTAGTTAAATTAATCCAGCCCTGCTGCCAGCCTAAATTGTTTTCGGCTGCAACCACATATCTAATTTGTTCATTAACTAAAACCACAAAACTAGCTTGATCAAACAAAGGCAAAGTCTCTTGAGTAAAAGTTTGATATTCAAAATATAAATAGGCAGGCGGCGCGCTGTTAATCTTGATGGTTTGGCTTAAACAGTTATCTTCCCATAAATTACTAGAGTCAGCCTGCCCCAGCTGCGCCGCCTGCTCCTCAGCCAGGTACTGAACCTGCCCTTTTGTTTGCCAGCTTGCTAAAGCCTGAGTAAAATCTCCATTTTTTACGATTTCATTAACAGAATAAGTTTGCTCATCACGCAATAGATCCAACTGAATAAACTGCGGATTAGTAGAAAACTTAAGCAATAAATGCTCAACATCCTTAAGCACGCCTTTGGTCAGACTTATAGGCCAACGCAAGAGCAGACTAATCAATAAAATGACAATAAAGCTAAGTAATTTCATAAGCTTGAGATAAAAGATTAATAATTTGCTGACACAAACTAAACAACAGCAAAATCAATAGTCCAGCCATAATAAATTTTTGTTGCAACAATAAGCTGAGCCAGCCCCACAACGGTAAAACTAACATAACTTTACCTAAAATCTGTTCTGGTTTAACTAAATCTGCATCTGGCTCATCATTACTGTCACCCTTAGTTTGAAATTTATCTGTTTTATCTTTGCTCAATGTTTTGACAATCCGATGCGTTACTACAGATTGCTTAATTTGTTTTTTAGTTTGTGAGCCTATTTCTGCTTGGACCCAATAGTTGCGATAGCTAATGACTTCACCTGTTTGATAACTTGGCTGAGGAATAACTAAAATCAGACTCCCAACTGATAAAGCTGGCTGCATTGAGCCAGTAGAAACTAACAAAACTTGCGCTTGCTTTATTTGAAATAAAAACCAGTAAACCAGCACCAACAAGCCAGCTACAAAACCAATACAAAAAGAAATTTTTTTCATTAACTAGAAAATAAATGAAAAATCTGACCTCAACCTGACATTTTCTGAGCAAAAAAATTGGGAAAATCTCAATTTGTTCAATTTGTATTGAGTCAACTAAAAAATGCCTGTATAATTAACCAGCTTGACAGGATTTAATAGCAAAAATTTTGCCAAAGCATGCTAGACGGCCCCATAGTCTAGTGGTTCAGGACATCGCCCTCTCACGGCGAAGACCGGGGTTCGAGTCCCCGTGGGGTCACATTATAAAAAAAATAACCTAATAAGGTTATTTTTTTTATTGTTTCCTCTTTACTTCAAACCTTTTCTCACACACTCCAAATTTATGAAAATTTTTTCTAGCTTGAGCTAATGAAACTCGATTGGCTCCTAATTGATCTTCATTTTCCAGCTGACTAGTATCATCTTCCCAAAAACAAATCGGGCAAATCTCAAAACTTCCAGAAGGCAATAAAAAAACTGCGTTACCACAACAAGGACAAAGTCGTTTTGTATTTTTGTCTTTAATTTTTTTATCTGACATGATTCTGGATATTTATTCAAACTTTAATTCACTCTACCCCATTTTTCCACTTCTTTTTAATTCTATCTACTGCCCTTTCCTGTGCTACAATCTGCTTACTTATTTTCTTTTTTGTTATAATAAATAAGAATTAATAATAAAAATTATTTCCTAACAACTTATGTCACTTTTTCTTTTTCTCCTTCTCATTATGCTTTTTTTCTTTTTTTACAAAATTGAAAAAAATAAAAAAGGCCAATTAAAAATTAAGCCTCGGCAGTTTACTGATCAAGAGAAATGGCCACTGATTAACCAGCAGCAAAAAGCTGCTTTGTTAAACTTGCTACGTTCAAAACTATTGCTTAATTTACTAAGTATCGGCTTTGTTATCACTGAGATTATGATTCTTTCTACTTTGATTAGCCCCATTGAAACTTTAATCAAAGTCAGAGCCTCTCAACTAATTCCGCAAAAGTTTAATCCAATCGCTCGCTTTGCTGCTAACATGGACTGGGACAACAAAACTATTACTTTAGACGCTTCCATGTCTAAAGCTTTTGAAGATCAAATCACCAACTATATTTGGCGCATTGATGATGGTACATCTTTGACTGGATCTAAAGAGTTTACTCATACTTTTAAAAATCCAGGTTACTACTACATCCAGCTGAGTATTGTTGATGCAGATAATCAAAGCGATGTCGCTACTTGCCGTATTCTCATTCCGCCAGAAGAATTAGAGCAAGTCGCTACTCATGAAAGGACCGTGGCCAGTCCGATTGAGACTCAGCAAGAAGTTAAAGATGTAGATTACGATTGGTCCCCAAAAGGCACTTTTTTCAACTACTCGAAAATGCTTAGCAGCGAACGCTCCTATGCAAATTTAAAATCCCACTACATCGAATCTGGCTGTGGCTATTCTAACCGTGGCTACAACACCCAGCACAGCAGTTACGTGGACTTTTTCCATGATAACCGTGTGCAATTAGCCATGACCAAAATCATGCGCACTCTAGTGATTAGCCTACTATTTACGCCAGTGGTTTACTGGATTAGTAAAAAGTATTTAAAAAAACTTAGTAAATAAAATCCTCAATAAATAGTTGATAATGTATTTTTAATTTCCTCATCTCTGAGGGAGAAAGCCTTAAGCCCAATATTCAACAGCAAACTTCAAAAAATTGGGCCATAAAAGAGAATTGAAGATTTTTTTTAAAGAAAAGCCTATAAAAAATATTATATACTTTTATTTTTAATAAAAATTATGTATAATATAAGTTTATATGTCAAAATCAAAGAAAAAATCAAACAAAAAAACTCTCAAGTTAAAAGGCAAAATCACCTCAAACCTACTTAAACTAGGTAAATTTACAGTTATTACCCTCCCCTTTATAGGCTCTATATTTTTATATATAAGCTTTTCTGCTTTATTTTATCTATTACTAGGACTTTGTTTTTCTCTAATTTTAGCTTTGGCCATTAGTCCAAATTTTTTTCGCCAAGTAAGAAGAAACAAGCCAAACCTTAGACAAATCAAAACCTGGCCTCAAAAAGTTAAGAAAAAACTAAGTGGCAAAACTACAAAAAAATCTGCAAAAAAGAAAAAATTAACTAAAAAAGAATTAATTATTTGGCTTGTTTCTAGTTCTTTTATTAGCTTAGTTTTATCTTTATCATTTTTTAATTATCTCATTATTAACAAGCTCCCTTTCTCCAGTTCACAAATTGCATCTGCAGAAAAATCTAGTCTCAAAACATTACTCATAACTTATTATCAAGTCTGGAAAAAATTTTTTAACAGAGGTCATTCTCTATTGAACCTATTTGTAGGAGCTGTGATTACTCTGTTAATGATTAGCTTTATCACCAGCGTAATTCTCTTAATTAAAGATAAAAATAGTAAAAAACCATGGCTTAACCCAACTTTAAAAAAATTAGCTATTTTACCAAGCATAATATTAATCATCAGTGTAATCAGTTTTAATCTATCTATTTTTACTTCTCTTAGTATTAAAACTTTAAAATTTAAAAAATTTGCCCAAAAACTCAGCTCTGATCCCAAAGCTGTTGGCATTCTCACAGAACCAGAAGCAATTAAAGAACAAATCGCTAATAAAACAGAAGAACTCGCTATTAAACAATTTTCTAACGATCAAGCTTACGAGCTTGCAGAAAAACTGAGCTTCCAACAAGATAAAAGTGATTTTTATAATATCTTCTTAACTAGTCAAATTCCTACCAAGCTTCGCCCAGAAGTTAAGCTCCCTGAAGCTAAAATGCTTTATGCAAATCAACAGCTTTTAATTACTGAAATTGATCAAGATCAAGTGCAAATCATTAGCCCTGATCTTGGAGAATTTTTAGTCAGTAACCATTTTGCAGATTTAAACATTAAACATCCTCCAGAGTCATTAGAGGTCATTAGCCGTCAGGATTACTTAGACTATCGAGATGATCAGATCAATCAAGAGATTGAAGAAATGGAAGAACAGATTAAAGAAAAACGAGGCCAAATTAGCGCTAATCAATCAGCTGCACAAAACACAGTTTTCCAATGGGCTCGCGGCGAAATCTCTTATGACCAAGCCAGGTCTAGATACTTCAGTTATCAAAATAAAATTGCTGCACTTAGAGCAGAAATTTCTGAGTTACAAGAAATCATTAACTTAATTGAAGGACAAAAAGACAGTGCCCCTAATGAGCTCGGTCTTTATGTTCCAGCTGATAATGAAATTAAAGTTGTTCTAGATAAAACCAATCCTGAAGCCTTGACTCAATATCTAGCTATTTTAACTCATGAATATTTACACTATGCTTCTTATGTTAATGATGAGCGCTACCTTCCATTATTTTTTGAAGAAGGCTTGACTGAATACTTTACTCGTGAAATTCTACGCGAGGAACTTGGCATTGACGCCTATGTTGGCTATCCAATCGTGGTCAGAACTGTTGAAAGTTTAGTCCGAGACATAGATCATGATCAATTATTAAAAGCTTACTTTAGCAAGGACACTGACCTGCTCATTAGCTTGCTAAATAAGCAACATGGGGATAATTTTTATCAAGATAGTTTTATTCATTTTGCTACTATTCAATACAGCACTTTTGATGAAGCTTTATCTTTAGCTAATGATTTAATAGAAGAAACTGGCGGTCAAAGTATCACCAAAGAAGAAATCTTTGCTGAGTACAGCCAAGAAAAACAAAAGGAAATTGAAGAAGAAGCTACCGCTGAAAAAGACAAATAATCTCTTTAAGATTATCAAGTAAATTCACAAAGCAAACGTAAAAAGCCTGGCATTTTAGCCAGGCTTTTTTTAAATTTTTAAACAATTTGCCAAAACTTAATTATCCTCTTCAGCTTCCTGACCGTCTTCAGTCTCATCTTCCTCTGCTTCATCATCATCTAAAGAATAAGTATAACGGTATGTATTTCCATCTAAATCTTGACACTCATAAATAGACCGTTCATTTTCAGTAGAAAACTTAATTTGTGAAACATAATCAGTTTCTAAAATCCAAGCTGTACTAGGGCTAATCTCATCCAAAACTTGATCTAAACTTGATAAATCATCTGCCTCAGGATACTCATCTTTTTTAGCCGCAAACAAATCTGCCTTATAAATGTATACATGACAAGCTAAAAGAGGACGCTCCCATTGATCAATGTTCCCTAATCCTGGATATTGATTGCTTTTATCTTGAGCAAACTCCTCAATTAGATTAAGTTTTTTCAGTAATGACTCAGCTAAAACTTTTTTATCAGCCTCACTATCATCTTTAACTTCATCCTCAGCCCGATCAAAATTAACAGAAGACATTCCAGCTATTTCATCACCTAAACGCGAAAACTTATAAGCAGCTGACTGATAATTTTCTGCTACCAATTCATTAATAGCTTCATAAGTACCACCTAAAAAAGCTTGATGCTTTTGCAAAATCTCTAAACCGTAAGGAACGTAGTGTTCAATTTCCTCTTGATAAGGAAATTCATACTCAGCAGCTGTGTAAATATCTAAATTAGCAAGCAGATTAAACTCATCCATAACTGCTTCATCATCTTGGAAATTATCAGTGCGGCTAGCAAAAATATTTAACATAATAGAATCTTGATTCGTTACTGTTAAATCTTGGAAATAACGCAAAACAGCCATGTTTCTTTTTAAATCATTTATTTCAGTTTGATAATACTGATCTTGCACATTAACTAAAGAATTGACAAATTCTTTTTTCTTACCCAACAAAAACTTTGTTTGTTTTTTTTGAAAATCTTGATATCCAGTTTGATGATCAAGCAATAAATTTAAGTAAGTCTGGTATAGATCATCTACAATCTTAAATTCACCAATAGCTTCATCTGTTTCATTAATCACCTTCTCAGGATCAAGCTCACCATAATCAATTTCTTCTTCTTCATTATCCTCAGCTTCTTCCGTTTCCGCCTTAGCTTCTAATTCAAGCTCTTCTATTTTTTGATTAATCTTTTGTTGTTGCTGAGCTTCCTCGACTAAGTAACTAGAATGTAACTCAGCTAAAGATTTGAGGGTTTTCCATTCATTATATTTATAAATTACAGCACCAAAAACAAATACTAAAACTAAAAAAATGGCTGTTAAACGCAAACCTAGTCTCTTTTTTTTCTTGCTTTTGCTTGTGGAATTTGACAACTTTGAAAGAGAATCTGAGGCTAAACCTGGAGCTGAAGTATCTTTTTTTGATAGAGATTGTTTTTCTTCCTCAAATCCTTGTTTACTGATATCTTTTTTTTGCTGCTTAACTGGCATAGGTGGCAGGCCTTAAAATTATTTAATATTTTTTTAATAAATTTTAGAAATAAAACAATAGGCGTATTATACATCAAATTTAAAAAAAACTGAAAATTAAACAAATTTTTTAATTTTTAATAGAGAAAATACTTACTTTTTCCCCAACACCACCAAGTGCTCTTCTCCACCAGTTGTATCTATTTCATGGAATAAAACTTTAAACTCTGCTTTTTTCAGCAGCTCTAAATTTTTCTCTGCACCATAATGACTCCAAAACATTTGCGCCCCACAAAACTCTTCTGTACCTTCCCAGTCACTCGCTCCCATAGTCAACAACACATAACCATTCTTAGGTAAAAAAGACATCATTTTTTTCAATACAGTTAAATGCTGTTCTCTAGGGATATGAAACAAAGCATAAAAAGAAACCACTGCATCCACAGCAAACTCGCCTGCTCGCAGCTCTGACATATCTGCCACTTGATATTCAGCTTCAGGCACATTTTTCTTAGCTAGTTCTATCTGCGCCTCAGAAATATCCAAACCAATAATCTTAAAGCCATGATCAACTAAATAGCTGTCAATTGGTTTCCCTGCCCCACAACCTACATCTAAAATCTCAGCTCCCGGTTCAAGTTTTTCAATCAGTAAATCAAGATGTCGATTATTTTTGAATTGATCGCGAAACTTGCTAGAATAATTTTTTGCTGCTTGATTATAGCCAGCTTTGACTTTAGAAATAATATTTTGCATAAATCTTTATTTGTTAAACTACTATCCTTTATTAAAAATAATCTTAAGCACTTACTACTTTTTTCTGTCTTGGTATGCCTGAGGTAAACTTAAACGCCTAGCAACCTTATTTGCTAACTCATGATGACCTAATTCCCTCTGTATCTCACAAAATAATTTACCTATTTCAGTAGCTAAAACATGAGGCTTTTCTGCATAACATCCTTCAGAACCATTATTCCATTCATCCAGCAAAAACCTAACATCTTCAAGCAATTTCGTTTTAGAACTGGTTAATTTTTTTGCAGATTTAAGTACTTTTAAAGAATAATCTTCTAATAAATATCTTTTTTTCAGTTTCCACTTTTCTTTTTTAGAGGACTGTAAATACATTTCTACAGTTATCAGATAAGCCTGCTTTAATTGACCTTTTCTCTTATGGTCCTCTATAAGGCTCTCAATAAAATGTTCATCCTGCCATTGATTATCTTCAATTTCATGAACTGTAAGAAGTTCCTCATTCTTTTTTTGTTCGATAATTCTTTGTATTGCCATAATGAAATTATTTAATAATAAATGTAAAAAGGCAATAAGAAACGTTTGTAAAAATGCTCTTGCAGACTGTTTTTTTTATTGTTAAACTTGTGTTTATGAAAATTTCTATTTTCAATTGGCACCACATCTATTTTGACATTCTTATTCAAGAAAAGTGAAATTTGTGGCGATTAGAAAATAGAAATAAATAGCAAAGACAGCTCGCCACACAGGCGAGCTTTTTTATTGCTAAGTTATTAATTAAAGAAAGGAAAGTCATGGACGAAAGATACAGACCAAAACCGGGGAAAACAGAAGCGGAAAGAAGATTGGGTTATCCGTTACCTGAAGGTGAACCCTTGCAATCACAAGGAAAACCTGAAGAAAAGAAACAACCTCCTCGTCCCAAATCCTAAAAGCTAAGAGCTGCTGAAAAAAAACAGCAGCTCTTTCTTTTACTTTTCCTTAAAAAATTTGCATATTTCAAAAACCAGTGCTACGATTTTTTTAATTGCTTATAAATTAACAGAAAGGAATCGACTAGTAAAATTTTTTGTCACAGAGCGCAAGGCCCATTCAAATTTTTTATTTAAAAAACTTTAATGGGATACGAGGATAAAGGATGCTGAAAATTTATACAAATCATTTCAGCGCTCGGACCTTCAAAGAGACCTAATTACCAACAGGCTTATTGAAGAGTATCTGCGGAGACCTTTTGGTGAGCTAACACCTCCAGCTATTTTTTAAACAACAAAAGCAATTTTGTAAACAGAGAAAATAGCCTTTAGCAAATTTTACTTTCCCCATTTTTACTTTCCAAAATAAATCAAAAAGTATCAGTAACCGACCAACTAAATGTTGGTATCGGCAATTTATCTTACTTATTAGCAATAAAGGACTCTTATGTGCGGAATTTTCGGCGCTGTTGGGCAAAAAAATGCCCCAGCCATCACCTTAAAAAAACTTAAACAACTAGAATATCGAGGTTATGATTCTTGGGGAATCGCTTCATTAAATCAAAAAAATAAAAGATTAATTATTCAAAAACAAACTGGTCAAATTCAGGCTACTATAGCTGAATTACAAAATCCTGACTCTAGCTTTGCTTTTGGGCATACTCGTTGGGCTACCCACGGAGGGATTACTCAGCAAAATGCTCATCCCCACGCCAACTCAGAACAAACTTTAGCGATTGTTCACAATGGCATTATTGAAAACTATCAAGAACTAAAACAACAACTGCAAGACAAATATCAGTTCCAGTCTGAGACTGACACAGAGGTTTTTGTTTACTTAGTGCAAGAGCAACTTGAAAAACACGATCTGGCAGAAGCTGTCCGTTTAGCCTTTGGGCAAATCCAAGGCTACTCTGCTTTTATTGTGGCTGATAGTCAAACAGAAACCATGGTGGCAATTAAAAATGGTTCTCCTTTGATAATCGGAATTGGAGAAGAGAATCAACAAAGTTATGTGGCTTCGGACGTTCATGCCTTGCTGGATTTGACCCGAGAAGTGGTTTTTCTTGAAGATCTGCAAATGGCTGTTCTACAAGCTGGACAAAAAGCAAAATTTCTCTCAGTTGAAACTGGTGAAACAATTCAGGCGCAAAATCATCATTTGAACTGGTCAGACAATCAAGCTGAACAGCATGATTATAGTTGCTATTTAGAAAAAGAAATTCATGACCAACAACTTTCTTTGAGTAAAATTCGCTGGGAGTTTGAACCGCAGATTAAAAAACTAGGCTCGCTGATAAAAAAATATGAACAGATTTATTTGGTTGGTTGTGGGACTGCCTATCACGCAGCTCTGGCCAGCCAATATTTCTTAAGCGAAATTGCAGGAGTGGAAACACAAGCAGTAGCCGGCAGTGAATTCAAGTACCATGAAAAATTTTGCCAGCCAGATAATACTTTAGTCATCTTTTTCTCGCAGAGCGGAGAAACCATTGATATCATTCAACCCTTAAAACATTTAAAAAAGAAAAAAATAACTACTGTTGGGGTAGTTAATACTTTTGGTTCTAGTCTCTACCGACTGACTGATCATAAAATTTGGCTAAAAGCTGGGCCAGAAGTCAGTGTACTTTCAACCAAAGCTTTTACTGCTAAAATTGCTCTAATGCAGCTGACTGCTGCCTATTTGGCTGGTAAACAAACTTATCAAAAAGCTTTAGCTGATTATGATGCAAGCCTAAAAGATTTAGAAAAAATTCTTAGTGATAATTATCAACAACAATATCTACAGTCTTTAGTTAAAAAACTAAAAAAACAACCAAATATTTTTGGCATTGGTCGAGGTTGCTCTTACCCTTTAATTCTTGAGGGAGCTTTAAAAATCAAAGAAGTCACCTATCTACACATGGAAGGCTTTGCTGGCGGGGAACTTAAACATGGAGTGATTGCTTTAGTTGAACCAGGTGTACCCTGCTTTGTTTTAGTCCAAAAAGATCAAGAGAAAGAGCTTATTTTATCAGGAGCCATGGAAATTAAATCACGCGGAGGCTTAATTGTAGGCCTGGCTGATAAGAATAATGAAATTTTTGATCATTGGCTACCGGTGCCCACAAGGGGAAATTTATCTAGTTTAACTAGTTCTGTGATTTTGCAACTGATTGCTTTTCACTTAGCCATAGAAATGGATAGAGATCCTGATAAACCAAGAAATTTAGCAAAAAGTGTGACAGTGGTGTAAAAAATTAACTAAGCATCTGCTCTAGCTGTTCTTGTGCTTTTTGGTAGTCTTTCTTTGTTATAAAAGTGTCATAACAGAAATTGTTAGCTAGAGGATCAGCATTTTCAATTGATTTAGTCATGTTAGCTTTTAGTGGCGAAAAAGAAAGATCTTTCAATTCAGCTAATTTTCTTCTTCTCGCATTTTCCCAAGCAAGTTGTTTAACACAATCAGCTTCAAATTTAGCTAAATTTACGATTTCTGCTAGAGTATCTCCATTCTGACCTAGCATTAACTCTCCATTAAAACCATGTATAACTGCTTCATCTAAATGAGCTAGATCTTTTTCAAGATTTAAGCCAGGGATAATTGCTAACAAACGACTAAGAAGAGATTCTCCAAGCTTCAAAACTTGAGCTCTCTGCAAATCAGCTTCTTTAAGTGAAGTGATCTCTAATTCTTTAAAAAACCATTTTTTTGAGGGTACTGGATGATTAATCCTATTTTGTCTGTGTAGCAATTCTCCCCATTTAGGAGTATCTACAAATTCTTGTCTGCTCATTTTAATATAAAAAATTAATAATAATAAATTATTTTATAGGATGCATCATTATAAATCAAGTACTTATTTTAAAAAAAATAAATTCACGAATTAATAATTACTAAAAGAGTTCATTTCTGAGGGGATTCCCCCTTGGCATCTCCAATCTGATTTGTCCCCCGCAGCAAGAAGCAGGGTATAATCAGATTTAATTTAACAAACTTAAAATTTTCTTTAACTCTTGCTGAAAATTTTGATCAATTACCAACCCTCTCCAAGGATCACTAGGCTTTACCGCATTGACCACCACAACCTCAGCACCATTAAACAAAGCTGAAGAAATTCCCTGAGCATCAATCCCACCAGCTACTCCAACTTCGACTTCCCATTTACCTTTAATTTTGGCAATTTCTTTATATTGAATAACTTTACCATGGCTATTTTCTTCATCCCTACCCAGATGAAGCAAGACAATATCAGGCAAAACACGAGCTTTCCATAGCTTTCGCATTGGCTTTTGTACATGCAACATATCAAAAACTGGGGAAAGATTATGGCGGCGGCAGGTGTCAACAAAAATTTGCAGACTTTCTGGGCCGGCCGAACCTAACGCAGTAATAAGATTAGTCTCAGCAGCCGCCGCCATTCTCACTTCTTGCTCTGCTCCATCTACTACTTTTAAATCGGCCATTATTTGCCCTGGCCAGTAGCGACGCATTTTACTTACCACTCCAATGCCATATCTTTTTAAAAAAGGCGTGCCAGCCTCAATAATAATATGCTCATCATGAGGAACCATGGGAATTAAACGAACAAAATCCTGCCAAGTATGATTAAAAGCTAATTGTAAATAGTTATGCTTCACGAGTTGAAACCTTATTTTTATTTCGTAACAACTCTAATTTTTCTTAGCTAAAAAATTAACTGAATTCAAGAAATCACTAGGTAAAGCAAAAATAACTTTTTCTGATGGGTCGGCAGAAATTTCCTTCAAAGTCTGCAAAGTCCTCAAAGCTAATGCTCCATTTGCCTGCGATAAAACTCCAGCAGCTTCTGCTAAGCGAGCAGCAGCTTCCTTTTCACCTTGAGCTTTAATTATTCTTGCCTTGCGGTCTCTTTCAGCTTGAGCTTGTTGCGCCATAGCTCTTTTCATATCAGTTGGAATTTCAATGTTCTGAATTTCCACTGCTTTAATATCAACACCCCAAACCTCAGCATTTTCATCCACAATCAACTTGATACTTTCAGCAATTTGCGTTCGTTGTGATAAGAGATCATCCAAAGTTACAGACCCAACTACATCACGCAGAGCTGTCTGAGCCATAGCAGAAATCTGCTGAATATAATTTTGCACTTTAAAAATTGCTGCAGAGGGATTTATCACCTGATAGCGGACCACACCGTCAATCATACAAGAGACGTTATCCTGAGTAATTGCCTCTTGAGCAGGAATATCTACTAGCTGCTCGCGAATGTCCACAATCTGCATCTTTTCAATAAAAGGTGTTAAAAAATTTAACCCTGGATGCAAAGTTCGAGAATACCGACCCAAGCGAACTACTAGACCCTGATAGCCTTCAGGTACAATTTTGATAAAAGTGGCTAAAAAAATAAAGCCAACCACTAAAAGTATGACTACCGCCATAATGAATTCCTTTTTTATTTATAAATTTCCTACAGACAGACAGAATTAAAATTACTTCATATCCTCTTCAAGAGCCTCAAGATCATCTTCATGCTCAACCTCATCATGTAAAATCTCCCTGACAATTTCTTCTGTGACTGAATCTTTACCTTGAACAAAAT